>Ga0315285_10000209_pt1 | contig 57697 bp, 52 predicted proteins | sample YL17G09_36_MG_FD_203698 | JGI IMG/M metagenome (GOLD analysis project Ga0315285, IMG submission 203698) | Sediment microbial communities from Yellowstone Lake, YNP, Wyoming, USA - YL17G09_36 | ecosystem: Environmental > Aquatic > Freshwater > Lake > Sediment | place: USA: Wyoming | collected... | reverse complement strand
AGGCACCTGGCACTACGCGGAACTGGACGCGGCGAAACGCCTCGCGCCCGATCTCGAAATCGTCCCGATGGGCATCGGCTTTTACAAAATTCTCGACGACCACCACAGCGCAGAAGAACATCGCGCCGCCGCCCTCCACGCACTCCATTTCGCGCGCGAGAAAATGCTATCCGGCGAGTACGATCTGCTGATCCTCGACGAGGTGAACAACGTGCTTGCCACCGGCTTGTTGCCCCTCGCCGTGGTGATGCAGTTGCTCGACGCCAAACCCACCGATTTCCACGTCGTCCTCACCGGACGCGGCGCACCGCAGGAATTGATTGACCGCGCCGATCTCGTCACCGAAATGCGCGAAATAAAACATCCGTATCAGAAAGGAATTCTCGCACAAAAGGGAATTGACTTTTAATGAGGAGGCACAAATGACAAATCCACTCCAAGTCGGCGATGTTGCGCCGGATTTCACGCTGCCCGGCGTCATTACCAAACCAGACGTGCAACGCGTCGACGTCAAATTGAGCGATTATCGTGGTCGCAAGAATGTCGCGCTCGTCTTTCATCCGTTTGCGTTCACGCCGATCTGAGACAAACAGATTCCTTCCTACGAAGCACAGCGTGCCGAATTCGAAGGAACGAATAGCCAGGTTCTGGCTATCAGCAGCGACGCGATTTTTTCCAAGCAGGCATGGGGCAAGGCGCTCGGCGGCATCTCATATCCGCTGGTCGCGGATTATTGGCCCCACGGCGCGGTTGCGCGGCAGTACGGCGTCTTCAACGAAAAAATCGGACGCCCGGAACGCGCGATCTTCGTCGTGGACAGGCAAGGCATCATCCGCTGGGTCAAGGTGAACGAGTCGGGCGTCCTGCCGGACAATGGAGCACTGCTGGCGGAACTCCGGAAGTTGAAGTAAATTTCCTCCGATTGCCGATTTTTGATTTTCGATTTCTGATTCATCGTCGTAGGGAGTTCAAAATCAACAATCGGCAATCGGCAATCGAAAATGCGAACTATTCGGCTTGTCAACCTCGACACTGTCCCTTATGCAGACGGGCTCGCGCTGCAGCATCGCATCGTGGAAGCGCGCAAGCGTGGCGCATTGAACGACGTGCTGTTGCTGCTCGAACACCCGCCGGTTTTCACACTCGGACGCAACGCGCGGGAATCGAATATTCTCGCGGCGCGCGAATTGCTGCAGCAGATGGGCATTGACGTTTTTCGCGTCGAGCGCGGCGGCGATGTGACGTATCACGGACCCGGGCAACTGGTCGGCTATCCGATTCTTGACCTGCACAATTTTCGATTGGACGTCGGCTGGTTCGTGCGTTCGATGGAAGAAATGCTGCTACGCGCGCTCGCGGATTTTGGAATTCGCGGCAGGCGGATTGAGAAATTGGTTGGCGTGTGGCTCGATACGCCGAACGGCGAGGCGAAAATCGTACAAATCGGCGCGCGAATCGAGCAGTGGATCACCTATCACGGCTTCGCGCTCAACGTCGCTCCCAACCTGGCGCATTTCGATCTCATCGTGCCGTGCGGTATCCGCGACAAAGCGGTAACTTGTATGACGCGCGTGCTGAACCAGCCGATAGAGATGCGCGCGGTGCGTGAGCGCGTCGCGGCGCGGTTTGCGGAGGTGTTCAACGTCGAATTGATCGAGGTGACGCGCACGGAATTGGAAAACGAACTCGCACAGGGTTGATGACCTGTGCGAGTTTGTCTTTTCATTGCTCTTATTTCAATCCCAATGCGGCGGCTGTGCGCGAGTCGAGAATCTTGGTGAGGTCAGCCAGACTGGCTGGAGGAGTTGCGCCATTTTGGTACATGGAGATGATCATCTCAAGTGCTTGCCCTCGGCTCACGATCACCATATCCATACGGAGGGTGATTCCGCCGCTAACCATGCTCGTGGTGAACCCGCTGGACGCGTCTCCGAATTTGCCCATGCCGGGCAAGATGCTCAGTTTGGCACCACCACTAGTACTGGAAAATCCTGTGCCAAATACTTGCAGCGCGCTCTCTGGGTTGGAGAGTTGGAGATCGGTTCCTGCTTTCTCCAATATGTTCATCGGGTAGAGAATGAGACTTACCACGACCTGAAATTTTTGAGGATTGCTATCTAGAAAAGCCCGGAGATTCTGCGGTTTGGCTTGTGTCGAAACCGAGCTCAACGCCCGCGCGAGATCGCTTTCGGTCAGGTGTAATTGCTGCAAATCGGCGGCGGACAACACCTGAAAACCAGAAGGCAAATCGGCAAGCGTCAGAACCGCAGACGAGAGATTAGCAACAGGTGTGGTAGGTGGCGCGAGGGTGGGCGTTGGCACGACAGGCATGTTGGTGGGACGCGGCGTGACGGTTGGTGTGTTAGTGGGGGTCGGCGTATTGGTCGGCGTGTTTGTTGGTGTCGGAGTAGGCGTATTGGTCGGCGTTGGCGTAGGTGTCCTCACCAATGCCATCAATTGATCGGGAATACCGCAACTCAGCAGGATCAATCCCGACAAGACGAGCCAAATCAGTCCTGACTTTAGCCACACCGACCTTGCTTGGTTTGACATTGCCCCTCCTGTGAATAGCCAGAAATGAAAATCGCGCGAGTCGTTGCGCGATTTTCATTTCTTGTCTTCTAAATCTATTTTCCCGTCAACGTCGTCGTCAAGCGCGTATCCAACAACTTGGCGAGATCGGTGGTGGAGAGCAAGGGCTGGATGCCATCGGGATAGAACGACATGACCACTTCGACTGCCCCATCGCGCACGATCATCACGGAATCGGCGCGGATGTTGACTCCGAGCATCTGTGCGGTCGTCGTGAAACCGACCGATTTGTCGCCGAACATGTCCGCACCAGCCAGCGGCTTGGCATTCGGCAAGCCGGCATTGCCGACCAGCGCGACGCCCCACGCTTTCAGCGCGCTGTCCGCGCTGGCGAGTTGCGTGACTAACGCGGTTTTTTCTGCGGTCGTGAGCGGGAAAACCAGGAAACCGAGCGCAACTTGGTATCTCTGGGTCTGTTGAAACGCCATCAGGTTTTGCACGCGCGCCTGCGCGCCGACGCCGCGGAATGCGTTCCCTAACACTTCTTCCGTCAAATTCATCTTTTTGAGATTTTCCGCCGTCGCTTCTTGAAATCCCCCCGGCAAATCTTTCACTGCCAATTTGACGACTGACAAGTTGGGCAAGGGTGTCGGCGTGAGAGTGGACGTACTCGTCGGCACGACCAGCGTCGGCGGGATGACCGGCGTCGGTGGGATAACCGGCGTATTCGTCGGCGCTGGAGTTTCAGTCCCCCCAGGCGGTGGAACAATTGTGGCCGTAGCAGGTTGAACCGCGCGGGTCGGCTGACCACCCAGCAGCGGCAGGGATCCACAACCGACCAAGATCAATCCCAACCCAGCCAGTGCAACCCATCCCAACAAGACGCGCGAGAATTTTGGCGTTTGCATTTTTGCCTCCCCATTGTTAAGCGCGCAGAGATAATTTATTGACAGCCGCAAGTATAACACGAGGAGTTGTCAAAGTCAATCAAACTCTGGTCACGTAGTCGCATGGTCACGTGGTCAAATAGCCAAGACGACGTGAGCACGCGTCTATTTGACTCTGAGGTCGTTGAGATTCCAGAAATCCCCCGCAAACGGACTGGGCGAGAGTCCCAACACGCGCTCCCGCGCAACCAAATATTTTTTCGGCGCGAAGAGAAAGACGACCGGCGCGTCCGGGATAAGCGTGCGATTGATTTCGCCGAACAATGCCGCGCGGGTGTTGGCGTCGCAACTTGACGCACGCAGCGCATCTTTGAGCGATCCGTCCACGCGCGGATTCGCGTACGAGCCAAAGTTGAAACCGCTCCCTTTGGCGTTTTGATCCGACCGCCAATACCAGCGTTGATCTGGATCGAGCGGAATTGGGCGCGCGAGGAGCAGGAGATCGAAACGATGTTCAAATGCGCGCGTGATCCACCCCGGGCGGTCGTCCAATTCCAATTCGACTTGAATTCCGAGCGCGGCATACATCTCGCGGAGGCGGAACGCGAGCGGCTCAAGCAGCGGATCGTCCGCTTCGGTCCACAATTCCAAACGCATCGCCCTGTTGTTCTGGCACAAAACGCCATCGCCGTTCGCGCGCCAACCGGCATCAGCGAGGAGTTGCTTGGCTTTGGTGAGGTCGAACGAGTAGCCGGGGAGATTTTGGGGATACGCCCAGTATTGCAGCAGCGCGCTCGTATTGATCAGTCGCGCTTGTCCGCCGATGTCGTTCAGCAGCACTTGCCGGTCGAGCGCGTACGTCAACGCCTGGCGCACGCGCGGATCGTTCAGCGTCGTCGTGTCGAGGTTGAAGATCAACCCGATGAATTCGGACGCGTCGGTCGCGACGATGTTCGCGTCAAGTTTCTTGATTGCCGTGTATTCGCCGGGCGCGGCGGGCAGTAGGTCAATTTGTTTTGACGCGAACGCGGCGCGCGCGGCGGCGGCATTGACGTAGACGCGCACAGTCAACGAATCGAGATGCGCCGCGCCGCGAAAATAGTCGGCATTACGTTCGAGCGCGAATTGTTCTTCGTTGCGAGACGTGAGTTTGAACGGACCGGTGCCGACCATCTGGGCGGGCGTCAGGCGCGGAAAGTTCGCGCTCGTCGCGACCGCGCGCGGCAAAATTTTCAGCGTGCCGATACTGGTGAGCGCGGGGCAATACGCGTCGCTGAAATTGAGTTGCACGGTTTGAGGATCGAGCGCGGTTGCACGCGTGAACGTGCCGAAATCGGTAATCGGCGTGCCGCGAAAAGTTGGCGCGCTGAACGCTTGCAGGGTCGCGACCACATCGTCGGCGGTCAGCGCATCGCCGTTGTGAAAGCGCACGCCGGAACGCAAACGAAATGTGATCGTCGTCGCGTCGTTTGAAACCTGGTACGTTTCGGCGAGCGCGGGCTTGAGCGCGCCGGTCGCGGGATCAACTTGCAGCAGCGAATCAAACAGCGCATTCTGCACGACGACCGGCAGCGCGTTGACATCGGTGTTTGCAGTACCAACGACGCCGATGGTGAGCGCACCACCTTCGGGTCCCTCACTCGCGGTCGGCGTTGGCGGCGGTACGCCGATGGCGGTGAGCGTACGCGTTGCAACCGGAGTCGCATTCGGCGCGGTGATGGTGTTCGTTACGGTGACCGGTCGCGTTGGGGTCGCGTCGGAAGTGGGGATGGGCACCGGCGTGCAGGCGACAAGCGGAAGCATTGCCGCCAGAATTGTGTACGAGAGAATTGTCAATCGTCTCACGGCGGCATTGTAACACAACAGAGGCGCGGCGACAAACCGCGCGCGAACTTGTAGGGGCGAGGCATTTGCGCCAAACGACTGGCTTGAGCGGATCACCTTGCGACAGGCAAACCGATTGACTCAAGGAATGAATCTCAGCAAATGCCTCGCCCCTACTGCGGATGGGGCGCGCGGCAATTGACCATCGCAAACGCGGGTGCTATAATAATGGCAATGATTCACATCGGCACGAGTGGATTTTCCTACGACGATTGGGTGGGACCGTACTACCCCGACACCTTGGACAAGAAAGAGTGGCTTGCGTTTTACGCGCGTGAGTTCAACGCGCTCGAGATCAACTTCACCTACTATCGCATGCCGAACGCGCGTACGCTCGCCGGTATGGCACGCAAAGTCCCTGCGGGCTTTTTGTTCACCGTGAAGACGCCGCAAGAGATGACGCACACGCGCGAAGCGGACGCCGCGTTCTTCGATCAGTTTGTCGGCGCGCTCCAGCCCGTGATCGAGACAAAGAAATTCGGCGCGGTGCTCGCACAATTTCCCTCGTCGTTCCACAACACCAAAGAGAATGTGGATTACCTCAAGCGATTTGGCGAGCATTTGCGCGATTTGCCCACCGTCGTCGAGTTTCGCAACGTGCAGTGGTTGACTGAAGAGACGTTCGCGTTCCTGCGAGAGCAATCGCTCGGGTTCTGCTGTGTGGACGAGCCGCGCTTGAAAGGATTGCTGCCGCCAATTGCAGAAGCCACGTCGAATGTGGCTTACGTTCGCTTTCACGGACGCAATGCCGCGAAATGGTGGCAGCACGAGCAAGCGTACGAGCGGTACGATTACACGTACAGCAGGGAAGAATTGGGCGAGTGGACGCCGAAGATTGAAAAATTGAATCAAGCGGCGGAAACTGTGTTCGTCTTCGCAAACAATCACTTCCGCGCACAAGGGATTGACACCGCGCGCCAATTGCGGTTGATGTTGGCGTGATGCACGCGCTTGACACAGAACACTAGTTCTGGTATTATACGATCAACTGAAAGGCGGGGTCGTCTCTACTGAACACGCGCACATAATTCTACCAATCGGCAGACGACCTGTTTAGAAAACGCATGTCAAATGTAGATTGGTATGTTCCCATCGTGTACGCGCTGATTGGCGCGCTCATCCTTTTCCTCGTTCTACAGTTGCGGCAGTTCTTTCAACGGTACCAGGGTCGCAAACACTCATCCAAGTCGTTCAATGTCCACCTGATAGACGACGTTTCCGCGCGCCCCGCTCGCCAACGCGAATGGCTGTGGGATACGTTATCTCCACGCGAAATGGAAGTGGCGCGCCTCGTGGCGCAAGGCAAACGCAATGCCGAGATTGCGCGCGACCTCTCGATCAGCATCCACACGGTCGAAACCCACCTGCAACATATCTACGACAAGTTGCAAGTCCGCTCGCGCACGGAATTGGCGCGCGTGATTCGCGACCTCGCCGACTAGTTGCCCCTGTCATTTCGAGAATACATACCGCGGGCGGTATGTTAGCAGTCAGAAACTTATGTAAATTCAAGTTTCTGGGTAGCGGAGCGAGAAATCTCCGCTGGGGCAGCCGGGATTTCTCGTCGCAAATTACGCTCCTCGAAATGACAACCCGTGTAGTTGTTTTCCATTACTCATTTCCGCTGAGCAAAATCCTCAACTAATCACCACTTTCCAGTATAGACGCGCGCGCGCTTTTGCGTTATGAATAGAGTATGCAAACGCGCCACCTTTCTCGCGCGTCGGCAGGCAACATTGACCCTGCGCAATTACTGATCCCTTCGCAAGTTGTCGCGCTCGCCGCGCCTGATACGGCGATTCATCCGCGCGTGATTCAATCGCTGGCAATGCGCACACAGCGCGGCGAAAGCGTCGGCGTGATTATCGGACACAATCGCTTTGCGCTTTACACGCTGACGCGCTGGGCGCACACACACGGATTCGATCCCGCCGCGCTGCTCGACCGCATCGAATTATCGCGCGCGTTCACGTGCTACCAGTTGCACCGCCGCATTCTGACTCTCGACGCGGAATTGCTGCGGCGTTGGCGCGCGCTCTACGTGCTGGGCTTGCTCGACACTTTTTTCGACGAGTCGGTCAAATATTATGAAGCCGCGCGCTTGCTGAAAGATGTGCTCGCGCAACTCAAGCGCATCGCCAGAACGGGCTTGCCTGTACGCATCACTCTCTCCGCGCCCAAGAAACCAGGACGCGAGAGTTTCTTGAAGTTGGTTGCCGATGGCGCGGACGAGTACTGGGAAAAGGGAGATGATCTTTATGGGACGCACGCTGCCTACCTCGACGCAGTTGATTCGCGAATTTGAAGAGACCTGGCGGCCCTATTTGCGCGCGTTGCGCAAAGAAGACCGCGACGTTGTTCTACAACTCTTTGCGATGATTCGCGCGCAATCCGCGCCGATTGCCTATACTTCGCACCCCGATCCGTTTCAACTGTTCGCGCTGGCGATGCTGGGCGGTATCTTGAAAAAAGTGATTCGCCTTGAGCAAGTTGTCGGGACTCTGAACACGAATCAAGCCAATTGGTCAGACGAATGCGACGATTGACGGGCTGGCTTTTCGACGTGTACGCGCAAGGAGATGGCGTGAGCGTTTGGCTCATTGACGACGACGGCGTGGCGCATCACTTACGCGATCACTTGCGTCCCTCGTTTTTCGTTGGTGGTTCGGTCGCGGAATTGCGCCGCGTCTGCGAATGGATTACGCGCGCGCACCTGCCCGCGCGGCTCACCCGCGCCGAGCGTTACGACGTTTTCGCGCATCGAAACCTGGTCGTCCTGCAAGTTCAAGTCCAAATCCCTGGGCAATTTTCGACGATTGTTCAACGTATCGCCAGCACTTTTCCCGCTTTGGATTTCTACAACGCCGATATCAGTATCGCGCAATTTTATTTTTTCGAGCACAATCTTTTTCCACTGGCATACTGCGATGTCTTGGTTGATGACGCGCGCGCGATTGTCGAGATTACGACGGACGATTCGCGTTGGGCATTGGAATATCGCATCCCGCCGCTGCGCGGCATGTTCATTCAACTCGAAGGCGGAGCGCTCAATCCCAATCATGGACATCGCGCGCCGCTGGAAATCACGTACGACGACCGCACGTACGTCATCGAGCATCACGACCGACGCGCGGTCATCGAACGCGTGCGCGATTATTTGCTGCGCTTCGATCCCGACGTGATCGTCAGTCGCTGGGGCGATTCGTTCATTCTGCCGCAGTTGTTTGATGAGGCGCGGCGCTATCGCGTGCCGCTGCCGTTCAATCGCGATCCGCAATGCAAACCCGTGACGCGTCCCGCGCGTTCGTATTTCTCGTACGGGCGCATCATTCACAAAACGATGTCGCACACGTTGTTCGGACGCTGGCACATTGACTTGGAGAACTCGTCACTCCTGGATTACGGTCTCGACGGCGCGGTCGAAGTCGCGCGCTTGACGCAACAACCGATGCAGCAAACTGTCCGCGTTTCAACGGGCACAGGCATCAGCGCGATGCAGGTTTCGACAGCGTATCACAAGGGCTATCTCATTCCTTTCCACAAGAGCGAACCCGAAGAATTCAAATCGGCGTCTGCGTTGCTGACTTCCGATAAAGGCGGGCTGACCTATCAGCCGATTGTCGGATTGCACTTCGACGTTGCCGAACTCGATTTCGCCTCGATGTATCCTGCGATTATGGCGCGGTTCAACGTTTCGCCCGAAACGATTCACTGCCGTTGTTGCCCCAATTCGCGCGTGCCCGAAATCGGTTATTCGATTTGTCGCCGCGAGCGCGGGCTGGTTCCCGAAACACTCGCGCCTTTGATCGAGAAACGATTGGCGTACAAACAGCGGCTGAAGCAGGCAACGTCGGAGCAGCAGAAGGAATTTTATCGCCGACGAACATCCGCGCACAAATGGTTACTCGTAACTTGTTTCGGCTACCTGGGATACAAGAACGCGCGCTTTGGCAAGATCGAGGCGCACGAAGCGGTGACGGCTTACGGGCGCGAGGTTTTGCTGCGCGCCAAAGACATCGTCGAGGCGCGCGGTTTTCGCGTTCTGCACGCGCTCACCGATTCGCTGTGGATTCGGAAAAAGGGGACGACCGAAGCGGAGTATGCGCGATTGGCGGAGGAGATTGCGCGCGCGACGAATCTGCCGATTGAACTGGAGGGCGTCTACAAGTGGGTCGCGTTCTTGCCGTCGCGCGTCAATCCGCACGCGGGCGTACCGAATCGCTATTTCGGCGCGCTGCCCGATGGCGAGTTAAAGATTCGCGGGATCGAAGCGCGGCGCGGCGACACGCCTGAATTCATCAAGCGCGCGCAACTGGAATTGCTCGCCGAAATCGCGCAAGCAAGCACGCGTGCAGAATTCGCGGCGCGGCTGCCGCGCTGTTTGGAGATGGTCGCGGCGCGCGTGGACGCGTTGCGCGCGGGACAGGTGCCGCTGCAAGACCTGGCGTTCACCTATCGCCTTTCGCGCGAACCGCGGGAGTATGCGACGAATACGCTGAACGCGATCGTGGCGTGGGAACTGGCGGGGCGTGGCATCAAACTGGACGCGGGTGAATCCATTCGTTACGTGGTTACCGATTACAAAGCCGCGGTGCCGAGCGACCGCGCGCGCTCAACTGAATTTTTGGATGGGAGTTGGGGTTACGATGTGGAACGGTACACAGAAATATTTCTGCGCGCCGTGGAAACGATCCTCACCCCGCTGGGCGTGAATGTCAAAATGCTGCAAGATTGGCTGGCGAAGGAATTGCCGGTTCAACCCCTACGCGCGCGAATCGAACACACGCGCGCGCGCGAATACTTGGGACCGCTGTTCGAGTTTGCTATTCATCGTCAAACTGTGTCTCGCATCGCAGCATATCCTCAATCGCCTCGCGGCGGCGAATGACGCGCGCGGTGCCGTCGCGCACCGCGATCACCGCCGGGCGCGGAATCAAATTGTAGTTGCTCGCCATCGGCAGTTGATACGCGCCCGCGCATGGAATCGCAATCAAATCGCCAACGGATACGCGCGGCAGCGCAACCTCGTTAATTAGAATGTCCCCTTGCTCGCAGTAGCGCCCGGCAATCGCGACGCGCGCGGTGGGCGCGTCATTCATTTTATTCGCGACGCGCGCGGTGTACTGCGCGCCGTACAACGCGGGACGAATATTATCCCCCATCCCGCCATCCACCGACACGTACGTCCGCACGCCGTGAATCTCCTTGATCGAACCGACAGCGTAGACCGCGACCGCGCTCTGCGCGACGAGCGCGCGCCCTGGCTCGAAAATCAATTTCAGATTTTCGTTTTTCAATTTCAGATTTTTGATTGAACTGACGATTGTGTCCGCGACGACGTTTACATCGAGCGATCCTTGCTCGTCGGTATAGGGGACACCCCACCCGCCGCCAAGATCGAGTTCCTGCAATTCAAAGCCGATGTCGCTAGCGAGTTCTTGCGCGAAATCGGTGAGCGCGACAATCGTGTCGCGATACGGCGCCAGATCGAAAACCTGCGAGCCGATGTGCGCGTGCAGTCCGACGAACGAAAGGCGAGGAGCGAGGCGCGAGAGGCGTCGCGCTGCCTCCATCGCCGCGCCGGTTTGCATCGGCAAGCCGAATTTGGATTCCGCGATACCGGTCGCGAGATAGCGGTGCGTGTGCGGATCAATCGCAGGCGCGAGGCGCAGCAACACGCGCGGCGTCACGCGCAGTTCGTCCGCGAGCCGCGCGAGCAATTCGATCTCGTCAAGATTGTCCACGACGATGTGATTGACGCCCAGCACCAGCGCGGCGCGTATTTCGGCGGGTGTTTTGTTGTTGCCGTGCAGATAAACTTTGTCGGGCGATAAACCGACGCGCCGCGCGATCTCCAGTTCACCTTCCGATGTGACGTCAATGCCGAGTTCCGCGTCCTTGAAGAGGTGCGCGATGTACGGCGAATAGTACGCTTTGGTCGCGTACAACACGAGTGAGTTCTGCCCGCGCGTTTGAAACGCGTCGCGGATTTCTGCTGCGCGCGCACGCAGGTGCGCGTCGTCGAAGATGTAGAGCGGCGTGCCGAATTCGCGTGCGAGATCAACCACGTCGCACCCGGCGATTTCGAGATGGTTGCGCGCGTTGACGCGCGCAGTGAGAGGGAAAAGATCAAGTTTCATAGCGTTGATTCCACGTTTTGGTGGCGCGACTGTAGCACAGGTAGGACAAGTTTGCAAACTTGCCCCACTTTGAACATTCGTGCTATTTGTGCTAAAATATCGCTACCAGTCTCCAATCTCAAATCTCCAGTCCCTGGAACACGAGGTAGTCGTATGCGTGAAGTTTACATTGCCATCGCACAATTTCATCCCCGGCTCAACGAGCCGCAAGTCAATCTGGATCGAATGGGCGAGATCATTGACCACATCGGCGCCGCGCAAAAAGTGAACCTGATCGTTTTCCCGGAACTCGCGACGACCGGCTACGAGTGCGGCGTCAAGTTCACCGAACTGGCGGAGCAAGTGCCGGGGTACACGATTGAAACGTTGGGCGCGCGCGTCGCGCGGTATGAAGCGTTCCTCGCGTTTGGCATGGTCGTCAAGCACAAAGTCGAAAGTGTGGTGTACGACGCGGCGATCTTGCTCGGACCGGATGGCACACTGGTCGGGCAATATCACAAAGTGCATCTCAAGCCGGAAGAGCGTCCCATTTTTCGCGGCGGCTTTCGCTTTCCTGTTTTCGAAACGAATTTCGGACTGGTCGGCATGATGCTAGGTTGGGATTTGGCATTTCCGGAAGCCGCACGTTCGCTCGCGCTCGATGGCGCGGAATTGATCGTCGCACCGGCAAATTGGGAGGCGCAGTCCATCGAAGAGTGGCAGACGTACTTGCGCGCGCGTGCGCTCGAAAATTCGATGTTCGTCGCGGGCGTGAATCGGATTGGCGATGAGTACACGTACGCGTTTGGCGGGGAGAGCGCGGTGATCGCGCCGCGCGGCGAAAAAGTTGCGAGCGTCGGGCGCGACGACAATGATCGCCCAAAGGAAGCATACGCCATCGCGAAGATTGATCTCGACGACGTGAAAAAATATCGCGAGGAATTGCAGACGATGCAGAGCCGCCAACCGGCGGTGTATCGCGCGGTGGTGAGGAATTACTAGAACGTGATGCGGGATGCGTGAAACGTAAAATCGGGAGGAGGGAAATGAAAAGAGCAATGATGCTTTGTGGTTTGATGTTGGTTGTGGTCGTCGCATGCGCGCCAACGCCAACCGCGACGCCGGTGCCGCCCACCACGACAGTTGCCGCGCCAACGGCAACGCGCGTTCCACCGACGGCAACACCGGTCCCGCCAAGCCCAACGACTGTGCCGCCGACCGCAACGCGTGCGGCAACTGTATCGCCGACTGCCGCCGCCGCGACCAAAGCCCCGACCGGCGCGGACTGTATGGCGACGAACACGCTCGAAGAACTTGTCGCGTGCGTCACCGCTAAAATGCCACGCGCCGACACGAACGCGTTTGTTCAGCCGAACAACGCGACCTTGAAAGATTGGAAACAGGTCGCGGTGCAGATGCTCGCCGGAAAATGTGACGACATTGCCGTTTCAGCCAGTCTCAAGAACATTTACACCGTCGGCACGTTCAAAGACAAATCGAACAATGTGAATTATTGCGTCGCGCTCGAAGTGCTGGACGAAAACAAAAACAATGTGATCGATCGCGGCTGGGGCACGTTCATCGTCAACAACACGCCGAGCCGCGAATTGAGCATTCAGGTGCCGCATCCGTTGTTTGACATCGCGACCGAGACGCAAGGGATCGGCATTTTCAAAGGCACGGGTTCGCGCACTTTCTTGCTCGCCGGGACGCATCGCAACGCGAACGCCGCGCTCTCTACGTGCGTCGCCGAAGCCAAAGGCGGCGAAGCGAATGTGATGTACAACGCGGCAACCTTGTTCCAAGCCACGGTAGAAGCGTTAGCCGAATTTTACAAACCAACCAATCGCGATTGGAACGCGCTGCAATTTCACGGCATGGGCGATACGACTTGCCCGGGCGTGGATGTATTTTTCAGTTACGGTGTGGCCACGCCACCCAAACCTGGCGATAAAGTTCTCGAACTGCGCGCGAACGCGGTGAAACGACATCCCAAATGGGTTGCGACCGTCGCGGGCGAACAACCGCCGTGCACGCTCCTCGCAACGGACAGCGTGCAAGGTCGTTTGCTGAACGATGTCGCCGCCGATCAAGTTTGCACCGTGCCTGCCGCGAATTATTCCGGCAGATTTATTTACATCGAACAGAAACGCGATTGGCGCACCGCCAGCGATTGGATCGACGCGATCAACGAGACGTGGCAGAGCACGATTCCGGTGCCGCCGACACGTGCGCCAAGCACACCGACACCGGTTGCGGCTGTTCCCAAAGCGACGGTGAATCCGAATTGCGCGGCGACGAACACACTCGAAGAACTTGACGCTTGCATTGTCGCCAAAGTGCCGCGCAAAGATACGAACGGCTTTGGCGTGCCGGACAACACGGCAATCGGCGATTGGAAGCAGGTCGCGGCGCAAATGCTCGCCGGAAAATGTGACGACCTCACACTACCGGCGAGTCTCAAGAACGCTTACACGATCAGCACGTTCAAGGACAATGAGAATAATTCGAGCTACTGCGTGCTGATGGAAACGCTGGACGAAAATCAAAACGGTTATGTGGATCGCGGCTGGGGCACGTTCATCGTCAACAACAAACCGAGCCGTGAGTTGAGTATTCAGGTGCCGCATGTGTTGTACGATATTGACACCGACGCGCAAGGGATCGGTGTATTCAAAGGGACGAACGCGCGCAGTTTTCTTTTGGCGGGCGCGCATCGCGATGCGAACCCGGCACGCACGACGTGCGAACCCAGCACCGGTCAAGGCGAAGCCGACCCCGCACACAACACCGCCGCGATGTTTCTCCCGACTACGCAGGCGTTGCTCGATTACTACAACGCGAACGGCAAGGCTTGGGTCGCGATCCAATTTCACGGAATGGGTACGACCGATTGTGCCGGAGTCGGCGCGTTTATGACATACGGTTTTGATGCCATTCCCAAGCCGGGCGACAAAATTCTGGAACTGAAAGCGAACATCGCCAAACAGCGAACTGCTTGGGTCGTCACTACACCGGGCGATCAGCCGACGTGCAGTCTGACTGGCGGCACGAATGTGCAGAGCCGTTTCCTCAACGGTATTCCATCCGATCAAGTGTGCAAGACCGGCGCAACCGCGTACTCGAGTAAATTCATCCACATCGAGCAAAAGCGCGAATTGCGAACCGTTGCCGATTGGGCGGCGGCGATCAACGCGACGTGGAAGTGATGCGTTATAATCCGCAAACTATGCAAGTACCGCGAATGAAATTGGCGGAGATCCGCGTGATTCGCGGATCGAGGAAGATGCCATGGTGACCCGCGACCGTTACACGGTTGTCCCGTTTCCGCGCGAACGCCAAATCGTCGTGGACGGTCTCGCGATTGGCGCGCGACGACACGTCGTTCACGGCTTGCTTGAAGTGGACGTGACGCGCGCGCGCCAATTCATCCGCGAACACAAAGCGCGCACGGGCGAGACGCTATCGTTCACGGCGTTTATAGTTGCGTGTTTGGCTCACGCACTTGGCGCGAACAGGTCCGTGCAAGCGTACCGCGATTGGCGCAATCGGCTGATCATTTTCGACGACGTGGATGTGGTCGTGATGATCGAGTCTGAAGTGAATCGCGTCGCGATTCCGCATATCGTCCGCGCAGCAAATCGGAAATCGTTCCGCGCAATTCACGACGAGATTCGCGCGATTCAAACGCGTCCCGCGCAGAGCGAACAAAAATCGGGGTGGTTGATGCGCCTCGCGCCGTGCGTCCCAGGTTTCGTCAGACGATTTTTCATCTGGGGGTTACTCAAATCCGGGCTGGTTCAAGCAAAATTCTGGCACCGTCGTCGTGACCGCTTTCGGAATGTTCGCGCGCGGTGGCGGTTGGGGATTCGGCATTCTGCCTTTTCACACGCTCGGCATCGCGATTGGCGGAATCGCGGAGAGACCCGGGGTCGTAGATGGGCGCATCGAAATTCGCGAATATCTCGACTTGACGATCAGCCTTGATCACGATATCGTGGATGGCGCGCCAGCCGCGCGGTTTGCGCGGCAGTTGTGCGAGCTGATTGAAAGTGGATATGGATTGGAAACGTAGCGAGTGATTAGGGATTGGGGATTGGTGGCTAGTTCCCAATTCCCAATCCCTAATCTCTAATCCCTCAACTTGGAGTCTGAAGTGAAACGAATTGATCTTCGCAGTGACACCGTAACTTTGCCTACGCCCGCGATGCGCGAGGCGATGGCGCGCGCAGAAGTTGGCGATGACGTGATGGGTGAAGACCCAACCGTCAATCGCTTGGAAGAAATGGCGGCGGCGCGCGTGCAGAAAGACGCCGCGCTTTTCGTCGCGAGCGGGACGATGGCGAACCTGGTCGCGTTGTTGACTCACTGCAATCGCGGCGACGAGGTGATCGTCGGCGACAAAGCGCATACGTTCATCAACGAGGTCGGCGGGATGGCGGCGCTTGGCGGCATTCATCCGCGCACACTTCCTAATCAGCCGGACGGCACGCTCGCGCTCGACGACATCAAGAATGCGATTCGTGGCGATAACGTGCATTGGCCCCGGACGAAACTCATCGCGCTGGAGAACACACACAATGCGTGTAACGGCTCGCCGCTCTCGCCTGCGTACCACAAAGCGGTGTACGATCTCGCGCACGCGCGCAATATCCGCGTCCACACTGACGGCGCGCGCATTTTCAACGCGGCAGTCGCGCTTGGCGTACCCGTGCACCAGTTGACGCAGTCCACCGACACGATTTCGTTTTGCCTGTCGAAAGGGTTGAGCGCGCCGGTTGGCTCGCTCGTGTGCGGGACGCGCGATTTCATCGCGGAGGCGCGGCGCCAGCGCAAGATGGTTGGGGGAGGAATGAGACAGGCGGGGATCATCGCGGCGGCGGGCATCGTCGCGCTGGAGACGATGGTTGACCGGCTCGCGGAGGATCACGCGAACGCGAAACGACTGGCGGAGGGGCTTGCTGATATTCCCGGGATCGAACTCGATCCGGGATGTGTGCAAACGAACATCGTCTTTTTCGATTTGAGCAACAGAGTGACCGCGCGGCAACTCGCAGACCGCGTCGCGCGCGACGGCGTGCTGATCGGCGTGAACGCGGAACGCCGAATCCGCGTCGTGACGCATTACGGAATCGAACGCGACGATATTGACACCGGGTTGCGCGTTATCAATCGCGCGATGAAATGAATGATCCGCAAATCACGCGAATAGTTGATACTACTTGGGAGGCAATATGATTACCAAATTCATGGGCTTGGTTTTGTTCCTCGCCGGATTTCTTTTGATTGCCCTTGCAATGTTTGCGCTCCTGGGCTTTGTCCAGCCGAGCGGACTCTTCGAGCGGTTGCTGATGTTCATCGGCGGACTGATCCTGTGCGTGCTGGGATACATCATGGCGCGCGACCAGCCGATCGTTGGCTAGCAAGGCGGTAATCAGTCAATCGGGCAATCGGTAACTGGTCGCCTGATTGACCGATCACTCAGTGCCTTCAAATATACAATTTCTCTGGATCAATCTCCTCACGCAGCAAGTGCAACTCCTCCGCTCTCGGCGGATCGTTTACGCCGACCTTGTCCGCGATCAGCAACTCAAAGCCGGTGTTGGCAATCACGTCTTCAACTGTCACGCCCGGATGTGTCGCGATCAGTCTCATTCGATACGTCGCAGGATCGAAATCCATCAGCGCGAGCGTTGAGACGACATTCGCGGGACCACTGTTGCGCGGCAGTCCGGCGCGTTCGCGCGCGCCTTTGCCGGTGAGATAGCCCGGCGTCGTGATGAAATCCACCTTCGGTACAAAGCGGCGTTTGTCGTGCAGCATAATCGCGACCGTTTTCCAGCAGAGACTCCCCACGTCGTTGCCGCCGCCGCTGCCGGGCAAACGCACCTTCGGACGATCGTGATCGCCAATCGTCGTGCTGTTCAGGTTGCCGTACGGATCGATCTGCGCGCCGCCGATGAAGCCATAGTCAATAAAGCCGCGTTGGGCGGTCTCCATAATGTCACAGATGCCGGACGCGGCAATCGCTTTGTGGAATGTGCGCGCGCCGCCGACCATGTTCGGCAGTTTCTCAAAAATCGCGCCGGTCCCGCCGAATTCGAAAATCGGCACGACGCCGGGCGTGCGCGTCTTGATCGCGAGCATCGCCGCGAGCATCGGAATGCCGGTGCCGATGAACGCGGTCGTACCGTCCTGAAACAGCCGCGCCGCGACGCAGATCATGAGTTCCGATTTGGAATATGTTGGATTGGACATTGTGGCTCCATTGTTATTGCGAGGATCGTTTTTTGCGGCGAAGCAATCTCCAATTAGCGATTTGGGGATTGCTTCGCTTCGCTCGCAATGACACCCAGGGTCTATTCGCGCTTTTCGCGTTTCGCCGCCAACTCCGCGAGCCGCGCTTTGCCGATGAGATCGAGGTACGCTTGATGATCTTTGACGCTGTAAACGTACTTTTCCAGGTACGCTTGCGCGCCTTCGGCAGTTTGACTCGCGTCAATCCATTCGCGGTAGCCGATCTCGTCGCGGTCGTACACGTACGCCATTTCGCCGGGGTGCGAGCCGAACGGCGCGGGCACGACCGCATCCACGAGATAGTACGGAATGATCGTGCGATCCGGATATTTGCGAATCTCTGCGGTCGGGATGATTTCTTCTGTGCTGATGATGAGGCGTTTGCTCGCGCGCGCCATCTCGAAGGCAAAGCCGGTGATGCCGTCAATCTGCGCGTTGCCGAATTTGTCGGCGCGGTGGACGTGGATCAGCGCAACGTCGAGGATGAGCGCGGGGAGGAGACACACCGGCATTCCGGTGAACGGATCGATCACGACTTTCGCCGCGCTGTACGTGAACGTATCGGAGCCGAGCATCGCGCGCGTCGCGATGAACGGCACCCCCATCGCCGCGGCTTTCATTCGCCAGGTGATCGCGCCGTTCGACCATTCGACGCACGTTTCGACTTGACCGGATTCGACCGCGCGGCGAAACGCGGACGACGTGCCGAACACTTCCAGTCCGACGTAGGTGAGATCGAGTTTCTTGATCAGCCCAGCCGCGAGCCACAGATCGAGTTCGAGGACCCCTTGACCGCAGACGCGCAAATCTTTTTTGCGCTGGCGAATCACCTCGCGCGTCAGCGACATCGGACAGCGCACACTGCCGTATAACTCTGTGCCAATGTAACAACCCTCGGTGACGAAACGGCTGACCGCTTGCTGCTCGGTCATCAATTTGTCAACGAGTTGCCGCGATTTCTGAGTGCGGTTCCATTCGCGGAACGCTTCGAGATCGGGCGGCTGAATCAATTCGCCGCGACCTTGTTGGATCACTTCCATCGTTGTTTTTCCTCCCCCAATCCAATTCTATCACGCGGTTTGCCAAAGTCAAATCGTGACTCAAATCCAGGAGGCGTGAAAAGGACTGGAAATACTATTGACACCACCGCGTCTTCCGTGCTACGATACGTATGCGGTTGCCTAATTGGAGGTGTTTATGTCCCTGCGGCTTCGGGTTTTATTCGTCGGCGGATTGGCGCTGATTGGCGTAATCGTCGTTTCGTATTCCATTCTGCAAACGATCATGCTGAATGGTTTCGCGCGTGTGGAAGAACGCGAAATGCGCAAACACACCGCGCGCACATTGAACGCGCTGTCGGTTGATCTCGCGCAACTGGAAAGCGCGGCGGGTGATTGGGCGCCGTGGGACGACACGTACAACTTCATCGAGGATTCCAATCCGGAGTACATCAAGTCGAACCTCGCCGACTCTGCTTTCGCTGGTCTTGACCTGAACCTGATGGTATTTGTCCACTCTTCCGCGCGGATTGTCTTTAGCAAGGGCTATGATTTGCCCAGCAACCAAGAGATACCCGTGCCGGCGAGTTTGCAGGCGCATCTGGCACGCGATAGTTTCCTCCTTAATCACCCCGACATCCAAAGTGCCAAGACAGGCATTGTCTCCTTGCCCGAGGGTCCCCTGCTCGTTGCTTCTATGCCGATTCTGACGAGCGAGAAACAAGGACCGATCCGTGGCACCCTGATCTTTGGACGCTTCCTAGATTCCGCCGAAATCGCACGCCTGGCGGAGACCACGCAGTTGGCGCTGACGCTCCATTCATGGGATGACACCCAAGCCCCGACAGATTTTCAATCTGCCCGCGCCGCGCTGTCCGATCAAACGCCAGTGATTGTGCGACCGCTGAACGGGCAGACGATGGCGGGGTACGCTCTGTTGAAAGACATCTATGGCAAGCCAGCGCTGATCCTGGGTGTGGAAACCGACCGTGACATCTACCAACAAGGACAAGCGAGCGTAAACTATATGATGTGGGCACTGGTTGTGATCGGCATTGGGTGTTACGCGACTGTCTTCCTCTTCTTGGAGCGGCTCATCTTGTTTCGCCTGGCACATCTCAGCCAAGATGTTGGGCGGATTGGCATAGGTGGCGATCCGGCGCGGCGCATGTCCGTGGCGGGCAACGATGAATTGTCCGGACTGGCGCGCGAAATCAACCGGACGCTAGAGGCAATCGAACAATCGCAAAGCGCGCTGCGCGCGAGTGAAGAACGCTTTCGTTCATTGGTCGAACATTCGAGTGATCTCATCCTCGTATTGAATCCCGATGCCACCATCCGCTATGCCAGTCCTGCGGTGAAATGGATGCTGGGATACGAGCCCGCCCAAGTCCAGACTCACTCGGTGCTGGAATATATCCACGAAGACGACCGCGCGACGGCGGCAGACGCGTTGAACCATCGCCTCGCGCATCCGGGCGCGTCGGATTATCAGATGGAGTTGCGCGTCCGGCACCGCGACGGCTCGCGGCGCGCGCTTCAGGTGATCGGCACGAATCTGGTGCAGAATCCGGCAGTCGCAGGGATCGTGGTCAATTGCCGTGAGGTTACCGAACGCAAGCGCGCGGAAGATGAACTCAGGCAACTCAAAGAATTCAATGAGGGTATCGTCCAAAATATCGCGGAGGGCATCATTGTAGAAAATGCCGATGGCTTTTTCACCTTCGTCAATCCCGCCGCCGCGCGTCTCTTGGGGTACACGCCCGACGAGTTGATCAGCAAGCATTGGACTGTCGTCGTTCCGCCGGATCAGCAAGCCATCGTCCAAGCCGCCGATGAACGCCGCACGCAAGGTCAGGTGGATCGGTACGAAGCTCAACTCGTTTGCAAAGATGGGACGCGCCGTTTGGTGTTGATTGCAGGCACGCCGCGTTTTGAGAACGGCGAGTTCGCCGGCAGTCTCGCGGTCTTTACCGACATCACCGAGCGCCAGCGCACAGAAGAGGCATTGCAGGAAAGTGAAAAACGTTATCGCGATCTTTTCGAAAATGCGAACGACCTCATCTATACTCACGACCTCGCAGGCAGATTTACTTCGATCAACCGCGCTGCCGAACGCGTCAGCGGTTACACCAGAGACGAAGCCCTCACGATGAACATCAGTCAGATCGTTGCGCCCGAGGACTTGGAATCCATTCGCCGAGTGCTCGCGCCTGAATCGCTGGGCAAGGGACCGCTCATTCACGAATTGGAGATTATCACCAAGGATGGCCGCCGCGTGCCCCTCGAACTCAGCACGCGCCTGATTTACCAAGAAGGCAAGCCGGTTGGAGTACAGGGCGTCGCGCGCGACACCACCGAACGCAAACGCGCGGAAGCCGCACTCAAAGAGTACTCGGAACGCCTGGAGCAAATGGTCGAAGAACGGACGCGCGCACTGCGCGACGCGCAAGACCAATTGCTGCGGCAGGAACGCTTGACCATGCTGGGACAACTCGCCGGCGGCATCGGACACGAACTCCGCAATCCCCTGAGCGCGATCAAGAACGCGGTCTACCTGCTCAATCTCTCGCTTCCTTCGCCCGATCCGGACGTACAGGAGACGCTGCAAATCCTCAGCCAACAGGTAGACGCGTCGAATCGCATCATCACCAGTTTGCTCGACTTGGCGCGCCCGCAGCCGCCCTATCGCCGCGAGACCGATTTGCGCGAAACGATTGACGCGGCGCTGGGGCAAATCACTATCCCAGAAAATATCACGGTCAGCTGCCGGTTCGATGCCACATTCCCCGCGCTCTCCGTGGACCCCGCTCAACTGGAAATCGCCCTCGGCAACTTGATTCGCAACGCGGTCCAGGCGATGCCCGGCGGCGGGCGACTGACGATTGACGCGCGATCATTCGGCAAAGAAATTTCTATCGCGTTCAGCGATACCGGCGTAGGGATCGCGCCAGACGTTTTGGACAAATTGTTCCAGCCGATGTTCAGTACCAAGACGCGCGGGATAGGATTGGGGCTCGCGTTGTGTAAATTGCTCGTCGAAGGACACGGCGGACGAATCGAAGTGACAAGTCACGTGGGCAAGGGAACGACCTTTGTCGCTTATTTGCCTTTGCCCGAGGAGGCGCGAGGTGAATAATCTGAACCAGCAAGAAAAAACACGCGTGCTCGTCGTGGATGGCGACGCGGCTTTGGCGCGCACGACCGCGCTCATCCTGAAACGCAAAGGATTCGCGGTAGATGTGGCGTTGGATGGTTTCGCCGCAATCCAGCAAATCGAGCAATACCCATTTGACATTGTGTTGCTGGACATTCGGATGCCGGGGATGAATGGCGTCGAAACGTATAAACGCCTCAAGGTACTCCAACCCGACATTGCCGCGATTATGATGACCGGTTTTTCGGTGGAAGAACGGCGCCAAACATCATTGCGCGAAGGCGCGTTGGCAGTGCTGACCAAACCCTTCGACATTGAACGGATGATTAAATTGATCGAAGACGCAATGCAACAAGTCAAATTACTCGCGCTCGTCGTGGACGATTATCCCGATACGTGCGCGCTCCTCGCGCGAATTCTCCAACAGAAAGGGTACACCGTCGGCTATGCGGAGAGTGGCGAACACGCGATCGCGTTGGTCAAACAACAAAAGTACGATCTGATTCTCATTGCCGTCAAACTGCCGGCGATGGACGGTCTGCAAACCTGTCTGGCGATTCGCAAACTCGATCCCGCCGTGACGGTCGTGATGACCGGTTATCGCGCCGAGGTGGACACGCTCGTCGAAACCGCCTTGCCCCGCAGCACGTACGCCTGCCTCTACAAACCGTTTGAGGCGGAACAAGTGCTGGCGCTGGTGGAAGAAATCGGAAGGAAGAAATGAACGACCGACCCAGCGTGCTCATCGTTGACGACGACGAGGGAATCCGGCGTACGCTCGAAATGATTTTGACGAAAAAGAATTATCAGGCGTTCACCGCGCCGGATGGCAAAACCGCGCTCGCGTTGGCGCAGGAACGCGAGTTCAACCTCGCGCTTCTCGACATCCGTCTGCCCGACATCGCTGGCACCGATTTGCTCGCCCAATTCAAAGCACTGCGCCCCGACCTGGAAGTGTTGATTATCACCGGACACGCGACGCTGGAGAGCGCGATCCAGGGATTGGCAACCGGCGCGTACCACTATTTCATCAAGCCGCTCAATGTTGACGAATTGCTCGTTACACTGGAAAAAGCCCTGCACAAACAACGCCTCGTCCTGGAAAATCGCCGACTACTCCAAGCCGTCCAGAGCGAATTGGAGGAACGCAACCGCGCGGAAGACGCGCTGCGCGTCTCCGAAGAGCGGTTTCGCCTCGCGGCGGAGAGCGCCAGTGATTTGATTTGGGAATGGGACATCGTGACCGGCAAATTGCAATGGTTTGGCGCGATTGACGCGCTGCTGGGCTACGCGCCGGGCGAGTTCCCCAGGACGATCGAAGCCTGGGAAGCGGTTATTCATTCCGACGATCACGACCGCGTGATGGCAACTCTCGATCGGCATCTCAAGAACCGCGCGCCCTATGACGAACAGTACCGCGTGCGGCGCAAGGACGGCCCAGTGGGTTACTGGACAGACCGGGGTGTCGCGCTTTGGGACGAGCAAGGCAAGCCCTACAAAATGATCGGCGCTTGTACCGACATCACCGAACGCAAGCACGTCGAGGAAGCGCTGCGTGAGAGCGAAACCAAATATCGCACACTGGTTGAAAACTCCCTGATCGGAATCGGCATCTCCCAGGGTAATCGGATCGTCTATGCCAACCAGGCGCTGATGGCGATGTATGGCTATACCGATCTCGAAGAGTTTACCTCAAAACTACTGTTGGATTACCTTACCCCCCAATCCCAAACATTCATCAAGGAGTGGAGAGAGAAAAAGGCTCGCGGCGAACAAGTGCCTCTCGAATTCGAGCATGAGATCGTGCGCAAGGATGGGGCGATCAGGATATTGCAACTCAGTTCCGCATACCTCACCCTCGGAAACCAGAATTACGTCTATACCACATTCATAGACATCACCGAGCGCAAGCAGCGCGAGCGCGAAATGCAAGCCGTCGCCGCCGTCAGCGCGGCGTTACGCACTGCGACGACGCGCGGCGAAATGCTGCCGCTGATTCTCGATCAAGTTCAAACCCTCTTGAACGCCGCCGCCGCCGTGCTCATCACGCGCGACCCCGTCAGCGGCGAAGCGGTGATCGAACTGGCGCGCGGAACTTGGGGCCACGCGACTGGGCGGCGGATCCCACCCGGTCAAGGCGTGTCGGCGCGCGTTCTCGAAACCGGTCAGCCGTACGTGACGAACGATTTGCCGAACGATCCACTTTTCTATTCGCGAGATATGATCGGCAATCTGCGCGCGTTGGCGAATGTGCCCCTCATCGTCCAGGGACGCCCCATCGGCTTGTTGTCTTTCGGACGATTGACGCCCATAGCCCAAGAGGAACTCCGCATTCTCACGGTGATTGCCGACATCGCGGGGAATGCGCTCCACCGCACCGCGCTGCACGAAAAAACCGAACAGCGGCTGCAGCATCTCACCGCCCTGCGCACGATAGACCAGACGATCAACGCCAGTCTCGATCTGCGCTTTACGCTCAACACCCTGCTCGATCAGGTCGTCACGCAACTGCGCGTGGACGCGGCGGACATCTTGCTGCGCAATCCGGTGTCTCAGACCCTCGACTACGCCGCCGGGCGCGGCTTTCGCACCAAAGGAATCGAACGGCTGTCCACCCAAATCGGCGAGAGTTATGCGGGCAAGGTCGCGCTCGAACGGCGCGTCGTGAACATTCGGAACCTGGCTCAAGTCACCGTACGCGGACATTCCTCCCCGTGGGCTGGCGAAGGATTTGTGGCGTACTGCGGCGCGCCCCTTGTCGCCAAAGGTCAGGTGACCGGCGTGCTCGAAGTCTTTCAACGCGCGCCCCGTTCCGCCGATTCCGAATGGCTGAGTTTTTTGGAAATGCTGGCAGGACAAGCCGCCCTCGCGATTGACAACGCGCGCTTGTTCGATGAACTTCAGCGCTCGAACGCGAATCTCGCGTTGGCGTACGATGCGACGATTGAGGGCTGGTCGCGCGCGCTCGATCTGCGTGATCAAATGACGGAAGGGCACACTCAACGCGTCGCGCAACTGACCGAGCAACTTGCGCGCGCGTCCGACCTGAGCGAAGCCGAGATACTGCACGTCCACTGTGGCGCGTTATTGCACGACATTGGCCAGATCGGCGTGCCCGACCACATCCTGCGCAAAGTCACCGCGCTGACGGAGCAGGAATGGGTGATTATGCGCCGGCATCCGGAATTCGGGCTCGACCTGCTCAGACCGATTCCCTATTTACATGCGGCACTCGACATCCCCTACTGTCATCACGAAAAATGGGACGGCAGCGGTTACCCGCGCGGCTTGAAAGGCGAAGCCATTCCGATTGCGGCGCGCATCTTTGCGCTGGCGGATGTGTGGGATGCACTGCGTTCGGCGCGGCCCTACCGCGCGGCGTGGACTGACGAGCAGGCGCGCGCCTATCTCCGCGAGCAAGCCGGAAGACATTTCGATCCCAATTTGGTTGAACGGTTCCTGAAACTCATGCGCTAGCAAACGCTCCAGGGCTTCCCCCTTGACAAGTCCCCGCCTATTGTGCTATATTCCTAATTGCAACTAGTTGCAACAAGGAGCACTTGTGCATCATACGGAATTTCTCAAGGACTTGCGGCAAAGCGGGCATCGTCTCACGCCCCAACGCGAGATGATTCTGCAAGTCATTTGCGACAGCGACGCGCACATCACCGCCGACGAAATCATCACGCGCGTCCGGAAACGGTACCCGTACCTCAACAAATCGGCGGTCTATCGCACGCTTGATTTGCTCACCCACATCGGACTAGTCAATCCGACGGATTTCGGGCACAGCTGTGTGACGTACGAAATGCACCGCGATCCGCATCACCACCATCTCATCTGCCGCCAATGCGGCAAGATGATCGAGGTGGACGCCAGCGTGTTCGCGTCCGTCGAAAAAAAGTTGCGCAAAGAGTGCACCTTTGCGCCCGATCTTGATCACTTTGCCATCTTTGGTCTATGTCGAAAATGTCAACCCGTAGTCAGCCGCCAGTCGTCCGTCGTCAGAAAAAAGCGCGTCTGACGACTGAATCCTGAACAGGAGTTTACAATGCACATCCCCGATGGTTATCTTAGCCCGGCAACTGCCGCTGTAATGTACGCGGCATCACTGCCCTTCTGGTATCGCGCCACGCAGAAAATCAAATCGTTGGTGACGGGACGCCTCGTGCCGCTCATCGCGCTCTTTGCCGCCATGTCGTTCGTGATTATGATGTTCAACGTGCCGCTGCCCGGCGGGACGACGGGACACGCCGTTGGCTCTGCGCTCGCGGCGATTGTCTTGGGTCCCTGGGCGGCGGTGCTCGCGGTCTCCGTCGCGCTCATCATCCAAGCGTTGTTCTTCGGCGACGGCGGCATCCTCGCCATTGGCGCGAACGTCTTTAACATGGCAATCGCGATGCCGTTCGTCGCGTTTTTCCTCTACCGCTGGATCAGCGGCAACGCGCCGATCACTTCATCGCGCCGCGTGCTGGCGGCGGCAATTGCTGGGTACATCGCCATCAACGTCGGAGCATTGTTGACAGGAATCGAACTAGGCATCCAGCCCATCTTGTTTCGTGATGCCGCCGGGCACGCGCTCTATTTTCCATACGACTTGAGTATCTCGATTCCGGCAATGCTGATTGGGCACCTCACGATTGCCGGAGCGGTCGAAGCCATCGCGACCGGGCTCGTCGTCGCGTGGATGCAGCGAACGAATCCGGAATTGCTTGAAACATTCAGCGGCGCGAAATTGCCGGCGACCACGCGCGCCTTGCCGCGCTGGGCATGGGGCGGTTTGCTCGCGCTCATCGTCTTGACGCCGATTGGTTTGCTTGCGCCCGGCACCGCGTGGGGCGAGTGGGGGCGCAAGGAATTGGAACAACTCGGACTCGGCTACATCCCGGCGGGATTCGATCAATGGTCGAATCTGTGGAGCGCGCCGCTGCCCGATTACGACATTCCCGCGCTGAACAATCCGACGGTGGCGTACATTGTTTCGGCGGTGTTTGGCGTCGCCATCGTGTTCATCGCGATTCTGGCAATCGGCTGGTTGTTGGCGCGCCTCACGCGCGGTCAAACGCAAGCAACCTCTAATCTCTAATCTCCAATCTCGTCTCCAACTTCCAAGGGCATCCATGACTGTGACAATTGCTGTTGCCGGCAAAGGCGGCACGGGCAAAACAACTTTGTCGGGGTTGTTAACGCGCCATTTGGTTACCAACCGTTTAGGCATAGTCCTCGCGATTGATGCTGACCCAAGTAGTAACTTGCACTTGGTCTTGGGAATGTCGCTCACCAAAACCGTCGGCGATATTCGCGAGGACGCGCGCGATCAGGTGCCCGCCGGAATGTCGCGCCAAGATTGGCTGGATTACACGATCCGCACCGCCGTCGAAGAAAGCCACGCGTTCGATTTGCTCGCGATGGGCAGACCCGAAGGGCAAGGGTGCTACTGCACGGCAAATCACTTGTTGCGCAATATCGTTGATGGCATCTGCAAAGCGTACGATTACGTCATCATGGACAACGAAGCGGGGATGGGGCATCTGAGTCGTCGCACGACGCGCGATGTGGATCACTTGCTTCTCGTCACCGATGCCAGTCTGCGCGGACTCGCGGCGGCAGAGGCGATGCTTGGGTTGAGCCAAGAGTTGGAAATCCACGTTCGCAAAACATATCTCGTCGTCAATCGCGTTGTCGGCGAGTTGCCTGCGACATGGAACGACAAAATCAATCAGATGGGCGTGCCACTGCTCGCCAAAATTCCATACGATCCACAACTTGTCGAATTCGACAGCAACGGGCGTCCGCTCGTCGAACTTTCTAGTGACGCACTGATCAGTCAATCGGTTGAACAGATCGCACGGCAGTTGCTTGGATAAAGGTTGTCATTTCGAGCGGAGCGAGAAACCTCTGATTTACGCAATGGTGAGATTTCTCGTCACAAACTACGCTCCTCGAAATGACATGCAGAGAGGAATAAAATGAAACTCGCCGTTTCCGGCAAAGGGGGCGTTGGCAAAACGACGCTCACCGGTTTGCTGGCATATACTTTCGCCAACCAGGGTTACAATGTCCTCGCGATTGACGCTGATCCGTCGCCGTGCTTGGGTGACGCGCTCGGCTTTCCGCGCGAACTGATTCAGGGTCTCACGCCGATCGCGGAGATGCACGAGTTGATCCACGAGCGCACTGGTGCGCAGCCCGGCACGTACGGCGGCATTTTCAAAATGAACCCGCGTGTGGACGACATCACCGACCGCTTTTCCGCGACGCATCGCGGCATCAAACTACTCGAACTCGGCGCGGTGAAGATGGGCGGTTCGGGCTGCATTTGCGCGGAGAGCGTGTTGCTCAAGCAACTCGTTTCGATGATTTTGTTGCAGCGCGACGAAGTCGTGCTGATGGATATGTACGCCGGCGTCGAGCATCTGGGGCGCGCGACCTCCGATATGGTAGACGCGCTCCTCATCGTCGCCGAACCGACCGCGCGCAGTCTCGGCACTGCCGCGCAGATCAAACAACTCGCAACCGACATCAAGATTCCGCGACTGTATCTCGTCGGCAGCAAAGTCTCCAGCCAAGCGGATCGCGATTTTATCGCGGCGAATTCGCCGGGCTTGCCGGTGATTGGATTCATTTCGGCGGACAAAGTAGTGCTGGATGCAGATCGGGAACACAAGCCGGTTTACGATCTTGCGCCAACGTTGGTCAAAGAAACGCAAGCGATTGTGGACGCGCTGAAGTAAAGGCGGAAGGCAGAAGGATGAAGGCGCGCGGATTTTTTGAAAAGACGCTCAACGACATCACCGGCGCGTTAGAGCAGACACTTTTTGCCGAAGAGATTGCGCGGCGCGAGGGTCTACTGCAATCGCTCGACCCGCGCGCGAAACTCATCGGCGCGCTGGCGTTGCTCATCGCGATCAGCGCATCGCACAATTTGATCGTGATTCTCGCGCTGTATATTCTCACCCTGCCCATCGCGTCCGCTTCGCGCGTGCCGATGGGATTTTACTTCAAGCGCGTCTGGGTCTTTATGCCATTCTTCACCGGCGTCGTCGCGCTCCCTGCGCTGTTCAGTCCGTTCTCGCCCGGCGCGCCCATCGTCACGCTGATTGATCTCGCGTCGCCGCGTGTGTATCTGGCGATCACACAACCCGGCGTCATCACTGCCGCGTTTTTGTTGCTGCGCGTCGGCGCGTCCGTTTCGATTGCGGTTCTCCTCATCCTCACGACGCGCTGGACGACGTTGCTCAAAGCACTGCGCGTCTTGCGTGTGCCGCAGGCGTTCGTCTTGATTCTCGGAATGACGTACCGCTACATCTACGTTCTGCTGCACGCGGCGAACAATATGTTTCTCGCGCGCCGGAGCCGCGTCGTCGGGCGCGTGGCGAGCGCGGAGGATCAGCGGTGGCTTGCGGCAAGTATGGGCGCACTGTTCGCCAAATCATACGCGCTGAGTGACGACGTATATCTCGCGATGCAGTCGCGCGGTTTTCGCGGCGAGGCGCAGGTGATGGAAACGATGGCGTGGCGCACGCACGATTGGGTGTGGTTGAGCGCGTTTGTGGTAGTGGCAGTACTTGCTGTATGGATTGGACGATGACACGGAGACGGGTGACAAGGCGGCAAGGTGATTTTTCTCCGTGTCTCCCTGTCCCCTTGTCTGATGAATGAGAAAAATCAATGGACAAAAACGACGCGCTTGCATTTCAAGTCGAACACATTACCTACAAATACAACAACCAAATCGCGCTGAAAGATATTTCGCTGACGATTCGCGCGGGCGAACGGATCGCGATTCTCGGCGCGAACGGATCGGGCAAGAGTACGCTGTTGAAAATTCTTGACGCGTTGTACTTTCCGCAGAGCGGCACCGTGCGCGCGTTCGGCGAAGCGTTGACCGAAGAGGCGCTGCAAGACGACGCGCGCGCGTTCGCGTTTCGACGGCGCGTGGGGTTGGTGTTTCAAGATCCGGAGGTGCAACTCTTTTCGCCGACGGTGTGGGATGAGGTGACGTTCGCGCCGTTGCATCTAGGTCTGCCGCAGAACGAAGTGATCGAGCGCGCAGAGTGGGCGATGGAATTGCTGAGCATCACGAAACTGCGCGACCGCCTGCCGCATCGTTTGAGCGGCGGCGAGAAGAAAAAAGTCGCGCTCGCGTCTGTGTTGTCACTGCGTCCTGACGTGTGGCTGTTGGACGAGCCGACCGCGTCGCTCGACCCGCGCAGTCAGTCGCGCTTGTTGGATTTTATCGGCGAGTTGACGCGCGAGGGGAAGACGATTATCACGGCGACGCACGATCTCGATATCGTGGAGGAGATTGCGGATCGTGTGGTGATGTTTTGCGAGGAGCACGAAATCACGAGCGACGGCACGCCGCGCGATTTGTTAGCGGACTATGATCGCCTGATCGAGTGTAACCTGATTCACGAGCATCGGCACACACACGATGGCGCGGAGCATGCGCATCACCATTTGCATCCGGTCGCGCATGAGCATGAACACTAGTCGCGTGGTCGCGTGATCGAATGATTGCACGGGCGACTAGTCAATCAGGCAATCAGGCGATCAGGTAACTGGGCGATTCAGTTGGTGAGGGAGAAAAGCAAACATCTGGGTCATTTCACAAAACCCAGATGTTTGTTTTGTACTGCAGTGCTGAATGGATGGCGATTTTGCGTTCTTCATTCATTTGACATCGCACGCTGTTTAATGGATAATTTCGATAGACAACATACATGTTTCACTTTTCACGTTTTACGGAGACAACGATGCCAACCAAACTGCGTTGGGGCATTCTGAGCACTGCCAAGATTGGGATCAAACAAGTCATTCCCGCAATTCAACAATCATCTAACGGCGGCGTCGCGGCAATTGCCAGCCGCGACGCGCAAACCGCGCAAGCGGTTGCCAAGCCGCTCAACATTCCGCGCACACCCGGCTCGTACGACGCGCTACTCGACGATCCGGAGATCGACGCGATCTACATCCCATTGCCGAATCATCTGCACAAAGAATGGAGCATCCGCGCGCTGCAGCGCGGCAAGCACGTCTTGTGCGAAAAACCATTCGCGCTGAACGCGGCAGATGTGGACGAGATGATCGCGGCGGCGCAACAATATCGCCGCGTATTGATGGAAGCGTTCATGTATCGCTTTCATCCGCAATTCGCGCTCGCGCAAAGATTGATCGCCGAGGGCGCAATCGGCGCGATCAAAACGATTCGCAGCGCGTTTTGTTTCGACATCAGCGGTCGTCCAAACGATATTCGGTTGAAAAAAGAAATGGGCGGCGGCGCGCTGATGGACATCGGTTCTTATTGCGTGAATATGGCACGCTTGATGACGGGCGCGGAGCCGCTTGCCGTGCAAGCCCACGCGGTCTTTGGCGCGCAAAGCCAGGTAGACGAAACGCTTGCGGCGATCTTGCATTTCCCCAACGATGTCATCGCGCTCTTCGATTGCAGTTTTCGGACCGATTACCGCGAGTCGCTTCAAGTGCAAGGCACAGCAGGACGCCTCGACATTGTGCGACCCGTCAAGCCCAGGACGAGTCCCGCCGAAATCATCGTCCACAAAGGCGAAACCGGCGACGCGCTCGCGACGCCGACTCGGTTTACCGCGCCCGCCGCGAATCATTACCAACTGATGGTCGAGCATTTCGCCGATTGTGTGTTGAACGACAAGCCGCTGCGATTTCCGCCGGATGAGGGTCGCGCGAATATGCGTGTGATTGACGCGCTGTACGAATCGGCGCGCACGGGAAGGCAAGTAGTAATCAGTGAACAGCAACCGGCGAATAGTGAACGGTAGACAAAGGGCTGACTTGGATTCCAATGGGACTCGCGCGATTACTATTTTGTGGATGTTGTTCGTGGTTTCTTGTTCAGCAGGCACAGCGGTGACGATTGCTCCCACGGCATCGGTGGAAACGCAGTTCGCCGCAACAGCCACACCATTGCCGATCCCAACCGCGCTACCATCGCCCACGTCAACCGCAGCGCCCGCGCCATCGCCGACGCCGATGAGCGCGCCATCGTTTCGTTTGATCGCGTACCTCGCGAGTTGGAGCACCGCGCCCAGTCGCGGCTATCGCATCGTGGACATTCCCGCCGACAAACTCACGCACCTCAACTACGCGTTTGCAGCGGTCTCGCCAAGCGGCGAATGTGTAACCGGCGACGCGAGCGCGGATGCGCGCAATTTCCCCGAACTGAAACTCGAACGAAACTATCCACACTTGAAAACGTTCATTTCGATTGGCGGCGCGGGCGCGCAGAATTTTCCGAACGCAACACAGAACGCGGAGGCGCGGCAAAAATTCGCACGGTCGTGTATTGCGCTTATGAAACAGAACGGTTTTGACGGAATGGATGTTGATTGGGAGTTCCCAAAAGGTAATGCAGAGAAAGAAAACTACGCGGCGCTGCTTGTCGAACTGCGCGCTCAACTCGACCTGCTGGGCAAGGCAGACGGCACGCGCTATCTGCTGACGATTGCCGCGCCCGCGGGACCCAATCAGTACACCGACGTCGCGTGGAACAGCATTGTGCGCGATCTGGATTGGATCGACTTGATGACGTACGATTTCGCCAGATCGTGGAGCAGTTTGACCGGTTTGAACGCGCCGCTTTACGCGTCATCGTCCGATCCATCGAAAAGCCAAGGCTCGCCGTCATACAACGGACACGCGGCAGTGCTGGCGTACATCGCCGCGGGTGTGCCGTCGGACAAAATCGACTTCGGCGTTCCGTTTTACGGACGCGGGTGGTATGGTGTGTCGAACGCCAACAAAGGCTTGTTCCAAGAGTTCAACGGCGTCCCACAAGGGACGCGCGGCGGCGGCACGTTCGATTATCGAGACCTCAAAAATCTCCAATCTCCAATTCAATTGCCAACCCAAGGAGGAAAACATGCCGACTCATCCACTCGTGAACCAATTGCATTTCACGCGTAGTGAACTGCTGCGTTGTTTGCAGGGAGTCAGCGACGCGGACGCGCGTCGCCGGATCGAGCCGATGAATTGTCTCAGTTGGATTGTGGGACATCTCGCGGATCAGGAAAACCGTTATTGGGTGATGGTCGCGCAAGGACAGCGGTTGTTTCCCGAATTGAACGAGCAGGTCGGCTATCGCAAGCCAGCGAGTACGCCACCGTTCGACGAAATGTGGCGGGTTTGGCACGCAATCACCGCTGCGGCTGACCATTACTTGGTCACACTGACGCCGGAATTGATGCAGACGCATTTCGAGTGGAAAGGGAAACCGATGCAGGAGAACATCGGAACGATGCTCCTGCGAAACATTCACCACTATTGGTTCCACATCGGCGAAGCGTATGCGATTCGGCAAATGTTGGGACACAAGGATCTGCCGGAGTTTGTTGGCGATATGTCGTCGGCTGGGTATCGCCCAGAATGAAGACAAAGGGGGTCACAATGTCTGCCAAAATTCGAGTTGCCGTCAATGGCTACGGAGTCATCGGCAAACGCGTCGCCGACGCCGTTGCCGCGCAAGAGGACATGGAACTAGTCGGCATCGCGGATGTGGTGAGCGATTGGCGCGTCAGAGTTGCCGTTCTCAGAGATTATCCCGTATACGCATCTACGCCTCAAGCCGCCGATGAAATGCGCGTGGTAGGAATTCGCGTCGCGGGAAACTTGGACAATCTGCTTGCCAAGATTGATGTCGTCGCGGATGCAACACCCAAGAAAGTTGCGGCGGCGAACCTGGACAAGTATCGCGCTGCGCGCGTCAAGTCCATCTTCCAGGGCGGCGAAAAACACAGTCTAACCGGTCACTCGTTCGTCGCGCAGGCAAACTATGCGAGCGCGCTCGGACGCGAGACGACGCGCGTGGTCTCCTGCAACACGACAAGTATCGTCCGTACGTTGGGCGCGCTCAAAAAGGCAGGGCTGCTGAAAAAAGCGCGCGGTGTCCTGATTCGTCGCGCAACCGATCCCTGGGAATCGGATCGCAGCGGCGTGATGAACACCGTCGTGCCCGAAAAGACGATTCCGTCGCACCAGAGTCCCGACGCGCAAACCGTCATTCCCGATCTGGATGTCGTGACGATTGCCGTTGTCGCCGCGCACACCAACTGCCATCTGCACGCGTGGAGTGTCGAATTGACGCGCCCTACGACGAAGGAGGAAGTGCTTGCTGCGTTCCGCGCGGCACCGCGCATCGCGTTTTTGAAAATGTCTGAGGGCGTGGTCGCGCTGAATTCTACCTTGGAGCTGATGTCCGACCTGGGTCGCCCGCGCGGCGATATGTGGGAAGTCGGCTTGTGGGAAGATGGATTGACGGTAAATGGCAGCGAACTGTTTTATAACTACCAGGTTTACAATCAAGCCATCGTCGTGCCTGAGACGATTGACGCGATGCGCGCGCTGACCGGCGTCGAAAAGGATGGTATCGCATCTATCGCCAAGACGGATGCCGCACTCGGCTTGGTGCGTCAGTTCGTCGCGTAAGCGAAGACTTCATCTCACGCGAATATCGCGAATCATATTTTGTATTCGCGCGATTCGCGTAATTTGCGGATTATTCTTTTGGCTGCGCCTGGGCCGCGTTACGTTTCACGTTTTGCGTTTCGATGCAACGATGGATCCACAAAGCAAAATTGCTCTCATCACCGGCGGCGCACAGCGCGTCGGCAAAGCGATCACGCTCGCGCGCGCGCGCACCGGCGCGAACGTCGTCATCCACTACAACACCTCGGCAAATGCCGCACACGAAACCGAAGTCGAAGTGCGCGCGCTAGGCGTGGACGCGCTCATCGTCCAAGCCGATCTGTCGAATCACGCGCAAGTCAAGGCGATGGTGGATGCCGCCGCCGCACGTTTCGGGACGATCGACATTCTCGTCAACAGCGCGTCCCCTTTCGATCCGACACCATTCCCCACGGAGGATGTGTCGGATTGGCAGCGTGTGATTGACGTGTTGATCAACGGATCTTTCTACGTGGCGAACGCCGTCGCGCCGTTGATGCTGCGACAACAGCGCGGCGCGATGATCAACATTGCTGACGTGCTCGCGCTGGTGCCGCGCAAAAATTTTGCCGCGCATGGTGTCGGCAAAGCGGGGCTCGTCGCGATGAGGCGCCAGTTCGCGCTCGAACTCGCGCCTCATGTGCGCGTCAACGCGGTTGTCCCAGGTCCCGTCTTCCCGCCGCCGAACTACCCTCCTGAAGGCATAGCGCGAATCGCCAGCCGCACCGTGTTGAAACGTTGGGCACACCCTCTGATGTTGCCGACGCGGTGCTGTACCTGGTCCGCGCGGAGTACGTTGCAGGTGAAGTACTCATGGTGGATGGCGGCGAACATTTGGGATCTCACTAAAAGCAATTTGAGCTTCGTTAGGCGTGATACGTGAAACGGGATGAAAGTTCACGCATCCCGCATCACGTTTCACGGGAGTTTCTATGTCTCACCAACCACTCGCGATTTACCTGCAAGACAAACATTCGATTCAGGACGAATTTGAATTCGCGCGGTACGCCGAACAGCGCGGCTTGGACGCGATCTGGCAAGCGGACACGCGCCTCGCGCGTGATTGCGTTTCGATGATGGGCGCGCTCGCGGCAATCACGACGCGCGTGAAAATCGGCAGCGGCGTTTTGCCGTTTTGGCCCCGCAACGTCGCGACGCTCGCAGCGACGTACTCGACGTTGTGGGAGATGTCGAACGGGCGAATCGTCTGCGGCTTGGGTGCGTGGTGGGAGCCGATCACATCGAAAGTGGGCATCGCGCGCGTCAAGCCATTGCAAGCCATGCGTGAGTACGTCACGGTGCTGCGAAAACTTTTCGCGCGCGAAGTAGTGACGTGGCATTCTGAATTCATCAATCTCGACGAAGTTCAACTCGACATCATTCACGGCGACACGCGCCCGCGTCCGATTCCGATCTACATCGGCGCGACGGGCAACAAGATGCTCGAACTGACAGGCGAAATCGCGGACGGCGCGGTGTTGAACTACATGGTCTCGCCCGCGTACATTCGTAAGGCAATCGAACATCTGCGCGTCGGCGCGGCGCGCGGGGGGCGTACACTCGACACACTGGATCGCCCGGAGTTGATCGTCGTTTCGATGGACAAGGATCGCGGCAAGGCGCTTCATCCCGCGCGCGAACTGCTCGTCCAGTACCTGGGTCAAGAGCCGCACATCATGAAAGCGAGCGGTGTGAGCCGGGATTTGCTCGACCAGGTTCACGCGGTCTTGACGTGGCCCGCGACGAAAGAACAAGTCCAGCAAGCGATGCATCTAGTCCCCGATGAAGCCGTACAAATGGTCACCGCGTCCGGCACGCCCAATGAATGTGTGGATAAGGTGAAGGAGTACATCGCCGCGGGCTGCACCTGCCCGATTATGTACTCGCTCCAAGATGATGTGCGGCCGATGATTGACGTATTTGCGGAAGCGTTCCCGCGCTAAAAGCAAAATGATCATTCTTCCATCTTTTCTGATTGACGAACCAGGCAAGCCGCCAAAAGTTGAATGGGGCGTGCGCGTCGTCGGTGCTCAAATCACGGCGGTTGCGCCGCACGCGGAATTGCGCCGCGCGTATCCCGACGACGAAACCTGGGACGTGGCGGGGCAAACGCTCTCGCCTGGGTTCGTCAACACGCACACGCATTTGTACGGCGTGCTCGCGCACGGCATTCCACTCGACCGCGCGCCGTCTGATTTTTGGGCGTTCCTCAAAGATTTTTGGTGGCTCCGCGTCGAGGATCGGCTCGACCAAAAAATGATCCGCGCGGCGACGGATCACGGTTGCGTCGAAATGCTGCGTTCGGGCGTGACGTCTTTTTACGATTGCCTCGAAGCGCCGAACAGTTTGCCCGGTTGTCTCGCCGCGCAAGCCGAGATCGTTCACGCGCGCGGACTGCGCGGCATCTTGTCGTTTGAAGCGACCGAGCGGGTGAGCAAAGAGAACGGACAACTAGGTCTGCGCGAAAACGTCGAATGGATTCGTGCGGCGCGTGGACTCGTTTCGGGCATGATGTGCTTTCACACGACATTCACCTGTTCCGCCGATTTCATTCGCCAAGCGTTCGATCTCGCGCGCGCAAACAACGTACTCGTGCACATGCACGTTTCGGAAGGAACACACGAACCAGAGTACGCGCTCGAACATTTCGGAATGAGAACCATCGAGTACTACGATCACCTCGGCGTCGTGTGCGACAAGATGCTCGCGTCGCAATGCGTCCAGATCAGCGCGCACGAAATTGAATTGATGGCAAAGCGCGGCGTGCGAATGAGCCACATGCCATTGTCGAATTGCGAAGTCGGCGGCGGGATCGCACCTGTGCCCGATTTGATCGCGGCGGGTGTTACGGTTGGGCTAGGCAGTGACGGTTACATCAACGATTTCTTCGAGGTGATGCGCGGCGCGTTTTTGATTCCCAAGGCGCATCGGCAAGACCCGCGCGTAATGCCCGCGAACTTCGTGTGGTATCTCGCAACCGAAGGCGGCGCGCGCGCGCTCGGCTTGGAAAAAGTGGGACGGCTCGCGCCAGGTTGGCAAGCGGATCTGCAACTGATTGATTCGCAATTTCCGACGCCCGCCGCCATTCACAATTTGTACGATCAACTCGTCTTGTATCGCAATCACGCGCACGTCCGCGCGGTGATGGTCGCGGGTCAGGTGCGCGTGCGCGACGGCGTGGTGATCGGCGCGGACGCGGACACGATTCGCGCGAAAACGCATGAGGCGGCGAGCAAATTGTGGGGGAGCGTGAAACGTGATGCGTGAATGTCATTGCAAGGAGCATCCTGAGCGGAGCAATGTTTTTCGTCGCGGAGTCGAAGGATGCGGTGCTGAGCGAAGCCGAAGGAACGCTCGCAGTGACTGGGCACCGATAACACAACTCTCAAGGAGGAACTAACAATGAAAACTAAAGGATTCAAGGGACGCGATTTTTTGGCGGAGACCGATTTTACGCGCGAGGAGATCGAAACGATCCTGGACACGGCAGAGGATTTGAAACGCGAGCGCGCGCGTGGTGTTTTGCATGATCATCTTCTTCGCAGTAAAACCTTGTTTATGATTTTCTACAACCAATCGCTCCGTACGCGCAATTCGTTCGAGGCGGGGATGACACAACTCGGCGGGCACGCGCATTACCTCGATCCCGACAAAATCTACACGCCCGTGATGGAAGGACGCGAGGTCGCGTACTCGACCGAACGCGTCGCGGATGTCGCGCGCGTGCTGGATCGGATGGGCGACGCGATCGCGATTCGCTGTTACGGCGAGCCCGTGGACTGGGAGTACGGCGGCGCGCATGCCATGCTCGAAGAATTCGCGCGCTGGGCGGACATTCCCGTGCTGAACATGGAAGACGACATTTATCATCCGTTCCAGGGGCTTGCCGATATTTTGACAGTTAAAGAAAAATTCGGTGAGTTCAAGGGCATCAACTTCACGATGTCGTGGGCGTACTCGCCGAGCATTCACAAGCCGCGCGCGGTGCCGCAATCGGCAATCTTGCACGCGACGATGATGGGAATGGAAGTGACGCTTGCCCATCCCAAGGGAATGGAACTCGATTCGAAGATTCTTGCGCAGTGCCAACAGTACGCGACGTCAACGGGTGGATCGTTCAAGGTCGTAAACGATTTCAACGCGGCGATGGAAGGCGCACACGTCGTCTACCCCAAAGCGTGGTGTGCGACGCCGATCTTCAAACCGCCCGTGGGCGAAGCGGATCCGAAAAAGACGCAGGCGATTTTCGATCAGCACAAGGATTGGATTTGCACGACGAGGACGATGGCGCTCGCGGACAAGAACGCGATTTACCTGCACTGCTTGCCGTGTGATCGCGGCTTTGAAGTCGCGAACGATGTGATTGACAAGACGAGCGGAACGGGCTGGCTGTCTGCCGCGTTCGATGAAGCAGAGAATCGTTTGCACGTGCAAAAAGCGGTGATGAGTTTGGTGATGTAATTCCGATTCAATGCGTCATTCTGAGCCCTTCACTGTCATTCTGAGCGAAGCGAAGAATCCTGCAAGTTACTTGCGAGACGCTTCACGGAGTTCACCCTGAGCAAAGCCGAAGGGTTCAGCGTGACAATGTGAGCCAAGTACCAGGAGACCTAGTGGCAATTCTGATCGAACACGCGGACTATGTGATCCGTGATGCCGACCGCGTCGAACGCGACGCCGATATGCTGATCGAAAATGATCGTATCGCGCAAGTCGGACGCGTCGCGCGTGAAAGCAAAAGTGATTGGACGGTGCTTGACGGGCGCAGGCGCGCAGTCATTCCTGGGTTCGTCAACGCGCACGCGCATCTCTACCAAAGTTTTCTCAAAGGTCTGCGCGACGATCTTCCCCTGGTCGAATGGAATGACGCGACACTTTTCCCGATGGCGCGCGCGATCCATCAGGAATATCGCAATGAAGGCAACGACGCGGGCGGTTACCATTGGGGCATTTTGAGCGCGCTCGAAATGATTCGCGGTGGCGTGACGTGCGCGGTGGATATGAACATGAATATGAACTCGGTCTTCCGCGCGTGGCGCGACGTGGGAATGCGCGGCGTCAGCGCGCTCGCCGTAGTAGACCGATGGATCCCCAAAGTGCTGCGCCGCGATCTCGAAACGACGAAAACGGAAACGCTCCAGCTCATTCGCTCGTGGCACAACGTTCATCCGCGCATCCAGGTTGTCATCGCGCCTTCGACGCCGTTTCTGTGCAGCCGCGAATTGCTCGAATGGTCGCGCGACACGGCTGCCGAGTGGGGCATCGGTTTGCAGATTCATTTGAGCGAATCGCGTTACGAAGTGGATTTGATTCGCAAAGAAACTGGGTTGACACCAATCGCGTACGCGCACAGTTTGAGACTTTTGAATTCCAAGACGACGGCAGTGCATTGCGTTCACGTCACCGACGAAGAGATTGACATTCTCGCGCAAACGCAAGCAACCGTCGTGCATTGTCCCAAGAGCAACCTGAAACTCGCGAACGGCTTCGCGCCGATTCCGAAGATGCTCGCGCGCGGTGTTTCCGTCGCGCTTGCCACGGATGGCGCGGCGTCGAACGATACGCTCGATATGCTGGAGGAGACGCGGCTCGCCGCGCTCTTGCACAAGGGTGTCGCCGAAGATGCGACGGCGATGACTGCGCGACACGCGTTTCGCATGGCAACGGAGAATGGCGCGCGCGCGCTTGGCATTGACGCGGGTACGCTTGATCCTGGCAGGCTCGCCGATCTTGCCATTGTCAATCTAGAACGACCACACCTGATGCCGATGCACGACGTGATCAATACACTCGTCTACTGCGCGAAATCGAGCGATATTGAAACGACGATCATCGGCGGCGGAATCGTGATGCGCGAGGGTGTGATCCAAACGGTTGACGCACCCGCCGCGATGAACGACGCCGCGCGGTACGGCATCCATTTGTTTGAACGCGGCAAGCACCTGTGGAAAAAGGAGGCACGTTGAGTACGCTAGTCGAAGAACTTGCCGCGATTTGCGGCGCGCAGTCCGTCAGCGATAAGTTGGTGGATCGCATTTGTCACACGCGCGATTGTGGCCCAACGCCGGGTGGAATTCCCGCCGTCGTCGTGCGTCCGCGAACGACACAGCAGGTCAGCGAAATCGTCAAATTCGCGAATCGCGTCAAGACGCCGATTTTCATTTGGGGTCGCTCGACGACGTTCATCGGTCACGGGATTCGCGAGGGTTGTATTCTGATGGCGCTCGACCTGATGAACAAAATCGAAAAGATGGATTTCGATAACCAGGTTGTGACGGTCGGGACCGGCGCGATTTGGCACGCGGTTGATGTCGAACTCGGCAAGCATGGTTGGGAACTCGCCGCGCCCGGTCCCGGCGGATTGTTCGTCTGCACGATGGGTGGTTCGATCGCATACAACGCGGTGCCGCACGGGTTGCTTGAGTACGGGATGACCGGCGATGGCGTCGTCACGCTCGAAGTGGTTTTGCCGAACGGCGAAATTATTTACACCGGTTCGATGGGGAATCGCGCGGCGGGTGGTTTATCGTTTGAACGATACGCGAATGGTCCCGACCTCGCCGGACTGTTTATCGGATCGTGCGGCGTGTTCGGCGTGATTACCAAAGTGAGTTTCAAAATTAACCGCAAGCCGGAAGAAGAATGTTTCGCGTTTTACGGCTTCGACCGGCTCGACATCGCGGTGGACGCGGCGCACGCGCTTCAACGCCGCCAGGTGCCGACGCATTTGGTCGGATTGTTCGGCGGACCGAAACCGACCGGCGTCGCGGGCGACGCGTTCTTGCACATCGTCATTCGCGATAGCGCGACGTGCGCGGGGGAACGACTCGCGGCGGCGCACGCGATATGCAGCGGCTTGAACGGCATTCGCCACGACGAATCGGCGACGGAAAAATACTGGGTCAATCACATGTATTCCTGGCTGCGCAACACGCCGCCCGAAGTGTATTACAGCGACCGTCCGTACACTTGTCCCGAAGCCGCGATGTTTATGCCGACGCAAAAAGTCAAAGACGCGATTTGTTATCTCAACAATTACGAGAAAGAGCACGCCGAAGAATTTTCGCGGTACGGCATCCGGATCAAAGCGTACGATGTTTACTTTAGTCGCAATGCCGCGTTCTTGTGGATTGATACGCTGTATCCGGAATTGGATCCGGAAGCGTGGAAGTATGGCGTCAAGATGCGCGCGGATTACAGCGCGCATCTCTTCCGCGAATTCGCGTCACCGGGCGGAATTCTCGCGCCGCTCGCGCCGCACATCATGCCGAAACTCGAAGGTGGTTTTGAGTTCTTGAAATTCCTGAAAAATCAAATGGACCCGAATCACATTCTCAACCCAGGTGTGTTGATGTTGGGTGATCATCAATAATTTCGTAAGGGCGACCCTATGTGGTCGCCCGTTGGGCAGACACACAGGTCTGCCCCTCTGGGAAGGAAGATATGAGCAGGAAACAACGCTCGATTGATCGCGTCAAAGATATGGTCTACCAATGCAATCGCTGTGCCCATTGTTTCGATTTGAGTTGGTTGGGCGAATGGAACAAATGCCCGGCGTATCGCTACGGCACGTTCGAATCGTACACCGGGCGCGGACGCTTTTTCATCGCGCGCGCGCTCGTGGACGGCGTGATGGATTACGACGCGGACATTGCGGCGCGCGTCTTTGCCTGTACTGAATGTCGCGCGTGCGCGGAGCATTGCTTCAAGTATCTTCGCACCACCGATATCTACGCCGCAATGAAAGAAGATCTCGCCGAGCGCGGACTCGTGCCGCCAAAACTCGCGGCGGGTCTCGCGGACGAGGGTGGGCTAGGGCAGTATCACAACGTCTACCAAGCGCCGCACGCGGAACGCCTGGCGTGGTTGCCCGAACGCGCGCGCGTCGACAAACCGGCTGATGTCGTCTTCTTCGTCGGTTGCACGTCGGCGTACGCGCGGCAAAATATGGCGCTCGACACGTACAACCTGCTCGAAAAATTCGGCGTGGATTTCACCGTACTGAGCGACGAGTGGTGTTGCGGTCATCCGTACTTAGCGGCAGGCGAAACGGACAAGGCACGCGCATCTATCGAACATAACCTCGAAGCGATCAAAAAAGTTGGCGCGACGCAAATGGTGTTCAACTGTCCGGGTTGTCAGCGCGCGTTCCGCGACGATTGGCGACAATTGGCCGGGCAACCCGCGCCATTCGTGGCGCAGCACGTCATCGAACTGCTCGCCGATTGGGTGACGCGCGGCAAGATCGGCGTCCAGCGCTTTCGTCCCAAGACGATTGTGACGTATCACGATCCGTGCGTCCTGGGGCGCTGGATGGGCATTTACGACGCGCCGCGCGATCTCATCACAGCGATCCCCGGTTTGTCGTTGGTCGAAATGCCGCGCCATCGTCGCGATGCGTACTGCTGCGGCGCGGGCGGAATGATTCGGTATGATTTCGAGGAGATGGCGAATCTCGCGGGGGCGGAGCGCATCGCGGAGGCGGGGAGTGTTGGCGCGGAGATAATGCTGTCCGCGTGTCCCGCGTGCGTAATGCAGTTGCAGCAATCGCGTCAGCGCGCGAAGAGTCGGATGAAGGTGATGGACATTACGGAATTGTTGGAACGCCAACTCGTACCGCTAATCAAAGGAGGTTTCGCATGAAAATTGGTGGTTACGATTTTCCGGAAGAACTGTATTACGATGAACATCACCAATACGCGCGCGTCGAAGGCGACGTGGTCACACTGGGTCTGAGTCACTACGCCCAAGCCGCGGCGAAAGAAATCGTCTACGTCGAGTTGCCGCGCGCCGGGCGCAAGGTGGAGCAGAACAAGCCGTTCGGTTCGATCGAGTCGGGCAAGTGGGTCGGTCGTCTTTACGCGACGGTCAGCGGCGAAGTGATCGAAGTGAACAAGACTCTTGAAGATGACGCAGCGTTGATCAATCGTGATCCGTACGGCGCGGGGTGGATCGTCGAGATCAAAGCAGCCGACCTGGGTCAGTTGCAAACGCTTCGTCGCTGCGCCGATCCCGGTTTCGCTGAATGGTTTCTGGCAGAAGTCGAGAAGAACAAGAAAGAATAGAGATGTCGCAAGTCGCAACTCTTCGCTTCCCCGAACTCGCCGATGCTCTGGGCGAACGATATACCGAGAGCATCTTCGAGCGCGCGTTCTATCGCCGTGATCTCGCGGCAGTGCCGTCGTTGCTGGAAACTCTGCTCGCGCGCACGCTGCCCCACGCGGTCGCGTGCGCGCGGAACGCGGACGATGTGACCACCGTGGTACGTTATGCCAGCGCGCATCATCTTCCGATCACACCGCGCGCGGCGGCGACCACAGTGTACTGGAATAGCGTGCCAACGCGCGGCGGTCTCGTCGTTGACCTCAATCAATTGCGCGGCTTGGTCTCCATCAACGAAGAACGCTTGACGGCTACCGTGCAATCGGCGACGCGGTGGGGCGAACTGGAAGCCACGTTGAATCGGCGCGGTTACGCGACGCTGTCGTATCCATCGAGCGCACCGTCGGCGACAATCGGCGGCTGGGTCAGCATGGAGGGCTTTGGGATCGGCAGTCTCAAGTACGGTAGACTTGCACAGCAATTGAAGCGGCTCGAAGTCGTACTGCCAAACGGAGAGATCTCTCACGCTACTCCTGAATCGAATCCACCGTTGTCTTGGTTTGTGCAAGCCGAAGGGACGCTCGGCATCATCACACAGGTCGAATTGGCGATTCGTCCCAAGCCCAATGTCGTCAGTAATCATCTGCTTGCTTTCTCCGATTTGACCGCACTGCAACGCGCAATGCTCGCGCTGGCGACGTCAACCCCGACAGCTTATAACATCCATTTCTCCGATGTTGCGCATTTGCGCTTGTTGCGTCAAGCCGGTTTCCCTTCGGCGACGGAAAAACCGCTTTTGGCAATAACGTTTGACGGCAGCGCGCAACAGGTTGCGGCTGGCGCGCAGACTCTCAAAAATGTTGTCGCGAGTTGTGATGGAGAAATACTAAACGATAGTCTCGCGGGCTTGGAATGGGTGGATCGGTTCGCGTCACTCCGCCTGAAACGCGCAGGACCGACTCTTCTCGGCGCGGAGGCGTGGTTGCCGCTGAGTAAGTTGGCGGATTACATTACCGATCTCGCGCGGCTCGCGGACGCGCAGCGCGTGCCGATTGCCACTTATGGCACTGTCGTTACGCCGACGACGGCAACCGTGTTGTCGGTCTTTCTAAGCGATGAGACCCGGACGATTAATTACATTTTGGATTTGAGTTTAACCAAGAAAATCTACGATGTCGCATTTCGGTACGGTGGACGACCGTACGGCATTGGATTCTGGAACGCGCCCTATCTTCACCGCACTTGCACGCCTCAAGAATTGATGGAACGATTCGCGCGCAAGCGGCAACTCGATCCGTTGAATATTATGAATCCTGACAAAGTGTACAAAACCGCGTTTCTTCTTTCGCCGATGTTTTTCAATCTGGGAATGGATGCCTTATCCTGGTTGCGACGCGCGTGGAGCACAAGCCGATGAAATCGTTCAACATCGGTCTCGATCACGAGACACTTGTCTGCGCGCGCTGCGGCTATTGCCAAGCGGTTTGCCCGGTGTACAAAACGCTGGGTTGGGAATCTACGGGACCGCGCGGACGTATCGCGATTGCGCGGCAAGCTGCGCAGGGCGCGCCGCTCTCAATCGATCACGAACACCGCGTCTACCAGTGTACGCTCTGCGGTCACTGTCGCGCAGTTTGCCCCACGCACATTGATACGTGCGATCTGTGGCTCGATCTGCGCGGTTACTTGGCTGATCATGGAAGCATCGCGCGCTGGCAATTGCGAAGGATCCGCGACAATTTGATTGCTCATCACAACATCACCGGCGATGTTCCGGAGAATCGTCTTCTGTGGCAACAAAATCTGGAGACAGGAATTCCAGGACTCAATTTGCAAGCGCACGCGCAGGTCGTGTACTTTGTCGGTTGTGTCGCCGGTCTTTATCCGCAGACGCAGGGAATTCCCCAAGCCCTGTCGCAAATTCTGGCAAAGGCACAGATCGATTTTACGACGCTGGGAAGCGCGGAAGAGTGCTGCGGCTTTCCACTTTTGGGAATGGGTTTGGAAGATGCCGCCGCTGACCTCGCGCGCCGCAATGTCGCGCGGGCAAAAGAGAGCGACGCGAGCGTGCTAGTCGCTGCGTGTCCATCGTGTTATCACACCTGGCGCGATGTTTATCCGCGCCTCTTGGGCGCGCCGATCGGCTTGCAGGTGAAGCACACCAGCGAATTCTTAGTCGACTTGCTGACCGAGCATCAGTTGAGTCCCCAGCCATTCAAAGCGCGCGTCACCTATCACGATCCGTGCGATCTGGGTCGCAACAGCGGCGTCTACGATCCACCGCGTCAAGTCCTGAAGGCGATCCCAGGATTGGAACTGGTCGAAATGGTAGACCATCGCGAGAACGCGCTCTGTTGCGGCGGCGGCGGCAATGTGGAAGTCATCGATCCCGATTTGGTCGCGGCGATTGCGCGCCGACGATTGGCGCAAGCCTCAGAAACCGGCGCGAATTTTCTCGTGACACCTTGTCCGCAATGCAAGCGGACTTTGGCGAACGCCGCGCGAACAGAACGCGCCCGTCTACAAGTCCTTGACCTGAACGAGTTCGCCTGCAGGGCTTTGTAATGGCTCTGACTGCGCTTGTTGATCTTTCCAGCGGTTCGATCCGATATTCCGAAACCGATCCCGCGCTCAAAAAACGATTCCTGGGCGCGCGCGGCATCGGCGCGCGAATTTTGTTCGATCGCGTCGGCACGCGCGTCGCGCCATTCGACCCGGAGAATTGTTTGATTTTTACAACGGGACCCTTCAGCGGTACGCCGTGGCCCACTGCGTCGCGCTATCACGTCACCTTCAAATCGCCCGCGACGAACGCGTACGGGTACGCGAACGCGGGAGGACATTGGGCACCCGAACTCGCGCGCGCCGGCTTCGATGCGCTGATCGTCACCGGACGCGCGGCATCGCCGGTCTACTTGCAAGTCACCGACCGCGCGATGGCAATTCTCGCCGCCGATCATTTGTGGGGCTTGACGACGACTGCGACGCACGATCAGTTACTCGGCGCGGAGGGACGCCGCGGACGAAACGGACGCGTGTTGTGTATCGGTCCTGCGGGCGAAAAGCGAGTGCGGATCGCGGCGATCATCAACGATTACGGACGCGCGGCGGCGCGCGGCGGGCCAGGCGCGGTGATGGGATCGAAAAATCTCAAAGCGATTCACGTCCGCGCATCGCAACGCGATAAAACCCCGACAGCATTTGCGGCGATCGCGCGAGAAATGTCAAAACACTTGATCGACGATCCCAAAACGTCCGGACTGAGAACAAATGGCACCGTCGTTTTGATACGTCCGAAAAATATGACCGGCGATTTGCCTGCGAAGAATCACCAATTCGGTCAGGTGCCGTTCATTGATAACGTGGACGCGCACGCGTTGAATCGTTACCGCGTCAAACGACTCGGCTGCGCGATGTGTCCGGTGCGATGCTCGCGGCTTTCGATTGTGCCGGATGGCGAAAACGCGTCCGCAGTCGAGGGACCCGAATACGAAACGACCGACGCGCTCGGTCCGATGTGTTGGAACTGCAACCCGGCAGTGATCATTCGCGCGAATCAACTCTGCAACGAGTACGGGCTTGACACGATTTCGACTGGCGTGACGATTGCGTTCGCGATGGAATGTCACCAACGCGGCGTGCTCTCCGATCCGGATTTGTCGCTCGAATGGGGCGATGGCGCGAGCATCGTCGGCTTGATCGAGAAAATCGCCCGGCGCGAAGGGATCGGCGATGTGTTGGCGGAGGGCGTGCAGCGCGCGGCGAAGATCATCGGTCACGACACGCACGAATGGGCGATGCACGTCAAGGGTTTAGAGTTGCCGCGTCAAGAGCCGCGCATCGCGAAGGGTTTTGGTCTGGGTCACGCCACATCGAATCGCGGCGCGGATCATTTGTACGCGCTGCCGACGATTGATGTCGCGGGTAACCTGGACACCGCGCGTAAAATTTTCCCGGCGGAAATCGTCGAGCGCTTGATTGACCCGGCGGACGAAACCTACAAACCCGATCTGGTGATTTACGGCGAGCATTACTGCGCAGTGACCGACGCGCTCGGCATTTGCAAATTCAGCACGACCGAAGAATACAGTTTAATGCCTGACGATCTCGCGCGCGGCTTATGCGCGCGCGGCGTCAAAATTACCGGCGCGGGCTTGCTCGAAATCGGCGAGCGGATTGTCAACTTGGAGCGGCTTTACAACATCCGTGCCGGGTTCAGTCGCGCAAACGATTATTTGCCGCGCCGCTTTACGCACGAACCACTGGTACTGCGCGCGAGTGAAACCGATCCGGCAACCGGCGCGACGCGTCTGGGCGCACCGCTGCGCGCCGGGCAATTGCTCAAATTCGATGCGATGCTGGATCGGTACTATCAGTTGCGCGGGTGGGATGCAGACGGTCGCCCGACGAACGCAACACTCGCACGCCTGGGTTTGCGCGAAGAAGGCGCAGGGATTGTCTGATTTGTCATTCCGAGCGAAGCGAGAAATCTCGGCAGTGTGGAGTAAGATTTCTCGCCGCGAAACTTGTCCTGAGCGCAGTCGAAGGAATCGCGCCTCGAAATGCCAAGTTGCACATTGGGTAGGGATTGTGAAATGACGGCGAATGAATCGCGTGAAATAGTCGTGCGCGTACGATATTTCAACGTCCTCGCGGATTACGCAGGAACGAAACGCGCGGAGGTGGCAGTACCGACCGGGACGACCCTCCGCGCATTTTTGAATCACTTGATCGAAATCAATCCCGAACCATTTCGGCGCGCATTGTCGCGCGGCGAGATGCTCAATTCGTATCTGCGCGTCTTTCGCAACGAGCGCGTCGTCGCGCCCGAAGGTTTTGACGCGCCGCTTGCCGAAGGCGACGAGGTGATGTTGTTTCCGGCAGTAGCGGGCGGTGGAGTGTGATTGTCACTCTGAGCGGAGCGAAGAGTCTCGCAAATCACTTGCGAGTGACCAATCACTCAAAAAGGAAGCAAATCTGATCCTTCATATTCATCCTACCCAATGCACCGACTGCCGCTTGTGCGAAATTTTCTGCTCGCTCAAGCAGGAAGGATACGTCAACCCAAATCTCGCGCGCATTCGCATCGCGCGCGATGAAGCGCGCAAATTGCTCGCGCCGATTGCCTGTCCACCATGCGACGAGAAAAAATGTATTGCCGCGTGTCCCGAACCCGGCGCGCTGACGATTGCGCCGCAGACCGGCGCGGTCGTCATCGCCGAATCATTGTGTACCAGTTGCAGTAAATGCATCGCCGCGTGCGACATCGGCGCGATTCGATTTTTGCGGCAGGCAGGACGCGGCAAAAACGGCAAAGCGGTCGCGCTCAAATGTAATCAGTGCGACGGCGATCCGGCGTGCGTGCACGTCTGCGAGCCGAAGGCGTTGGAGTATGTGAGCGATCATGTCATTGCGACCCTGAGTGCAGCGACGGGGAAGCGCTCCCCAAAGCGCGAGTCGGAGATTGCTTCGTCGCACGAACCGCTCCTCGCAATGTCACGGGGACAACAAGTGTTTGAACAGTTACGCGCGTTGCTCGCCGAGATCGAAAAGGATTGGACGCAGCGCGGCGGTCAACCTCGGCGGAGGATTCGCTCTCGATGACTCGGTTTCCGTACGTGGGTTACGCGGGCAAATACTTGCGCGTCAATTTGACGACGGGCAAAATTGAGGCGTTGTCTCTGCCTATCGAGTGGGCAGAAAACTTTCTCGGCGGCAATGGCATCGGCACGAAGATTTTGTGGGACGAAGTGCCGCCACAGATTGACCCGCTCGGTCCCGAAAACAAATTAATCGTCGCCACCGGTCCCCTGTGCGGCGGACTGATGCCCAACGTGTCACGCGTCGAATTCATTGCGAAATCGCCGCTGACCGGCATCTACGGCGACGCGAACGCGGGCGGGCATTTCGGGCCCGAACTTAAGTACGCTGGGTACGATTTGATCATCTTCGAAGGACGCGCGTCGTCGCCGGTATATTTGTTCATTTGCGACGATCGCGTTGAATTGCGCGACGCGGCGCACCTGTGGGGCAAAGGTTGTGAGGATGCCGAAAAAACTTTGCAGAAAGAAAACCGCGATCCGGAACTCAAGACCGCGCTGATCGGTCAGGCGGGTGAAAACTTGGTGCGCTTCGCGGCGATCACGGTTTCTTGGCGGCGGCACGCCGCGCGGTCGGGCGTCGGCGCGGTGATGGGATCAAAGAATCTCAAAGCGATTGCGGTGCGCGGCACGCGCGGCATTCGCATCGCCGATCCGGAAGGGCATCGCGCGATCGCGCTGCGCCTGCACGACCAGATTCGCAAAAACGATTTTTTTGCGGGCGTGCATCGTTTCGGCACAGCCGGACTTGTCAGTCTGATGCAACCGATGGGACGTTTTCCGACCAAGAATTTTCAGCACGGCAGTTTCGACGGGTTTGAAAAAATCTCCGGCGAAGCGTTGCGCGAAGATCATCTCGTCCGCGATGTCGCATGCTGCGCCTGCCCGGTCGGTTGTGACAAAGTGTACTCGGTCACGGCAGGCGAATTTGCCGGAGCGACGACGAGCAGTCTGGAGTACGAAACGCTCAACGCGCTCGGCGCGGGTGTGATGAATCGCAATTTGCCCGCGCTCATCCACGCGAATATCTTATGCGACGATTGGGGACTCGATACGATTTCGGCAGGGCGGACGATTTCGTTCGCGATGGAACTCGTCGAAAAAGGAATTTTGTCGGCGCGGGAATGTGAAGGACTTGATCTGTCGTGGGGCAACTATCGTACGATGAACGAATTGCTCCGGCGCATCACGTTTCGCGAAGGTCGTCTGGGTAATCTGTTGGCGGAGGGCGCGGCGCGCGCGGCAGAAATCCTGGGGCGCGGCACGGCGCGGTACGCGATGCACGTCAAGGGTCAGGAAATTCCATCGCAGGACGGACGCGCCCAGCAGTCTATGGGGCTCGCGCACGTCACCTCGACGCGCGGCGCGGATCATCTCAAAGCATTTCCGGTACTTGACGAGACCGGCTATCCGTCCGAAGCGGTGCGGCGCTACGGCGATCAATATCTGCCTGAACTCGTTGACCCGCTCGCGACGCGTTATAAAGCGATGCTCGTGAAAGATGGCGAAGACTACGGCGCGGTCGTGGATTCCTCCGGCAATTGCAAATCAGGCGGAACGTTCGTGATGGCGGAGGTGTACTGGGACGATCAGGCGGACGCGATTCGCACGATGACCGGAATGCCGATGGACGCGGCGCGCTTGAAAACCATCGGTGAGCGCATTTACAATTTGCAGCGATGCTACAACGTTTTGCACGGCATTACGTGCGCGGACGACGTGTTACCGTGGCGCTTTACGCAAATTCCTTCACCCTCGGGGAACGCGAAAGGAAGCGTGTGTCACCTCGACCTGATGCTGCCGGAATATTACGCTCTGCGCGGTTGGGATGGCACAAGCGGCGTCCCGCGCGACGAAACGCTCGCGCGGTTGGGAATCGGTGACGCGTCCGCGCGTATCCGCGATGCAATCGTATCCGGCGACGCGGCGCGCATCCGCGCAAACCTGGGCTGGGCGGCGCCGTACACGGATCGCGCAGTCGATGAGCTGTAGACAGAAACCAGGTTTCTCGCAGGAACCCGGTTTCTCGCGATTTTGGATATTGACGGATCGCCATTTAATCGTAGAATGGCAATACCCCGCGCTGACGATTTCACACTCCCATTTTCTGGGCGAGAACGAAGGTGTGAACAGGAAAAGAGAATGACATCACCCGGTTCGAATCTCACTCGCGGATATACGATCGCTCTGGTCAGCGCAGCCATCTTGTCAACCACGGCCATCTTCATCCGCTATCTCACTCAGACTTACCATCTGCCTCCACTCGTGCTGGCTTTCTGGCGAGACGGCTTTGTGGCTGGCACCCTGTTGCCTGTACTGGGGTTGCTCCGTCCCGTCCTGTTGCGGGTGAAGCGCAAGCACTTGCCCTACCTGATCGTCTACGGTCTCATGCTGGCGATCTTCAACGCGCTGTGGACGACTTCGGTCGCGCTGAATGGCGCGGCGATCTCCACCGTGCTGGTTTACTGTTCAGCCGGGTTCACTGCGCTGCTGGGTTGGTGGTTGCTCAAAGAGCGCCTGGATTGGGCGAAGTTATTGGTGGTTGGCTTGGGGTTGGGTGGCTGCGTTCTCGTTTCCGAAGCACTGGACCCGATGGCTTGGCGCGCCAACATTCTAGGTATCCTGACCGGCATACTCTCTGGGTTGTGGTACGCCATCTATAGTCTGATGGGTCGCTCGGCTTCGCAGCGCGGGCTGAATCCCTGGACGACGCTGGTCTACACCTTCGGCTTTGCCGCGATCTTCTTGCTGTTGTTCAACCTTCTGCCAGGAGGGTTCTTGCCCGGCGCGGCGCATCGCCCAGCCGATTTCTTCTGGTTGGGAGATGCCTTCGTCGGTTGGGGCATTTTGTTCTTGCTCGCGGCGGGACCGACTGTATTGGGTTTTGGACTTTATAACGTCAGTCTGTCTTTCCTGCCTTCCAGTGTCGCTAATCTGGTCGTCACACTGGAGCCCGTTTTCACTGCGGTGATCGCTTACGCTCTGCTGGGCGAACGCCTGAGCAGGATACAGATCATCGGTGGTCTGATGATCCTGATCGGAGTGATCTTCCTGAGAATCCACGAAGGTCGCTTGGCGAATCAAGCCACGCCCGAGCGGCAAAGAGAAATCGGATCTGTTTCAATGGATTGAAAGAGTGAGCCAAACGATACCAGTGATCACGTACTCGCTCAGGGATAATCGAGAGCAATCGGATCAGTACTATCACGCTGTCGCGGCGTTCGCCGATGAAGTGATTGCCGAAGGGGAACGACACGCCGCGCCCGTGTTGCGGTCCTTCGAATCGTTTTTGCGCGAGACAGACCGGGAAACTGTGCGAACGCGTCCCGAGTACCTCTACGAATTCCTGACCCTGGGTGTTCTGTGGCGCGTCTACGTTCGAGACGCAGTCGCTCTCGCCGCAGCACCGCGCCGCGTGCTGACGGGCTTGGCGCGTCTCCGCGCACGCAACCGTCGGCTCAAGGTGGGCGTGGATGCGCTGCGCGGCATCCTGGCGACCTGGCTCTTGGCGTCGGAACCGGACGATGTCCCGGACGCGCCGCGCGCGCTGAACACCCTCAATCGTCTGCTTGGATGGTTGGAGGCGACCGGCAACTTCAACGAAGAAGTCAAACGTCTAAGCAATTGGCGCGATTTCTTTGTCACGCAATCGCCCAAACAAATCGCCGCGCATCTCTCTGCCGCGATTGCTTGTGCCGATTGGTTTGGATCGCGCAGTGTGGAGATGCTGGGCCGGTATACGCCCAACGCGGAGCGTTTTCTCCGCGAGACGCATCCACAGTATCGTTGGCGCGAAGACACGCTTTTTTGTGGTCGCCGGCGCGTCGAGTATCACTTGAATATGCTCGGCACCGAGATTCTGAACCGCGCGTTTCGCGAATCGTTCTTGCGGACGCGCCGCAAAATCGTCGCCGTGCCGCCGTGCATGCGTTTCCAGCCCGAAGGGAAATGTCAGGCGCGCGCGACCGCGTTCGGCGCGCAGTGCGCGCATTGCACGCCGAGTTGTCGGATTCATCAATTGTCGCGGCTCGGCGAAAAGTACGGCTTTGGCGTCTTCATTCTGCCTGACGAGTTGAAAGTTTTCTCCCAGCAAACATCGAACACGACCGACGACAACCTGGGAATCGTCGGCGTTTCGTGCGCGCTGACGAACGCGCCGGGTGGGTGGGAAACAAAATCACTGGGCGTGGCTGCGCAAGGTCTCCTGCTCGATTATTGCGGTTGTCGCTATCATTGGCACAAGGATGGAATTCCAACCGACATCAATTTTTCGCAGTTGTTGCGCGTGTTGGATATTCGCAAGGAGGAAGAATGATCCGAGTGACCTCATTAGCCAATTCACTCCGACCGTTGCAAGCCCGCTTTCGCGGCGACGAGAACAAGTTGCGGTTGCTCGTCGTTGTGTCGCCGACGTGACCACCTTGCCTGCAAGGTGCCCGTGCGGCACAGCAAACGATTCTGCAAAACCATCCCAACGCAGACATCGGCGTGAGTGTCGTTTGGATCAACATGCTTCCGTCGGACAATCGGTGCGCGGCGATCCGCGCCGCCCAAACGATCGTTGACCCGCGCGTCCGGCATTTCCACGATCCGAAAAAGCGCGCGGGGAAAATCATCGCGCGGAGTTTGGGCGAACCGGATTACGTGGCTTGGGACATCTATCTGTTCTATCCCGTCGGCAGTACGTGGGACACTCTACCTTCGGTGCCGAGCCACTGGGCACACCAGGTAAGCGAGCATTGGGCAGATCATTTCCACTACGGCGATGACTTGGCGAATGAACTACGCAAAATCGCAAGGCAACTCATGGCGCAATATGAGTAGTCCCCTCCAGGGTTTTATTTTCGATCTAGACGGCACGGTCTACCGCGGCGATCACGCGCTGCCGGGCGCAGTCGAAACGATTGCTGAAATTCGCGCGCGCGGATTGAAAACCGTTTTCATTTCAAATAAGCCGCTCGAACCAGCGAGCGCGTATGCGGCGAAACTAACGCGGCTGGGTATTCCAACGACGCCGGACGACGTGATTACGTCGGTACGCGTGCTGATGGCGTACTTTCAGCGCACCGCGCCGCGCGCGCGTGTCTTCGTCATCGGCGAGCCGCCGCTGTTGGAGGAGATGCGCCGGGCCGGGCTGCAACTCACGGAAGACCCGGCGCAAATCGAGTACGTCGTCGCCGCGTTTGATCGCACGTTCGACTACCGCAAATTGAACATCGCGTTTCAGGCGATCAAGTTTCACGGCGCGCATTTCATCGCGACGAACGCGGACAGATCGTGTCCAGTTGACGGCGGTGAGATTCCGGATTGCGCGGGCGTGATCGCCGCGCTGGAGGCGACGACCGGCAAAAACGTGGAATTCGTCGCGGGCAAGCCATCGCCGCTGATTATTCAGACCGGCGTCGAGCAGATGGGCGTGCGCGTGGACGAATGTCTCATCGTCGGCGACCGGCTGGAAACGGATATGGTGATGGGACGCGCGGCGGGCGCACACACCGCGCTCGTGCTGACCGGCGTTACCAGGCGCGAGCACCTTGCGCACGCACCCGTGCAGCCGGATTACGTTTTGGAAAACATCGGCGAAATAAAACGCGTGGTGCTGGACACCACGCGGTAGGTCGAGACGTTGCCGGCAACGTCTCGACTGCTAATTCGTCGTCCACCCTGCGTTGACGCGTGTTGCCCACGCGCTGGCGCGCGCGTTGACTTGCGCCGCGTCGCAAATATTTGCCTCGTTCGCAAACTCCAACATTTCTCGCCACACATTCACCGATTCACTGTTCACGCGCCGCGCGCGCTCTTTCAGCCCGCGCGCGCGCGTGGCATTTGCCGATGATGCACAGAAACGACGCGCGAGCAAACACGCGTACCACTCGCGCGCCAACGCGTCTTGCGTATTGCGGTACGCGGCTGACTGACTGAAGACGAAGCGGCAGGCGCGGCGCACAACTTCTGCGCGCGGATCAGCAAGCGTGCATTGCGTTTGCCACATCTTGCCGTCGGATCTTCCTTCATCACGCAGACGATTCGCGAGTGGAGTGCCGGGATAGATCTCGACCTCGCGAAAATCAAGAAACGTGGAACAGTACGGCAACACGCTTTGCAGAAAAGCAATCTCCGCGCCAATCGTTTCCAGCGTACTCCAGGGATGAAAAATCAGCGCGCGAAAATCCGCGATGATGCCAAGCGCGTCCATGGTGGCGAGTGCCTCTGCGTTTTGCTGCACGGTGACGCGTTTGTTGAACAAGTCGAGCGTGGCTTGGTCGCCCGATTCGATGCCGATGTAGACACGCAGCAGTCCAATTTCCTGCAAGCGGCGAAAAAGCGATTCATCGACATCATCGGCGCGGCATTTGATTGTGAACGCGATGTGCAGATGGCGGCGCGCTAATTCGTCGGCGAACGCGGCGATGCGTTTGGTGCGCGCGGGCTGGGGCGGCAGAAATTGTTCGTCGTCGAAAAGGAACAGGCGCGCGCCTTGCCGATACAATGACTCGATTTCATCAACGAGGTTGATAATACTCCGCAGACGATAGGGTTCGCCTTGCTTGCAATAAGACGCGCTGGGGAGACAGAATGCGCATGCGTGATAACAGCCGCGACTCGCTTCGATGGTTGCGAACCTGTAACCCAGGTACGACGCGATCCCATCGTCACGCGCCGGCAAGGGTAAATCGTCAAGGGTTGTCATTGCGAGCGAAGCAAAGCATTCTCCAACTCGCGAGTTGGGGATTGCTTCGTCGCGCACAGCGCTCCTCGCAATGACACGTGCGTTCGCTTCTGTATCACCGCAGAGAACAGAATCGAGCGCGGGGCACGCGGCGCGCAGTTCGGCGGACGCGATCATGGGCAGATGTCCGGCGAGAGTGAGGTGCGCGCGCGGGCACATCTCGCGCAGCGCGGTCATCAGTGCGAGATGTTCGTCTACGCGGTCGGCGAAGAGGATGGAGGAAACGATCACGCGCGGAACCGTGCGTTTTGCAAGCGCGACAATCACGTCCACGCCATTGTTCAAGTCGACCAAGTGAACGCGTAGACCCGCACGCCGCAAAATCGCGGTGAGAACGCGCGCCGGTAATTTTTGCTGACCCAGGTCTTCGATAACGAGGGCGTCAACAGACGATGACGGTGCCATCTTCGGTGACCGCGAGCGTGAGCGCGTCGACCGCGAGACCTTCCGCGCCCCAATCCGCGATGAGTTGCAAGAGATAGCGACCTGGCGCGGTGGGCGGAACCCAGGTCACGCGATCCGTTTCTTCAATCAATCTTCCGCCCGACACACTCCAACGATAGCGCGCGCTTGCCCAGGGCGAATCGGCTGCAAATGTCAGATCGTCACCCCAAATGATGTCCACGGATCGGATTTCGGCGAGCGGCAAGGAGAGTTGCGATTGCGGCACCAGTTCAACCCATTCGACATTCGCGACGTCGAACTGTTTGAGTTGCAATGGCAGCGCGCTGTTCTTATCGCCGCCGACGATGAGCGTGTACGAACCTGGGTCGGGCACGCGCACAAAAAACGATCCGTTGCGCCCAGTCGTGGTATCAATCACCGTGCCGGTCGTCTGAACCGTGATTTTCACTTCGCCCAGTGGCTGCGCTTGCGCGTCGAACACATTGCCGCGCACGGTTGCGCCTTTCAGCGTCGCGTCGCTAGTCATTTGCAAACTGCGAAGTTGAAAGCGGCGTTGGATCACCGGCGTGACAGTCGCGGGTGTGCTGGTGCGCGGTGGCGGTGGCGGATCGCAAATGATCGGTGACTTGGTCGGAGTTGGCATGACGCGCGGTGGTGGCGGTGGATCGCAGATGACCGGCGTCCTGAGTCGCGTCGGCGTCATTGACGGCGGCGGCGCGGGATCGCAGATGATCGGGCTGCGTGGCGGAATGGGTGTGGCTGTGCGCGGAGGCGGCGCCGGATCGCAAATCACTGGCGGACAACAGCGCGTTGTCGCCGCGCCTCCGGACATGACGAGCAATGCCAAGATGGTTTTCTGTGAGTCTTTTGATAATTTGTGCCAGGGGATCATCGCAACCTCCATTTTCAGAAGGATGAAAACCGCACATCCTTAGTTTTCATGCTTCATTCTTCCGCTAGACTCGCGTCGAGAGCGTTTCTCCAATTGTCGAGTTCCGTTTGCACGTTCAAGTCGAACAGATTGGCGCGGCTCGCCCACGCGGCGACTTGATCGTTCACGCGGTTCGCGTCGTAGATATTTTCGCGCAGAGTAAAATCAAGCATTTCTTCGAGCGTCGCGAGCGAATGATTATTCACGCGCGCGACGATATCGCGCAAGCGCGCGAGCAAACCTGGGTCGGCGCGATCACGCATCCGATATTTGTACATCGTCATTTCGTAGCACGCGAGCGAACATTGTTTGCCGATGCCGGCATTGTCGTAATGCCGGTGACGCAGCGCCGCGAACATCATTCGAAACAGCAACTCGACGCGCGGATCGGCAATTGTATAATTCCACGCCATATAGTCGCCGGTGAGTCGCCCCTCACGCGTCAGACGATCCAGCATCGGCGTGCCGGCGTACACTTCCATCCGCCCGAAACTCAGCGGCGCTTGACCGTCGCCTGCCATCGCGCGGAAAAAGTCCAGGTTCGCGCGCGCGTCCTCCATCGTGCTGTCCGGATC
>Ga0315285_10000208_pt1 | contig 57743 bp, 47 predicted proteins | sample YL17G09_36_MG_FD_203698 | JGI IMG/M metagenome (GOLD analysis project Ga0315285, IMG submission 203698) | Sediment microbial communities from Yellowstone Lake, YNP, Wyoming, USA - YL17G09_36 | ecosystem: Environmental > Aquatic > Freshwater > Lake > Sediment | place: USA: Wyoming | collected... | reverse complement strand
TTGGCCCGATTGATGTAACCGTCCACGCCAGTAGGATCAACTTCAATAGCCCGCTCATACTCAACCAGCGATTCCTCGTACTGCCGTTGATCCCGGTAGATCTGCCCGCGCGTGTTGTAGGGAACAGGGCTGTTGGGAATAGCAGCGATCGCCCGCTTGCACTCTGCCAGCGCCTCTTCGTACTTTCTCTGGACCCGGAAGACTTCGGCCCGACTGATGTAGCCGTCCACATCGGTAGGATCAACTTCAATGGCCCGTTCGTACTCAACCAGTGCTTCCTCGTACTGCCGTTGTTCCTCGTGGACCAATCCACGCAGGCTATAGGCGCGCGCGTAACTAGGGTTTGCTTCCAAAGCGTGGTCTATGTCCGCAAGAGTTCGTTCATATCGCCGCAACATACGGTAACTATCTGCACGATTGCATAGATACTCTGCGCAACCTGGGACTGTTTGTATGGCCATCGTGTACTGTTCTATGGCTTTCTCATAATTATGCAGGTTGTTGTGGTAGATGTCACCACGTTCATTGTAAGTCTTGGCGAACTTCGGACTCAGTTCAGTTGCCCTTGCTAGAACTTCTAGTGCTTCACTGTAGCGCTTTTGAGCTCCTAGTACGTCTCCTAGCTTACAATAGGCCTCGATATACTTTGGATCTATATCAATGGCTCTTCGTAGCTGGTCCTCTGCTTCTTCCAACTTCTCCAATCGTTGGAGCGCCACGCCTAGGCTGGTATATGTTTCAGCGCCCACATCAGGTTTAAGATCGATTGCTCTTTGGAATGCTTCAATAGCCTGGTCCCACTTCTCCATTGCGAAATAGACCATGCCTAGTGCATTGTGCGCTTCGGGTAGCAGAGGTGCTCTGTCAACCAGCTGACCGAATATTCCCAACGCATCTTTATACTTATACAAGTCCTGCAGCACCATCCCCAACGTGAGATAGACTAGCTCATAAGGCGAACCGTATTTTAAAGCCAGCCTTAGAACTTCTTCGGCTTCTTGATACAACGCTGCCTCACGCAGCGCCATGCCAAGGTCAACATACAGCGCGTCAATTTGAGGTTTTCTTGTAGTCTCCATTGCAGCCTTACTTCCTCAGCTTCTCACTATCCGGCGCTTGGACGAACCCGAAAAGCTCTTGCACCAAATCGTCAGCCTGTGGGGACTGCTCAGTTCTATATCCCGTATCTTGCATTAGCAGAGTTGAAGCAGATGCAGTGCGGCCCCTGTCAGATGTAGACGTGATCTTGAATTTTAGACTGAATTCACCTGTATATTCACTCATATAAGGTTTTTCGATTGCTCCTGGTGTCTGACCCATCATCTCTCTCATCATGCGACTTAAGGCACTAGCAAGAAGTCGGGTTTGTTGTTCTCGCGGCGCCTTTGCTGCCAACCGCTCTGCTTGCTTGACGCACATCACGATTTCTGGCAAATCACCAAACCGATTCTCGATGATCTGCAGGTTTTGCGCCATTTCCTCCACCTTTTCATACTCGCCGACTTCGTCAGAATACAGTTGACATTCAGTCATACGGGAGGCAATGGTCCGCACAACATACGCTTCTATTTCCGCAACAAGATCATCTGCTCCAAGCCGGCGGCAGTCCCGGCGGGCATCACCCAATAGCTGAATTGCTCGCTCCCAATCGCCAGCCAAAGCATCAATTGCTTTCGCTTCCAAAGTATCGAAGGCAGTGGCAATCAACTGAGTGCCTTCTTCACCGACTTCTTCCTCTTGACGCGCGTACTCAAGCCGCTTCTTTATCTCGTCCAGACGCGCAGCCCTTTCTTCTTGCGTCAGGGTAGCGCCCTTCTCAATAACTCCTTTCAATACCTCTTCGACAATGAAATAATGTTTGCTTTCTGGTCGTAGGGGTTCTGAAGGCTGCTCTTTCGCTGGTGTATAGAAAGCTCTGACCGATTGCAGGACTTCGAACCGTTTTTCTGGATCTGGGGTGAGCTGGTATATCACCGGTGGTCTGCCTCCAGTTGGCTCTTTCTTCCCTTCTTCGGTACCAAATCTGGAGACCAGCCCGTCCTTTTCCATACGCCTGATTTCGGTATGAATGCTTTGGCGGTTCAAGCCTGTTACAGCTTGTAGTTGGGGGACAGTGAAGGTCTTGAGAAGAAGAATATGATGGCGGATGTTAACTCTTACCTCGTTAGGTACTGCCACGGCTATCCTCCTCGATTGAATGAGTGAACGGCCAGGTGAGTAAATAGGGGGAAATAAGGAGACATATTCACTCCTCTGGAAGTGAAGCCGGAATGATTAACCTGGTTGGGTCAACCCCTGTTTCAGACGGAAAATAGCGCCAGAGTTGAGAACACGCCACGATTTATCACGCCTTAGAAGATATCGTCGCCCCGCCCGGCCAATGGAGACAAGTACATTTTACCACGAAACAAGTTTGTTGTCAAGAAAATACAAACATCAAACCTGCCAGACTCTTCACGACATGGCTTTGAGCTTCTCATATAGCTCCAGCGCATTTGCAGAATTCTCGGCCGCTGAGCACAATAAAGGCCCTTTGTCACTTTGGGTGAACTGTTTGACCAGATTTAGAAAGTCACCGTGGAAGCTGATGGTCCCTGCAACATCGGCAGGGTAGGAGGCAAGATCCCAAGTGATTTGTAGAAATTTGGGCTGATAGGATAATCCAGAATCACATAATGCATTGAAGGGCACATGTAATACAGACAATGCAAGGCTATTCAATTGCCTAATGATTTTGCTGCGATCAGACGTGTTTCTGTCAGTATCACCGTCTAGCCGGCACTCGTATATGTTCTCAGTCAACCGTTGCTCATAAGTAAGAGCCTCGGTGTAACGAGGATGATCCTGCTCCATCTGGTCCAGCAAGCGACGCAGTCCGGCTTCATAACGAGAATATTTGTCAGGCTGGCGAACATCTGCATGCCCTAACCACCTGTCAACGTCGCACGCAATGTCATAGCCATCTGCGGCTGCTTTTGTGAGGCGAGGTCGCCAGATATCTCTCAGAACATCACCATGTGCGCAAATCAATGGATACTTTCCACACAACTCTGACCATCGAGTATTCACAAACAGATCAATCGCATATACCAACCAGCCATCGTCAAATCCCGTCCACCCATCATCGAATCTCTTGTCATCCATTCTTGTTCTTGGAACATATACGTGCGAAGCGTACTCGTGAAAGAACAAGAGGGGATATGAAAGGTAGTGAGAAAACCCGAACCTTTCATCGAAAAATAGATGAATTCCATCAGGCAATGTGCCAATGGGACAGGGCGCAGTGAATCCGGAGGCAATCTGAGATGATGAACGTATATCGTTGGCAATCAAAGGAGGTGCTTGGGAATCTATCAGTTCTTTATTGCGATTGTGCCCCCCCTCGCGGTAGAAATCTTGCGCAAGTAATTTGCCTATATCTCTCCATCTGGTTAACGAGGGACGAAAATCCCACCCATCTCTGCCAGCACGAATCCCTTCGCAGATTGCTGCCAGTTTCTCACGTACGCCTGGTTTCGATCTGTATTTTTTGCCGTTAGCCAGTTTCTGCAGTGACAAACACACACCTTCCACCACCAGATCATACATGTCGCCACAGTATGAATTACGTAGCGCTCTATCGAACTCCCCTATCAAGGCTATCAAGGCCTTAATATCACAAGCCTTGGATAGTGCCTCGTATGAGTTCAGTAGCGTGTCACAGCACAGTGAATAAACCCTATACGATGCCCGGGTTTCACTCGAAAAACGATCATCAATCATTGTTCAGCCAACGGGAGAAGCCTCTCCAGGCGCTTGTGTTGTCACTAACTGAGTTGCAGTTGGCCTGTTCAGGCCAAACTATACTTGCTGCCTTTATTATACCACCGATCACGCTCCTGGCAAATATACTTTCAATCCGCTGCTATTCCTCCTCTCCTATTCCAAACACCCGTAGCCACTCCTCGACCTCTTCCGCCGACAACTGCACGTCCTGTTCCACGGGAGCGGCCTGGAGTGCGCCCAGGCGGGCGGCGAACTCCTCCGCCCGCATCACCTGTGCCCCTCTGGCCTGCGCTGCTGCAACGATCCGGCTGTCGGACGAGACAACTGTCAGCGCGTGGGGATCGCGTGCCTGGCGGATCCGTTCGCGCAGGATGCCATCGGCCGTGCGGCCGGCGGAGGCAAAGACCACCTCTACACCCCCTTTGGTGAGTTCCCGAGAGCGCCCACCCGGCAGGCCCTGGTCGAAGACCACCGTGGCAGGCTTGCCCGTGCGCGCACAGTAGGTCCGCACACGCGCCACCAGTTTGGCCTCGTCTTCGGGGTCGTCCAGGCGCAGGTCGGGCAGCCGCCCGATGAGGTTGTGGCCGTCAATCAAGAGTGGCATAGACAATGAACAATGGGACAATGAATCAATGAACAATGAGACAATGAACAATGAACAATGGAACAATGAACAACAGTGACCGGCTTGACTAATTGGGCCAGTTGCGTTATTCTTAAGGGTGCACGTGGGGGTGGTTGGGGCCCGGTGGCTTCCCCGGTCTTCAAAACCGGTGGCGGGTCGCGCAGAGCGGGCCGCGGTGGGTTCGACTCCCATCCACTCCCGCCAAAAAGAAGCCAGTGCCAGCCGATCACTCTGGCGGTCCTGGCTTTTTTATCGCCTATCGCCAATCGCTAATCGCTAATCGCCCATCGCCAGCCATTCTCCCAGACTTTCTGCTTCCCGTACTTCTTGCTTCGCTATTCGCCATTCGCCATTCGTCATTCGCTATTCGCTATTCGCCATTCGCCATTCGCTATTCGCCATTCGCCATTCCACTAGGCCAACTGTCCCCCTAACTGCGCCACCTGTCCCCGCAATTGCACGATGCGCGCCTGCGTGTCCTTCTCAGCGGGGAATTGGGTCAGACGGTGCTTGTTGAAGGCCAATTTTGTCGCCATGCGGTAATAGCGGCCCAGGTTCCACCAGCGCCTGACGTCGCCACGGAACAGCGCACTCGTCCGCGCCGCCACCCGCTTGACGTAGGAGCATACAACGGCGTAATCTTCCGGGCTCAGCATACCCAATTTGACCTCGTCGGCCAGAAACGTGGCGATCCAGCGCTGCTCCCGCACCGAAGCCCATAAGATGATGCCAAGCAGGACCAGCGCCCCACCCCAATCCGAAACAAAGGTGACCAGGCAGGGCCAGTACAGTTCGGCACCCAGCGTCACGCTGCCATTGTGGATGCCGTGGGCAATTGTCCCCAGCAGCAGTCCCACGATGGGTGCGCCGACCTTCACCAGCCAGTTGGAGGCAGTGCGCGCCAGCGCCAGCCCCAACCCGGTCAAACCGGTGAACAGCGCATGGTTGAGGCCAAAGAGGAGGGCACGGAAGATCGTCAGGAACACAAACCCGCCCGGGCCGGACTCGGTTAACGCACTCGCAAAGTAGAACACGTTTTCTACGGCGGCGAACCCGAAACCGACCAACCCACCGTAGATGATGCCGTCGAGCGGGCTGTCAATCTCCTTGCGGAAGAAGATCAGCAGGAGCAACAGTGCCGCCCCCTTGAAGATTTCTTCAGCGACGGGCGCAACCACCGCCGCCCCAACCAGGTTAGCGGCTGTCGGCGTGACGAAATAGGAGATAGGGACGTCCAGAACCAGTTCGGCGATGAGCGAGAAGATGATCGCCGGGAGCGCGCCCCACAGGAAAGCGGCGATCAGCAGGCCCAGCGGCTCCTTCTCGTAGCGGTCGAACCACCACAGGATGAGCGCGTAGACGACCATCGGCAGTATGCCGACGCCTAGAACCAGAAGGATGCCTAGCAAAACTTCCATAAACATACTCCCTCACCCAAGGCGGGTACAAGAAGATCCAAAAACACCCCACTGCTTTACGGCCCCACCTCGGCCAGCACCGGCAGATGGTCAGAGGCGCGGGTCTGCACCACCCACACGCGGCCCAACGCCAGGTCGGGCGTCACAAAGATAAAGTCAATCCGCCGTCCTGGAGTCGGGAGCGGGTCCCAGAAAGTGAACACGTCCCCATGCCCTGTGGCCGCCAGCGCATCCACAAAGCCGGCCCGGTAGATGGCCTGCAACTCGGGCTTGTCCGGCTCAGCGTTCAGGTCGCCCAGGAGGACAGAGCGGGGCGCGCCGTTCCACACTGCCAGCGCCTCGGCCACCTGTGCAGCGCGCGCGTTGTTCGGGCTGCCGACGTGATCCAGATGGGTGGCGTAGAAGGTAATCGGCCCCCCAGGGGCTGCGACGACGACGCGCAAGAGCCCGCGCACCTCGGTCGTGTTGTGGGTATAGTGCGTGTTGTCCCACTCCAGAACGGGATAGCGGCTGAGCACCGCGTTGCCATACTGGCCGTCCGCGTAGTTAAGGCCAAATACGTAGGGCAGTCCTGCCCGGCGGCTGATGAGCAGCAGTACGTCCACGAAGCCGTTGGTCGCCCGCGCACGGTTGACCTCGTTGAGTGCAACGGCGTCGGGATTCTCCGCCGCGATGGCGTCGGCAATGGCCTCCAGATTCATCCCCAAGTCAGCATCTATCCCCTGGTGGACGTTGTAAGTCATCACGCGCAAGGGCCGATCCGCCGGGGGACCCTCAACAGCCTGTGGCGTGCGACTCAGCAGCGCCCACAGCCCGACGATCAGCAGTGCGACCACAGCAACTGCGCCCACCCGTGCACCCATGGCCCACAGCGCAGCCCGATCCTGGCGTGCTTCTATCCGTGCTGCCCATGTAGCCGCCGCCCACAGGATCACCCCGGCCACGACCGTCATCCACCGCAGATCGAATTGGCTCACCAGGAAGACGATCGCCAGCATGACCAGCAGCGCCAGGAAGGTCGTCAGCGCCGTGCGCCATAGGCCGGGCCGCAGGGCCTGCCCTGAGCCAGGTCGAAGGGGCTCCATGCGGGTAGTACCAGCCAGGATTCGCCCCAACGCCATCCACGAGGTCAGCGACGCAATCGCGTGCCACAGCCAGCCCGGCCCAACGCCCCCGACGAGCAGCGTCAATGCGCCGGCCAACAGGCCACCGTCCACGAGCGCCCCCAGCCAGCGCCGGCGCGTTGGCCAGCCCGTGACCAACACGCACAAGACAGCGCCCAACGCCGTGAAACCGTTTACTGCCAGGTGCGACCCGGTGTCATCCCAGCCGGTCGAGGCTGCCAACGCCGCAGGGTTATGCGTAACCGCCAACGCCAGGTAGAGCCACGGTCCGAGCCCGAGGAAGGGCCACACACGGCCCAGCGAGGGCTCCCCGGCGGCCTCCTTCAGTGACCGGTCCGCCAGTTCGCGCCACAGGAGCACCAACGCCAGCGCCACCAATCCCACGGCGGTCAGCACCGCCCACCAACTGTGCCGCCACGCCAGGTCGTAGGAGAGGAGCAAGGTACGGCTGCCCGTGTCGAGGATAAAGGCGAGGGGGAAAGCAACCGCCAGCACAGGGACGTCGTGCCCGGTCGGACGGTTGCGCGACGATTGATGCCACAGCGGGACGAACCAGCCCCAGAGTACCAGCCCAGCCGTGCCCAGCACCAGGTGGGCCAGCGGGGTGGACACAAACTGAATCGCCAACCGCACCACCGACAGCCCGCCGGCGGTCAGTGCCAACGCCCCGCGCTCCCCAAGCCCCCGGCGTACCAACGGGGCCAGCAGCGCCAGCGCAAAGGTTGCCAGCGCATACAGTGCCAGTTGCTGGGCACCCAGGTACTGGCCCAGGTACCATATCACAGTAGGCAGGAAGATGCGGAGGACGTGCAGGCCGAAGAGCAGAATCAACGCAGCCAGGAGTATAGAGCGAATACGCGATTGGGTCATGCCACCCCCTCCGACGTGCCAGGGGCAGGCTGGACGTCCCATCTGTCAGCCGCTTCATCGTAGGCCAGGGTGAAACAGCAGCCGCTGGCTGTACGGACGCGGAACACCAGGCCGGCCGGCGTGCGCCAACTGCGCTCGACCTCCTCCACCGCCACCCGTTCCCCCTCCCACAGAAAGGCACACGGGCGCTCAGGGTAACGGTAGCCCGCGTAACACTCGACAAGCGCGCTCGTCATCACTTGAGGTACCAGTACAATCTACAACTTGAGCGTACGCAGGTAGGCGATCAGCTCATCCCGCATATCCTCGCGCCGCAGAGCCATCTCGATGTTGGCCTTCAGTTGGCGCAACGGGTCCCCGGCCGCCATCCACAGCCCCTCGATGGGCTGCACGATGACGGTAGAACGGGCAGCCAGCCGATCCACCGCCTCGGCCATCCACAATTCGCCCCCGCGCCCCAACTCGGAACCGTGCAACACGTCGAACAACTCCGGCGTGAAGATAAAGTGGCCAACCTGCACCCAGTTGGTCAGGTGAAAACGGTCAATATCCTTCTGAGCCGGTTTCTCGACGATACGCGCGATCTCGTTGTCGGACCCAGGCTTGAACGCTATACAGCCGTAGAGGTGCCTCTCCTCGTCCGGCACCTGCTGAGTGGCCAGGACGCCCGCCGGGTGGAATTTGTCAAACGCATCGCGCAGTTGCTGCGGCACCGGCACGTCGCCGATCATGATATCATCGCCGAACATGTAATAAAACGGCTCGCCGGGGGTCAGCCAGGGGCGTGCAGCCAGCGCTGGCGAGGCGTTGCCGTAAGGCAGTGTCTCGGGCTGGCGCACGAAAACGACGTCGGCCATCCGAGAGATGTGCTGCACCTGCTCCAGCAATTCCAACTTGCCCACCTTCTCCAGGTACCGTTCCAGGTCAGCAGCGGGTGCAAAATGACGCTCGACCACCTCACTGCCGCCGCGCACGACGACGATGACCTCAGCAATGCCTGCCGCCACCAGGCCCTCCACGTGGCACTGGATCAGTGGGACACCGGCAATCGGGAACATCTCTTTGGGGATCGACTTGGACGCTGGCAGGAAACGAGTGCCATAGCCAGCAATCGTGATGATACCTTTCATATTTGCCCCTTTCGTGTGGGGCAGACTTTCCAGCCTGCCGTGCGGTCGAAGAACGGGGGACGCTCCGCACGCCACAGGCCGTATAAGCCGACCAGTGCAACACAGCCACCGACGACGTAGCCCTCCAGGACAGAAGCCCGGGTGACAAACGTGGCCAGCAGTCCCAGGATGAACGACACGACGTAGAGGGTCAGCACTGCCTCACGTTGGGTCAGCCCGGCCGCCACCAGGCGGTGCGAGACGTGGTCCTGGCCTGGCGTGGTGGCCGGATTCAGGCGCCGCCGCAGGCGCGAGACGATGACCAGTGTGGTATCGAAAATGGGCAACCCCATCACCAACACCGGCACCATCCAGGTAACGAACGTGACGTTGTCCGGGAAACGCAGTTTGATGCCGGTGGCAGCCAGGACGAAGCCGAGGAACAGCGCTCCCGAGTCCCCCATAAAGACGCTGGCCGGGTTGAAATTGTAAAACAGGAAACCCAGGCAGGCCCCCAACACGGCGACAGCGAGAGCGCCGACCAGGTATTGCCCGCTGAAGGAACACATCAGGGCAAAGAACACGGCCGCGATGGCCGAAACCCCGCCGGCCAGGCCATCCATGTTGTCGAGGAAATTGATCGCATTCGTGATGGTGCCGACCCACAGCACGGTCGCGATCAGGTTCAGCAGTGGGTATTGAAACATGCCGACGCGAATGTCACTGGCATACAATAGCAGCGCCGCCAGCGTCTGGCCGATCAATTTGACCAGCGGGCGCAGGCTCCAACGATCATCCACCAATCCCATGAACGAGACACCTGTAGCACCGATGAGAATGCTCCCGAACTGGGTAAAGTTGTAGTGTTCTCCCAGGACAAGAGCGACGGCGATGACCGTCAGATAAATCGCCACCCCTCCCATGCGGGGCATAGGGCGGCGATGCACTTTGCGTGCTGCGGGCCTGTCTATCACCCCCACCCGTGGGGCCAGCCAGCGTGCGACGGGTGTAACCCCCACGGCCAGTACCAATGCGCCAGCGAAGACGAGCATATAGATGGTCATGGCTGCGATGCTCCCACAGACTGAAGCTGGGCAATCAAATCCTGCAACATGGCCCGTTGATCCTCGGGGGCCAGTTGCAGCGCTATCTGCGCATCAAAGAGCGCCTGCTCCGGTTGACCGGTCTGGCTGTATAGCCGGGCCAATACATTATGGATGTTCCACATGTCCTCCGCGTCCGGCTGCAACTCTACTGTTTGCGTGAGTGCATGGATGGCGCTCTCCCATCGTTGCATGGTGATGTACGTGTCCCCCAACGCCCGCCAGACCTGCGGGGCATTGGGGTTGATCTTGAGTGCTTCCTCGTAGCAACGGGCTGCCTCTTCCAGTTTACCCTGTTGGCGATTGGCGTCGCCGCACACCAACCAGGTTTGGTCGAATCCCGGATCAAGTTCCAGGGAGTGTTGGACCGTGCGCTCGTAACCTGCGACGTCGCCCAGGCCGTAAAAATAGAGCATAGCCCACTCGTTCCAGAGAATCGCATTTTGAGGGCTGAGCGAGGTCGCAATGGCATAGTTCTCCGACGCACGCTGGAGCAGATTTTGGCGTGTGTCGGCATCTGAGGCAAAGTCGGCCCACCGGCGGTACATGCGGGCCAGGTTGGCGCTGTGATCGGTGTTGAGCGGGTTGATCTCGCGGGCCTCGATCAGTACCTGCTCCGTTTCGCGCAGCACCGTGTCACGCACAGCCGCGTCCTCGAGCGACGTGGCGTACTCCAGGTAGGCCCGCCCCAGGTACAGGTAATAGAAATCCTCCCGGGGCGCCAGCGCAATGGCATGCTTGTAGTGTTCGATGGCCACCGGCCACTGCCCTTCCCGGTCATACGGATCGGCCTGCTTATAGACGACGTCGGCCTGGATGGGCCTCAGGTTGCTCCTCACCACAGTGGCACCGGCCAGCACCGCCAGTACGACGAGCGCAATCACCCCCCAGGGCTGTGCTGCCTGTGGGGCAGGCTTTCCAGCCTGCCGTACTCCCAGCCAGAGCACCACGCCCCCCCCCACCAACACACACACGATGAAACCATAATACATGGCCAAGAGACCCGCCACGCGGTCGGCGATCCACATCACGTCCTCCAGCGTCTGCGCCTGGATGCCCACCAGCGCAGCCTGCCGACCAGCCAGCACCAACGCAAACCCCAGCCCAATCGCCAGCGAGACCAGCAGGTACAACGTCAGCGCCAGCCCCCCGTCCCCCTTGCGCTCGCGAAACGCCCCACCCCTCGCCAACTCCAGGACAAAGATCGCCCCACCCATCAACCAGGCCAGCGCAACGATCATTAGCGCTCCGTAGGAAGTGCGGCTCCCCTGCGCCGGCAGCACGGTCAACGCTCGCCATACGATGGTCAGGGGTTGAGACAGACGCTCCGCGTTCGTGACGAAGTCGTAGGCCAGCGTGCCCAACACGAACCCGCCCACGACGGCCACCGCCAACGTCGGCCACAGCCAGGCCGGCAGCGCAGAGCCGGCCAGGGATGGGGACGCGGTGGCCTTGCGACGCCTCTTGTGTCGTCTGCCTCCTTCTGGCCCCCTGCCCCCCTGCCCCCCTGCTCCCCCGCTCCCCCTCTCCCCTGCTCCCTCGCTCCCCCGCTCCCCAATGAGCCCCAGCCCCGCCACCACGAACACCCCCACATAGGCCCAGAAGGTCGTGCGCGTCGCGGCAATCGCGATGCCAAAGTTGATCTCCACAAAGTGGGCCACCACCGCACACAGCAGGCCGCCCAGCAGGATGAAGTGAGCATGGAACCCCGAGCCCACCTCTGTATCCCGATATACCGAAAAGGCATACACGATCAGGTAGATGAACAACCCACCCACCATCCCGATCGGGATGGCCAGGCAGAAGAAATGAGGACCGATCGTAGGGACGACCGCCGCCACAGCAGCAACCGCCCCCACGACCTGCAGGACGAAGAACAGCACGCGCCGCCAGTCGGCAGGCAAAAACCCCAGCCAGCGCAGACCAAAGTAGAACACGCCCCCGAACAGCCACACGTAGGCCACAAACCCCAGCAGACCCGTGATCGCCAACGAGTCCATCGTCTCGTTGTGCGAACGGTCGGGCGACGCAGTGCGAGACTCGTAATGGCCCAGCAGCCACGGGTAGAAGCGATTGTAGGCCACGTACATGGACTCCGGCCCGTACCCTACCAGCGGACGCAGGGCATTGAGGGAATCGGGATGCATGGACGCGGATTGCAGGACAGGAGCGGATCGCGTCGGCGGGTACTCGATCGGCTCGTGCGGCAGGATCAGGTCCAGCGCCCCCTCCCAGATCAGGTTGCGCACCATGCCTGTGCCTCCCTCGTGCTGCAGCACGTTGGCCAAGCGCCCTAGCCCCAGTTCCTCCACGCTCCACTCGTGCACAGGCTCGTTCAGATTGGCCACCAGGAAACCCGCGGCGAAGAGCAGCGCCATCACCAATGCACTGATCCACAGCCAGCGCCAACCCCGCCGGTTGACGATGAACACCAGCCATGCCCCCAACAACACCAGCACCAGCGACACCATGGCGATCCCTTTAGGCAGGCTGCTCTCCGGCCCAGCGATGGCTTTGCCCACCACGTATAGAAGCAGCGCCGCCACTCCCGCCACCACCAGGCTACCTACCCCAAAAGCCAGCCCCTGCCCCACGTCCTTCACCAGATCAGCGGGTTGAAAAGGCTGGTCTTGCCGCGCCGCACGTTGGAGCGCCAGCAACCCCAGAAACGCCCACACCCCCAGTCCCGCCAGCAGCCCCATCAGCGGACCACGGCTCTGCGTATACCAGGTCGCGATGAGCTGCACCAGAAAGATAAAGATGTAGACGGACGCACGGAGGATGTCCGCCGTATTCGTCTCCTCGTCGGTCAGAATGGACCGAAAAGCCTCCACCACACGCGCCAGCGTAGGCAGCGCAGCCATGATCAGATAGGCCGCCACGAAGATCGGATTGCCCATGTTCGAGGCCACCCGCTGCGTCACGTCCCCGGCCCACGGCAACGGATCCAGACTGTTGTGCTGGATGAGGCCGTAGAGCGCGATGGGCAGGCTGTTGAGGATGACCACCGTGATCAGGCGGTCGAGTTGGGCACGCGTGCGCAGCCCTTGCAGCAGGATGAGGAACACCACGACGTAGGCCAGCGTCGTGTACGTGCCTTGCAGACGCTGGTAGGAGCCCCACAGGCTGACCCGCGGCGTGACAGACAGGGCCGTGCTGAGGAAATAGACCACGACCATGAAGAGCGTGGGGAAGACGAAGGGCGTGCGCCAGGTCAGCCCAATCTCGTGCCGCCCACTGGCCCGTTCTTCGATATACTTGACCATCCATACCGCCGCCATGAACACCGCCACGGTACGCAGCGTGGTCAACTTGTCCGGCTCGAAGACGCGACTGGAGTAGACGTTGAAGAACAGCGGTGTGATGATCAACGCCAGGAGCCAGCCCATCTCCAGAACCTTGTCACATAATGCGCTGAGCCTGGTCGAATTCACTGGACAATCCTCTCTGACCATTCATTGTCTCATTGTTCATTGTTCATTGTTTTCGAAACCACTCCAACGTCCGCCGCAATCCTTCTTCGAGCGACGTCTGAGCCTCGAAGCCGAGTATCTCTCGTGCACGGGTCACGTCAGGCACACGGCGGCGGGTCTCCTCGAAATGAGCACCATAGGCAGAGGTGTATGGCACGTAGACAATCTCCCGTTGGGAGTCGGTCAACTGCTGGATCAGCCGTACTAACTCGTTGACGCTGGTCTCCCGGTTGGAGCCGATGTTGAAGACGTGCCCGGCTGCCTCCCGGATCGTGGCGGCACGGATGGTACCCGCTACCGTGTCGGCTACGTACGTGAAGCAGCGAGTCTGCTCTCCGTCATCATACACCGTCAATGGCTCGCCCTGCAACGTTTGAGTGATGAACCTGGCAATGACACTGCCATATCCTGTGGGATCAAGCCGCGGGCCATAGGCGTTGAAGTAGCGGACGACGATGACCGGCAATCCCTTCTTAGCGTATGCCAGCGCAAAGTATTCGTCAATCGCTTTGGCATCAGAGTAGGACCAGCGGCCAACGGTCGTGGGGCCAAGCAGCCGGTCGCCGTCCTCCTGCAAGGGAGCCTCTGCGGATTTGCCGTAAATTTCGGAACTGGAGGCGACAACCGTTCTCACCCAATACTTGAACGCCAATTCGAGCACGTTCTCAGTCCCCCGGACGTTGGTGACGATGGCACTCAGTGGATCCTCTACCACGTACTTGACGCCCACCACAGCCGCCAGGTGGTAGATCAGGTCGGCCTGACGCACCAAGCGCTCCAACGTGCTCACGTTGAGGATCGAGTCGTTGACGAAGTGAAAGCGGTCGCTTTCCAGGTGATGCTCGATGTTGCTGGCTTTACCCACAGAGAGGTTATCTATGACGGTAACCTCGTGTCCCTGCTCCATCAGAGCGTCCACCAGATTAGAGCCGATAAAGCCAGCGCCACCAGTAACGAGGACTCTCACAGTGTTTCCTCCTGGAATTGGACATATCTTACCCTAGGCGGACTAAAAGTCAAGCGGTAGCAAAAGCCTGGCGCAGCCGTGACCCTACCCCCCACTGCGTGGGGGGCTTCGGCTCCCTGTGCAAGCCCCCCACGCCAGTGGGGGGTGCCGTGACAGCCAACCCAGGCAGCCTGGCGCAGCCGTGACCCTACCCCCCACTGCGTGGGGGGCTTCGGCTCCCTGTGCAAGCCCCCCACGCCAGTGGGGGGTACCGTGACAGCCAACCCAGGCAGCCTGGCGCAGCCGTGACCCTACCCCCCACTGCGTGGGGGGCTTCGGCTCCCTATGCAAGCCCCCCACGCCAGTGGGGGGTGCCGTGACAGCCAACCCAGGCAGCCTGGCGCAGCCGTGACCCTACCCCCCACTGCGTGGGGGGCATCTTGGGGGGTTCTAATGCGGCATTTTCAGCACAGCGCTGTACGTCGCCTCTGTCTCAACGGCCGCCCGCTCCCACGAGAAGCGTGCTGCCTGCGCCAGGCCTCGCGTACGTAACTCGTCTTGCAAGGTGGCGTCAAGCAGGAGACGGCGGACGGCCCCGACCATCGCCTCTACGTCCGTGGGGCAAAAGTACAACGCCGCCTCGCCCCCAACTTCGGGGATGCTGGACACATTGGAGGCCACAACCAGGGTTCCACAGGCCAGCGCCTCCAGCACCGGCAGGCCGACCCCCTCGTAAAGGCTGGGAAAGACCAACGCCTGGGCCCCCGCACAGATGGCCGGCAGGTCCTCGTCCACCACGTAGCCGGGGAAGAGCACAGTGTCCCGCACCGGCGACCGTTCCAGCCGGGCAAGGAAATCGCCGTAGAGCCAGCCCCGCCTGCCCACGATGACCAGCCCGTCGCTCAGTCCTTCTGCGTGAATGGTCTCGAAGGTTTCCAGTAGCCGGGTCAGGTTCTTGCGTGGCTCGATGGTGCCGACGAAGAGCAGGTAACGCTCCGGCAGGCCATAACGAGTCCGCACGGCCGCCACCGCCTCCGGTGATTGGGGGCGGAAGCGGGGGGCGGCTGCCTCGTGGACGACCGTGACCTTCTCCGGCGGCAGGCCGTAAGCGGCAACCAGGTCGCGCCGGGTACACTCGGAGACAGCAATGATGTGAGTGGCCCGACGACAATAGAGAGGCATCGTCAGGTTCAAGTACCATCGGTTTAGCGGTTTGTGGTGGGCCGGCAGGTGGCGAAAGATGAGGTCGTGGACGGTGAGGACAGTGGGAATAGACCGCAGTGGCAGCAGGAGATGTTCGGTGGCGTGGAACAGTTCAGCCCCAGGCAGCCGGCTATCGAGGCCGATGCGGGCCAGTTGCCCCAGCCAGACCAGCATGCGCCACGGCTTGTAACCCAGCGCGACGGTACGGGTGGGTAAATGCTCCAGACCATAGAGGGGCTCCACTCCCCGCTCCCGGTTGTAGAACAGGGCATAGCGGTCGGGATGGGCAGCCACCAGCGCACGGGTCAGGCTCTCGGCGTACCGCCCCAACCCGGCGCGGCGGTGCACAGCGGCAGAAACGTCCAGGTAGATCGTCATGGAAGGCCCGCCTCAAGCAGGAGCGCCTCGTAGAGAGCCGCAATGTCGTTGACCATCTTGTGGGCGCTAAATTCCTCGGCCCTGGCCTGGCCTGCCTCGCCCATCCGCCTGGCCAACGCTGGACCCTCCAACAGTCGCAGCAAAGCAGTGGCCATCGCGTGCGCGTCACCCGGGGGCGTCAAAAAACCGTTGGCTCCATCCATCACCGCCTCGGCGTTACCATCTACCGCCGTGGCGACGATGGGCAGCCCGGCTGCCATCGCCTGGGGCAGCACCCGGGGCAGTCCCTCCCACAACGAGGTCAAGGCAAAGACGTCGAAACTATGCATCAGGTCGGGCACGTCACCACGCAGGCCGGTCAGATGGACACACTCCGTCAGCCCCAGAGCGGCCACCTGTGCCTCCACGTCGGCTCGCTGCGGGCCGTCGCCTACGATGACGAAGTGAGTGCCCGGCCGCTGCGTTGCCACCTGCGCCGCCGCGGCCACGAAATCGAGAGGGGCCTTTTGGGACGACAGCCGCGTCACCGTGCCAATTACAAGCGCATCCAGAGGGATGCCCAGTTCGGCTCGCACAACCTCACGCGAGCGGGCCGGCTGCCGGAAGCGCTCCAGTTCGATGCCGCTGCGAATGGTGACGTACTTTTCCGGCGTAGCGATGCCGTCGGCCAGCCCCTTCTCGGTATTCCGTGGCGAGACCACGATGAGCCGGTCGGTGATGCGCTGCGTGGCCTGCTCCAACAGGATGTAATACCAGCACACCAGGGGATGCTGGCGCTCGTGATGCCCCCAGCCATGCACCGTGTGTACGATAACAGGGACACCAGCCAGGTGAGCCGCCCACCGGCCCAGGATACCCGCCTTGCTGCTGTGGGTGTGGACGACGTCGTACCGTCCCCGCTTGATCAAACGCGCCAGTGCAGCGAGAGCCATAGCATCCTTGAGAGGGTTCACCTGGCGTACCAGGCTGGGCAAGATCGTCAACCGGATGCCCCGTGCCTGCGCCTCCGGGATCAAACTACCCTCTGCACCGGTCTGCGGTCCACTGACAACGTCCACGGCATACCGTTCAGGGTTGAGCAGTGCCGCCGTCAGCAATGTATTTTCCTGCGCCCCGCCGACAATCAGGCGTGTGATGATATGTAATACCCGGATGCGGGACATAGGTACGCTCATCCTGCGCCTATCTGCGTTTTATACCATGCCACCGTCCGTCGCAGCCCTTCCGGGAAATCCACTTTGACTCGATAATCCAGAATTTCCTGCGCGGCCGTGACGTCAGCCAGCGAGTGACGCACGTCGCCGACGCGGGGGGCAGTGTGGACGGGTTGGGTCTGGGTACCCAGGATGCCGTTGAGGATCGCAATCAGGTCCAAGAGCGTATACCGCTGCCCACAGGCGACGTTGAAGACTCGCCCGGCGACGCCAGGAGCGGTGGCGGCCAGCAGGTTGGCCTGTACGACGTTGGAGACGTAGGTAAAGTCGCGGGACTGGAGGCCATCGCCATAAACAGTTGGAGGTTCACCACGTAACAGCGCCGTGATGAACAGAGGGATCACTGCCGCGTACTGAGAGGCAGGGTCCTGCCGGGGGCCGAAGACGTTAAAGTAGCGCAGGCTCACCGTCTCCAGCCCATACACTTCGGTGAAGACACGGCAATAGTGCTCCCCGGCCAATTTGGAGACAGCATAGGGGGATTTGGGGCGGGGGAGCATGTCCTCCCGCTTGGGGAGGGTGGGACTATCGCCATAAGCAGCGGAAGAGGAGGCGTATGCCACGCGCTTCACGTGGGCATCGCGGGCGGCGAGCAAGAGGTTCAAGGTGCCCGTGACGTTGGCGGCGTTGCTGGCCAGGGGATCGTCAACCGAACGCTGCACCGAGGGCAGCGCAGCCTGGTGCAAGACGTAATCTACTCCCTCCACAGCCCGACGTACCGTGGCGGGGTCCTGGATATCGCCCTCGATGAGTTCGATGCGCTCCAGGAATGGGGCCAGGTTCTCCCGGCAGCCGGTGCTAAAGTCATCCAGCACGCGCACCCGCTCTCCCCGACGCACCAGTTCTTCCACAATATTGGAGCCGATGAAGCCGGCCCCACCAGTAACGAGATAAACTGCCATTTTATGCTCCTTGCACGTGTTAGTCACATACTATTCATTGGGCGTCCGAGAAAGTCCAGGAAAAGCCACAGCAGCGAGAAGAGCCAGGAAAGGGATAGCCGGTATCCGGTATCGGGCATCGTAGGATAACGGACCAATGACCAGGGCGAAGTAACCGATGATGGCCACAGCCAATAGCAGCACATACCAGCGCCGGGCGCGCAAGCATCGTATGCTCCCCCACACCGCCATCACGTTGAGCAGAAACAAGTACACAAGTTCATAGCCCACGGCACCGAAAAACAACCAGTCACCATAACCGACTTTAGAGAGCTGGCGGCGGAAATCGTGAAAAGATTGCCAGGTATCCAAGAGTCCACGGGTCATCAGGTTAGACAAAAGTCCGGTACCGGTACGTACCCAGCCCAAGGCACGGGCCACTGTACCGGCCGTAGGTATGAAGAAGAAGACCAGGGAACCCTTCAGGTGAACCAGAGCATAATCACTCCAATGAGTGCGCATCTCATAAAGGGCTTTTTGCTGATAGTAAGCCATCAACGCGGCCTCATCCTGTCGCACACTGTCTGAAGTCTCTCGCTGTACCTCTTCCTGCAGTTGGGTCCGCGCCTCTTCAATAGAGATACCCTGTTGAAGTGCGCGCAGTTGACGCACGTTGTAGAAGAGAAGAGTAGCAGGCTGAACCGTGCTCAGCCGTGCCTGCCCCGCGACCGCATAGTTTCTGATCATCCATGGTGTGATAGCCATGAAAAACGCCAGAACTACAGAGCAGGCTGCGCGCCACCGTTGCCTTCTACCTCCACGATACGACAACAGGGATAGCAATCCGGCCAGCGGGCCGAAGTAAGATAGAATCGGACGAATCAGTGTGGCCAGGCCAAGCATGGCCCCACTGAGGAAGCCATATTGCCACCGTCTCTGCCAGATCATCTCACTGTAGATAACGATCCCGCCCAAAAAGACCACATTGAACAAGGTTTCTGTCATCACCTGGTTGGCATAGAGAACGCTGCCAGTCTCTATACTCACGAATATGGCGACCACTGCTCCAGTGTAGGGACTCCCCCACAGTCGCCCCAGGCGGTAAGCCAGGGCTATCGTGAGCGTGCTGATAAGACTTTGCACGATCATGGCTACTGCAGGAAGCGGCCCGAAAACGATATAGACGGCTGCCAGAAAAGCCGGGTAAGGGGGCGTCCGATCCACGTGCGGGATCCAGGCCCCGGCTTCATCGAAAAAGCCAAACCGGTGAAATCGCACCAAATTGACAGCCAAACGATGGTATGCATTGGAATCTTCCTGGAAAAAACGATCCGGATGCCCAACCATAGCCATGAAGAACAGCATCCGTAGAGCAAAGGCGACGAGCAAGATAAATATGAGCAAGTACCCCGGGCCTCTCCTGGGGCGTGTCGAGGTAGGAGGCATTTCTTGCGCCTGTGGTCCTTTCCCCATCCCTGTTCCTCGGAAAGCGTCTGGCCCTCTCAATCGTCAGCACGACGAGCCCATGCGTCGCAACACGATGTACACAAACATGGCCAGGTCACTCATGCAAAACTGGAGTGCCTGTTCCAGCCTGCGCCATAAGCCGAAGGTCCACCCCGGCATCAGGCTACGCAAGGACACACCGCCGGAAATTAGATAGCGGAAAGGCATGAGCGGCCGAATCACCTGAATACATAACCCGGGAAACTCCTTCTCGAATTGGGTGCGGTCTCGCCCAAAGATAATCCAGGGCAGAGCGCTGTTTGCACCAGAAAGTGGCCCACGAGATGGAAACTCCCACTCGGCCGCCTCTGGCTGGAAAGGTTCATGGTGCAGCCTGGTATACACCAGCCGTGACCAGGGCGTGACCCACGGTTCTATCATAGCGATAACGCCCCCCGGTTGCACACAGCGCACCGCCTCTATGAAAAAACGCCGGGGTTGCGGCAAATGATGAAGCACGTCTATCATCACAATGCCATACAAGGCCTCGTCCGCAAGTGGCAATCTCTGTCCATCCAATACCGCGCTGATGCCCGGACAATAGAAAACCTCCGAGGTAATCAGACCAGGGATAAAATCTCCCAGGAAGCCTGCCCCTGACCCCAGTTCCAGGACCGGCTTTTCACCCGCCGGCAAAACCTCCCCGATTGCCGCATACCATTCCTGATAGACCTGTCGCAAAAAGCTCTTTTCTCGAATCATCTGCCGCCGCAACTGAGTCGTGCGAGGGTCGTCAATATCCAGACCTTGCATCAGATGGTGGGTCAGTGCTGTCTCAAGTACCATTGCCCTCACGTTATATGAACTTGATCCGGCCAGTGGCAAACAACACCATCCTGAGCAGCAACCACCCATGTTTCCAGCGTTGGATGTTCGTTGTGCCATACATGCGTTTCTGGTAACGTATGGGTAAATCCACAATTTTCAGGTTCAACCTGACCGCACCGAACAAAAGGTCAAAGTCACCAAAAGGATCGAAATCACCGAAATAAGCCCGGTTGGCCACAATCAACTCATAATCCGCTTTCCACAGGGCCTTGGCGCCACACAGCGTGTCCTTGATCGGCTGTCCTAGTAGCCACGAAAAAGCCAGACTGAAGAACTTGTTGCCGACCAGGTTCAGGAAACGCATCGCCTGTTCTTCCATCGGGTATACCAGGCGTACGCCATTGACAAACTCGCCCTGGCCCGCACGTAACACCCCGTAAAACCGGGACAAGTCTTCCGGAGGCACCGTCAAATCTGCATCCAGGATCATCACAATGTCGCCGCTCGCTTGAGCCAGACCCAACCGGACGGCATCGCCTTTGCCCACCCCAGTTTGCCGAAGCAGTTTGCATTGGCGCTCGGGGTGGGCAGCGATAGCCTGCGCTATGACGGCGCAGGTATCGTCCTTGGAATGGCCTTCCACAAACACCAATTCTGTTCCCGATCCCAGGTGCGGAACGCGCGAAAAAATGTGGGGGATGTTGCCAGCCTCATTGCGGGCCGGGACAATCACGGACACCGACGGTTCTTGAACCAGTGGCTTTGGGTGTGGCCGAGGCCGCGCCACGATGAAGTTGGTCAATGCGAGCAATTTGAAGGGCCAGAACCTGACCAGGTAACGATTGGCTAAAGCAGTCAGAAGCGGCGTCGGCAACGGCCAGATGATTTCCTCCCAATGCCGGATGACCTCAAAGCCGGCCAGGTTTAACAGGTTGGCAATGTCCTCCACCGCCAGCCAGTTCTGGTACAACGTGGGCTTGCCAAGCCCCAACCGTTCAGCCAGCGCCAGGGGCGGTTCCCATAATCGGCTATACGCATTAATAATGACACGGGTGCGGGGAGTAGTCAACTGCGCTATGTGCTCAAAAACGACCTGCACGTCCCATAGATCGTTGACCAGATCAGACAGAATGATTACGTCGAACTGCTCGTTCAGGCAGAGATCGCGCGCATCGGCCTGTATGAAGTAAAGTCCAGGATGCCGGTGCATGGCGCGCTCAATCATCTCGCCGGAGAAATCCACGCCCACTCCCAGCGCTGGTCTGAGCGCTGCCAGCAAATCCCCCCGGGCACAGCCGATCTCGATGACCCGCTGTCCTGCGACGACCAGAAACCGGTAAATCTCCGCCAACCGCCGATGATAGTAACTACCCCAACCGGCCCAGGTGTCCATTTTACGGGCGACCGCGTCCCAATGCGCCATGCGCGCCCGCCGGTAGTTCTGGCGGTTGATCTCTGTTCCCATCACTTGGCTCGAACTTTCTGCGTCAGCAGTTGCTCATACAGCCGTTCTGTCTGCTCAACCATGCGTTCCACAGAAAAATCCTGCACCACCCGTTCCCGACTGGCCTGCCCCATTGTACGCCGCAGATCAGCGTCGCGCAAGAGAGTCGTAATCGCCCGAGCCAGGACATCGGGAGTGCCTGGTGGGACGAGCAGTCCAGTGACGCCATCTACGACGACCTCCGGCGTGCCGCCGACGGCGGTGGCGACGACAGGCAACCCGGCGGCCATCGCTTCCAGGACGGTGTTCGGCAGTCCCTCGTGCAACGAGGGTTGGACGAAGAGATCGAACGCGGACAGCAGGCGCGAGGCGTTACGCTGATGCCCGACCCAGTGGACCCGGCGGGCCAGGCCCAGGCTATCGGCCAGAGACTCCAACGCCCCACGTTCTGGTCCATCACCGATCACGACCAGGCGTGCACCATCCACGTGGGCGAAGGCCTGCATCAGGAAAGCCACGCCTTTGACCGGATCGAGCCGGCTGACAGCGCCGACGACCAGGCCGTCAGGTGGCAGGCCCAAAACGGCACGGGCCTCCTGGCACGACATGAGAGGCTCTTCAGGCAATTCGACGCCATTATGGATGATGGTCAGTTTGTCGGCCGGCAGGCCAATGTGGGAAACGCAAAAGTCACGCACGTTGGCCGAGACGGCAATCACACGGTCCACCAGCCCGATCGTCCAGCGGTTGAGGCGGTAGCGCCATTCGCTTTCCATGGCCATCGTGCGTTCGGAGCATACGATGATCGGCACACCTGCCAGCCGGCCCAGGATGCGCCCGGGCAGGTTGGCGTGGAAGAGGCTGGTATGTAAGATAGTCGGGCGGACGCGGCGTATCCAGCGGTACAAGCGCCATAGCGCAGACAGACCGGCTTTGTGGCACATACGTACATCGAACACCGGAATGCCCAGAGCGCATATCTCCTGGGCCACGGCCCCGTCGCCGTTGTAGAGACAGGCGACAGCGGGGGAGAAGCGAGCGCGATCCAGGCCCTTGAGCAAACGCCATAGCGCCACCTGCGCCCCGCCGGTGTCAAGTTCGGTGATCAGGTAGAGGATGGAAATGGGAACCTCCCTTATCCAGTTGTCTTAGTAAACCAATCGGCCATCTGGTTTAATGCGTCGTAGGCCTGGGCGATGGCTTCTGAATCGGCTCGAATGGTTCAGTGATGCCGGTCACTGTTTGCCTCCACGTTCATCTGTGACAAGTATACCACAGTTGTTTGCCGGTGCCATCTTCAGGCAATTCCCTCTGCCGGTCCGAGCAGTGCGGCGCGGGGGCGGTCTACGTAGGTACGGAACCAGAGTTCCAGGAACAAGAGTTCCCAGATGCGGTAGCCGTGGTTGACAAGCCCCGAAACGTGCTCGTCCAGCAATGCCCGCACCGCGTCGCCGTCCAGGATTCCTCGCTGAAGCGTGCGCGGGTCGAGGAGCACGTCGTAAGCGACAGGCCGCAGTTCACGCCGGAACCAGCGTCCCACCGGCATGCCAAAACCCTGTTTGTCGCGGTACAGGATGGATGCTGGCAGATGGTCGCGCAAGGCACGCTTGAGGATGTATTTGGACGTCCGGCCACGCAGTTTGTAATCCACCGGCAGCCGGGCGGCGAACTCGGCCAGTTCGTGATCCAGGAAGGGAGAACGGCCCTCCAGTGCATGGATCATAGCGGCGACGTCCACCTTGACCAGCAGATCGTCGGGCAAATAGGTGTGCACGTCCACGAACTGGGTGCGCTCGACGAAATCGGGGCTATCGGCGGCGGCGTAGGCTTGTTCGAGCAGGGCCAGCGAGTCCACTTCTGCCATCCGGGTGCGGAACTCCGGTGTGTAGAGCCGCTCCTTGTCCGCGTTATCCAGCAAGATGATCCAGCGGGCGTAACGCCGCTCTGGAGAATCACCCATCGCCAGGACGAAGCGCTTGAGGCGCCGGAAAAAGTCTTTGCGGCCGGTAGATTCGGGCAGGCGGCGGGCCAGCGGGGCGACAATGCCCTCCCGCAGCCAACGCGGCACCTGCTCATAGCGGGTGGCCAAGCGGGTGGCCAGGTAGCGTTCGTAACCAGCAAACGCCTCGTCTCCGCCGTCGCCGTTGAGCGCGACGGTGACGTAGCGGCGCGTCTCGCGGGCGACGTAATAGGTCGGCAGGGCAGAAGAGTCGGCGTAAGGCTCGCCATAGGCCCACACCAGTTCCGGGAGCACCGCCAGCGCATCGGGAGTCACGGTGAACTCGTGGTGGTCGGTGGCGTACTGTTCGGCGACCTGGCGGGCATAATGCAACTCGTCGAAAGTCGGGTCATCGAAACCAATGGAGAAGGTCTTGACCGGCTCACCCATCGCCTCGGCCATCAGCGCGACGATGGCGCTGGAATCAATCCCGCCGCTGAGGAAGGCGCCCAACGGCACCTCGCTCATTAAGCGCAGCCGGGTCACCTGGCGCAAGAGGGCCAGAAGTTGCTCGGCCGCCTCCTCTTCGCCGATCTCCAGTTTAGGCGTGTAGGAAAGCGTCCAGTAGCGTTCGACGGAGATGCGGCCATCCTCCCACAGAAGCGTGCTGGCCGGGGGCAGTTTGCGAATCTGGCGAAAGGCAGTCTGCGGCGCAGGTACGTAGCCGTAGGTCAGGTAGTGGTGGAGTGCCACCTCGTCCACGTCGCGTGAGATAGTTGGATCCTGGAGGAGGGCTTTGATCTCAGAGGCGAAGGTCAGCCCGTCGGCAGTCTCAGCGTAGAGTAATGGCTTCTTCCCGAAACGGTCGCGAACCAGAAGCAAACGACACCGCCGGCTATCCCAGATGGCGAACGCGAACATCCCACGCAGGTATCTGACGAAAGCGCGCCCATACTCCTCGTACAGGTGGAGGATAGTCTCGGTGTCGGAGGTGCCGCGATAGCGATGTCCGCATCGCTCCAGGTCGGCTCGCAACTCCAGGTGGTTGTAAATTTCGCCATTATGGGTGATCCAGACCGTACCGTCCTCATTGCTCATCGGCTGGTGGCCGGTGGGGGAGAGGTCAATGATGGCCAGGCGGCGCTGGCCCAGGCCGATGGGACCGTCTATCCAGATGCCCTCGTCGTCGGGGCCGCGGTGGACCAGAACACTGTTCATCCGGTGGATGAGCGCTTCGTCCACGGGATGGGTAGGGTCGAGGTGGAGTTTTCCGGTGATGCCGCACATGGTTATCGCTCCAGTCTACAGGGGCAAGACAGCGCCTTGCCCTACATAGAGGCGCTCTCGGATGAGACGTTCCATCTCATCTACACGGGAGTCCCAGGAGTGGCGTTGAGCGACAGCGACTCGTTGTCGCTGCCGTTCCGGGCTATCCTCGGCCATGGCCTGGGCAATGCGCTCCAGGAAGGTTTCTGGCGTGGAAGCCAGGTAGATCACGTCACTCAGTTCCTGCGCCTCCGGGTGCTCGGTGCTGACGACGGGCAGACCTGCGGCCAGGTACTCGTAGAGTTTGAGCGGGCTGCGATAGCAAGCGCGCTCGTCACCGACGTAGGGCAGCAAACAGACGTCCATCCCCTTGACCAGCGCAGGTACGTCGGCAAACGGGTACTTGCCCAGAAAGTGGACGTTGGAAAACGTCCGTAGCCGCCGCAGTGGAGGAGCGTCCGATGTCCAGGGGTAAGTGTCGCCTACAAAGACTAGCGACCAGTCAGGGCGTTGGCGGGCCAGGTGTTCCAGGACGGCGTAATCCAGTCGCTCGTTGACGTGGCCGATGTAGCCGATGCGCGGCTGTGGCAAGCGGGCGATCGCGGGATGCGCCGGGACCGCCGGGTCCAGAGCCTGGGCAAAGTGTTCCACGTCCACGCCGCTCGGGATACGGTACGTGCAGGGGTTGAGGCGGCGCTTGTTCTCGCAGGTCAACGTCGAGTTCGCAAAGACGAGATCCACCCGGCCGAGCAATTCGGTCTCCAATGCAGCGATCGTGCGGCGTTTGCGGCCGAGCGTGCCCGCCGTGAACTCGTCGATGCAGTGATAGACGCTCAGTCGCTCGCCGAACTGTCCAATCAACGGCCCCTGCTCGGGATTGTAGAGCCAGAGAATGGGCGAATCGGCGAATGGCGAATGGCGAATGGCGAATGGGGCGTTATTCGTAAGTTCGTGCATGCGTGCATTCGTGAAGTGGACGGTGAGTCGTTGGTTGATGCGGTTGATGAGCGGCCAGTAGTACCGCCCCGGCAACAAGGGGGGAAGGCTGACGATCCAGAGGTTATCCACGATGGGGCGCAGCCCTTCCCGCCAGCGACGTACTTTGCGCTGGCGCAGGTCGGGGTAGCGCAACAGGTGCTCCAGCCCGGCCGGCTGCTCGACGAAGAGAACGCGGCACCCCCGGCGGGCAAAGCGCAGCATCACCTGCTGGCGGCTGCCCCAGGCACCGTCCCAGTCGGTGGAGGAGAAGCAGAGGATGTTATGCCTGCCAATCATGATCCAGTCTCGATGATTTCTCGACAGAGCGCTATGTAGCGGTTCACAACGGCATCCACAGAGAATCGCTCCCAAGCCACGCGCTGAACTGGCGCACTCATAGGGTGAATGTCGACGGTGTCGCCCAAAAGACGACAGAACTGGCCGGCAAACGTGGCAGGCTCAAAATCGTGCACTGTCAGACCGGTGACATCGCCCTTTCGTGGGTGGGTACTCAAAGTCAACATGCAGACACGCAAGACATCATGCTTTGTCACGATCCCATTCCTTATCGCCGGACAACAGCTATCAAATCTGAACTGAAGATCATTTTCCCCCAACGATTATATATCTGCTGTCTTAGTATTCCACCGAGGGAGTTTCCATAATTCACCTTCTTATAAGTATAATGATGCAAACGAGCCCTTCGGAAGCCAGCCCGACTCAGGGTACGGCGAAGGGCAACCGGCGTCTTTAAGTTGATGTGCGTAGGATCGTCCTTCCGTGATGGGAGAGGTTGACGTAGTAACCTCTTAATCGTATCAATGATTGCTTCTCCAATGGTTGTTTGCCAAAGGTTCGGTGTACTGATTATGCAGACCCCATCAGGGTTAAGCACTCGAACGATATTTCGCAGGGTCATAATCAGCTCGTCTTCAGCCAAATGCTCTATCACATCCAAAACAAACACCACATCAAAGCTTTCACTAACGAAAGGTAACCTCCTTGCATTACCGAGGCATACCAAAGTTTTTTCTCCTATCTCTCCAGATCTTGCCTCTATGGCAAGACGCGCTAAATCTAGAGCTGATTGAGAGTAATCAATTCCTATTGCATACGCGCCAGATGAATAAGATTCAGCCAGTATCTCGCCTCTCCCGCACCCGACATCTAGAACCCAGTGCTCAGACATTACATTCGCTAACTGATATAGATGCCTTAATCGTAGGGGGAGTTCTCGCCCTGCACTTCTCTGGAACACTTCGAATCCGTCTGACTGGGAAAGATAATACTCACGGGTATAACACTTGCAAAGTGTATCAGATACATCCTTCATGGTCTAGTTCTCCTTCTAACGCCGAGTGACCAGGACTGGCTTCTGTGAACAGAGTCTCCGGTCTCTGGCCAGTTCATTCTGATTCCGTCTGCCATATCGATCAAACTGGATAACACTGGAGATATAGTGAGGCCTCTCCAGACCGTAATATTCACCGGACCGCCATCTGGTTTTCACTGTTCGAAGATGGACCAGGTGCCTTTTCCCTTATGAGACTCTCATATAGGCCTTCTAACTTCTTAACATACATATCCGCAGTGAAAATGGATAATGCCCTCTCCTTCCCTTTTTTCCCCATCTCACGGGCTTGGCCGGGGTGTTCCATCAGGTAGTGGAGCGCATCCGCAAGAGCCTGGGGATTCCCCGGTGGCACAAGGACGCCTGTTTCATCTGTGATTACTTCGCCGACACCACCGACATGGGTGGCCACCACAGGAAGTTCCATCACCATCGCTTCCAACAGAGCAATTCCAAAGCCCTCCCAGAGAGACGGCAACACAAAAATGTCCATTGCATTCAGCAGATCGGGGATGTCACGCCGCATTCCTAAAAGCGAGACGCTGTCTCTAAGATTGAGTTCGCCAATGAGCGCCAAGATTTCTTCCTTCAGCGGCCCATCGCCTACTACCAAAAGCTGGATGTTGGGATGAGACTTAACCAACTGAGACACTGCCGCAAGTAAATACTTATGTCCCTTTTTGACGTTCAGGGAAGCCACGACGCCAATCGCTACGTGTTCATCAGTCAGTCCCAACTTCTCTCGTACCCTGTTACGGGAATCGGTAGGGACAAGGTCTTTGGGATCGACCATGTTGTGAAGGACTATGAACTTCCCTTCTGCAATGCCTTCTTGTTTCACTGTGAAATCCCTGACACCCTGTGAGACCGCGATGATCCTATCCGTGTATCTGGCAAGAATCCGGTCCGCCCAGATGTGGGACTTTTTCTTGTTAGGGTAGATATTGTGTTCTGTAGATATGACAACAGGGACGCCAGCCAAGATGGCAGCGATGCGGCCATAGAGGTTGGCCGCGAATACATGAGTGTGAACGATCAGGGGATCTTCTCTTCTAAAAAGGCGAAACAATGCGTATATCTTCCTGGGATCATAAAACCGGGGTGATGCGTTGAGACAATACAATCGGACTCCGCTTCTCTGCAGATCGTCGGCGATGGGGCCACCAGACACGATGCAGCAAACCGCGACATCGTAAGACTCTCGATCCATATTCTTGATCGTAGTCAGTAGGAGTCTCTCTGCTCCACCCACATCCAATTGGAAAACCACGAAGATGACCTTGGTTTTTGTCACCTCGCCTCTCCTACTTGATCGCCTTACAGTACAATCCGGCAGCTACATTCACGCATTTGGGATGACGAAGCGTTTTCCAATCCAGGTACTTGAGAGGGAAAACCAGCCACCCCATCAGCGCGCGCATTCCCCAGTAAAACCGGGAATCGGTGAAGGACAACAAAATGGGAATGCCCTCTCGCAGCACATAGGCCATCGCTGAGGCTGGTCCGCCCACTGTGCCTGTCTCAACAGAGCGAAATGGCTGGCAGAGTTGTTCCAATCCCTTGAACGTCCAGCGGGTATAGTCCGAGTAAGTGGAGGTGTGGCCGTGAAACCCAAACATAAAAGGCGTTTCGACGTACAGAATTCCCTCTGGTTTCAGCACACGGTGCATCTCGGCCATGGCCTGCTCAGGACACGGGATGTGCTCCAGGACGTATGTACTGATCACTCCATTGAGCGACTCGTCTGCGAAAGGAAGTCGCATGGCGTCTCCGCGGACATCAATATTCTCACCCCAGTAATCCAGCGCCAGCACCCCCGGCCACCGGCGCGCGCGCGCGCCTACATCCACGATGACAGCGCCCTTTCCCAGTGATGCGACGATTTCGTTCACCCGTTCTCGTTGCCCGACGAGCAGTACGGGGTCAGGTGGGCGGATCAGCCATCGCTTCAGTTTGGTCAACATTGCACGTGTTCCTTTGCTACCCAGTTGGAAACCGTGTCCTTTGCCAGTTTGATGGACAAGAAAAGTTCTTCCGAACGGGACAGGTACAGCGAGGCTACGTAAACTAGCCCTCCAACGAACGTCATGCCGGCAAGAGTAATGAGTTGTAATCCGCTACCCCCACTGAGGAAGCCGCCTAAGAACCGCCCCAGAAGGAAGATCACATATGCCATCACTCCAGATGCGATACCCATCTTGGTTAGGGAGATGGCAATACGTTTCCCACCCATCAGGCCGAACATCTGGCGCGTTTTCGCTAGATAGGCGATTGTTGCCACAACCTCGATAATCGTCAGGGATATTGCCGCTCCACTCAAGCCCAATGCTGGGATGAGAGCCAGGTTTGCAACGAGATGTATCGCCAGTATCCCGATGGCGATCACGGTGGGGAAGACCAGGGATTGCATCGAGATGAAAATGCGTCCCACGATGAAGGTGAGCGCTCGAAAGTACAATCCCAGGCTCAAAAACATGAGCACCGTGGCGGTCGCCTCCACGTCTACGGCATCGAAGGCGCCACGCTGGTAAAGTAACTGTACAATCGGATGACGGAGCACAATCAGCGCCACCGTCACCGGTATCATAAAGAACGCTGCCATGCGAATCGCCAGGGACAAATCCTGTTTCAACGATTCCACGTCACCTTTCGCCACGTCCCAGGAGAAGTTAGCGATGATGACTCGCGTGATCCCGGTGGTAAAAATCTCGAAAGGCAACAGGTAGATGCTCCGGGCAAACCCCAGTGCCGCGATGCTGCCCTCGCTCAAATACGAGAGCATGTTCCGGTCAATCAGGTCGTTCCCCTGCCCGATGAAACGCCCTGCCAGCATCCAACCCGACAGTCTCCCTAGTGCTCGTACCGCTTCGCCCACGCGAAAATCTAACCACGGTCGTGTCGTCCAGCGTCGGGTCGAAAGCCCTAGAAGAAGCATCTGCACGGCATTCCCGGCCACCATTCCCCAAGCCAGAGCACCAATCCCCAGACGCGAGGCGGCTGCGAGCAAAGTCACGATAACTGCAGCCGCCGTCACAATGGGGCCTAGTGCCACCCAGAGAAACTCTTGATGGGCTGTCAACACCATCGTGAAATATCCTGCCAGCCCGCTGACTGCGGCGAAGAATGCCAGGATGCGGGTCAGGTGCATGGCCAGGGCTGATGTTTCGGATGCAAACCCCGGCGCATAGATGCGCACCAACCAGGGGGCGGCAAAATAGGTCACTAGGAGCACAGAACTGAGGATAAGCAGATAGAGCGTCAGCGTCTGACGAATGAACCGCTCTCCTTCTTTCTTGTCTCGGTGCAGCCGCTCGACATAGACGGGTACCAAGATGTCACTAATGGGCGATACGGTGATGCCGATGAGCATCGTGACAATGACCATCGCCACGTTGTAGGCATCCGTTTTGGCGCTGGCACCGAAGTAGGCGGCGACGATCGGCTCGCGGATGACCAGGAGCGCCTTGCCGATCAATGCGGCGGTCATCATCAGAGCCACAGATTTAATCAAGCGGGCGCGGCTCAAGGGGATTGGCTTGGCCATTCTAATCTTCCATACGATAGACGTAATAAATTGTATTGTCTCCGGGACGATTGATCTCGGCAACTAGTGGGAGATCATAGCGTGATTTGGTGAGAATGTACGCTGCTGCATAGTCTCGGGCGATAGATTCTACGGTTGCCTGCGACAAGTTGAAGTAGCGCTCGTTCCACTGCTCTGGGGGAATGAACAGCGGCTGCTCCAAAAGGCCACGTTGCGCGTTTTGACTCGCCACACTCAGAAAATAGCCGTCGGTCAACCTGTCCATTCTTCTAACCCACTCGGTCAGCCCTGTGGTCTCGAATGGTACGGCTCTGAAATTAACCACGTTTCTGATGGTGGTAAAGTCTCGCCAATAAGGTGGCGCCAAGACCATCTCACTTCCAAATAGGTCTTGATATGCCTCAAGTTGCTGGCTGGAAGATTGGCTTTGGAGAGAAAATTCCTGCCGCTCTATTCCGATGATAGCCAGGCCAACCAGGGTCACGCCGAACAATAGTAGAGTGGCCCCCTGTCTTATCAGGTTCGCTTGTGCTCCGTGTATTGGCCGTCGCGCTAATCTTTCAGCACCAGCGGCCAGGAGTCTCTTGGCCACGAACCCATAGAAGAGCAGCAGTGCGAATATGCTGACAAAGACATTGCGAAAGGAACCGATCTGAAGCACCCGGTAATCCCTCGGCCATATATCATTGATTACGTGAATACCGCAGATAGCCACCGAGGCAGCACTCACGAATGCAAGAACCTGCCAATGTTGAGCCGATCCCTCAGGAACAATTCGCCTGTGAACAGTCAGGTACACAAATGGCGACTGGCTTGCCGCTAGCCATACCAGCACGATCCATGTCCGCTTTGCCGGAAAGAGAATAGATAGATAAGGTGCCCGCGAGTATACGTAGGCCGAGTAGAGTAGCCGTTGGCTAAGGGTCGCGCTGCCGGCGCTGAACTCACGGCTGAGAAGAGCGATCAAGGAAGCATAAGCGAAGGTCAGACATAACATCATCCACAGCCAGTACTTCCTGCCGGAGATTTTTAGCATTATGACGCTGGCGAGGGTTAATGCAGCATTGAAGATCAAGCCGTGAGCCGGATGAAACACGAAAGCCAGCGCGTTGGCCAACAAGAAGCACCATCTGCGCTGCCGCATGAAGAAATAGAGCGAAAGGAACAGTAGGGAGGTAGACACTGCGCGTGGAGTGAAGCCAGTATCGGAGGTGAAGAAATGACCATATTCGAAAACTGTCAGGCGAGGCAACAATTTGCCCGACTCGATCAATCCGATTGCAAGAACAACTGTGGCAGACTCTAGCGTCTCAAAGCCCAGAAGCCTGGCGATAAAGAATATGGCATATGAACCGACGACTATTAAACCACAGAACAGAGCGATCCCCAATATCTCGTACGACACATAGTTCTGGGCCAAGAGGAACAACGGGCGAGTGAATGCATACAACGTGCTTTGTCTCATAGATGCTGGATGCAGGCCATCAACGCCATCCATCGTCTTGCTCAGCGCGGCATAATGACCGAAGGCATCCGTCCAAGCCCTTCCGCCGGCAACCGGATACAAGACCGTAATCAAGATCAGAGCGAGTATTAGCGGAACCAGGATATCCCATTTCCTCATTGCACTGCCGTCCTGTTTGATTCACTCATCAACGTGGCTGTGGTTCGCTACCTATAGATGGCTTACGTGCCATTGCGTTCGTTTGACTGGCGTAGTATGGGATGGGAATACTATCCAGTCGCAACGCTCCAATTGTACGCCCGAATACTTTAGAGACAACAGGGACGTACAGTCCTCCCATTTTGATCAAGTGCCCCAGGTTCAAGACCTGATAGTGAGGGCGGAAACTCAAGGCCGTGAAGCCCACCCTGGACAGCATTGCTTTGAGCGTGTTCTGAGTGAAGTACGTCAGGTGAACCGATAGCAGGAACCACCACTGCCTTCCGGCCAGACGAGCAATCCAGGTACCAATGTCGGGATAATTGACCACCAGCAGCCCCCCGGGTCGCAGGATGCGGAAGACCTCACGCACTTCGGTCAGAGGATCGGGCACATGCTCTAAAACGTCCCACATGGTGACCACGTCGAAACTCTCATCCGGGAACTTGGCTTCTGCAAGCGTCCCTGGCAGAATGCGAACGCCGAGTTGAGTCAAGCCGTAGTCCGCCAACCAACGGCTCGGCTCCACACCTATTGCATCCCAACCGGCATCTCGGGCGGCCTTGACGAAGAAACCTGCCGCACACCCCACGTCGAGCAATTTGCCGCGTGGAGCCACAGCGTTCACAATGCCGACACAACGTCGGAAGGTTGATTCACGCGTCGTGGCTGCCCCTACATACACTTCGTCCACCGAGGAAGCATAGCTGTCCACCACGACTTCAGGCTGTGGCCGTGGATCGACGTAGATCAGACTGCAGTTCGTGCACTTGACGATGTATTGGGTGCCACGTACCCCTCCCGACGCCGAAAGTACAGTTCGAGGATCAATAGTGGTGTTCCACGGCTTGTAGAGTATTCTGGTATTGTTCTGACCACAGAGTGGACAATTGACATGGATCATTTCTATGGGCACGGATTCAGCAGATGCAACTGATGACATTGTGATTCTCTCCTGAGAGGTCAGGGCTTAGATTTGAAGACAACCTCTTCACACAAGGGAATGGTTGGTACCGACTGGATGTCCAGTAGGAGTGCATTCATGATCATCTGGAAACCGAGCAGCACGGGCAAGGCAGCCGTCATCACAGTGCCGGAAGGCGCGAGGATACCCCGGATAAAGTTATAGTGCACCAACTCGATTACACCAAAGATTGTCCCGGCGAGCATCAACAGCAGGCCAAGACCACCAAGAATGGCTTCCATCGTAAGGCTGTAGAGGAACTTGCGCAGCCACACTCGCCGGACAAACCCCCGCGCCAGTTCCCAGGGAAACTCGAACAACACATTCCCAATGCGTAGATGAGACTCTTCGCTTCCATACCGTGCGGGCATGGGCACGTCACACACGACTGCGGCTAGTGTTCCCAACGCAATCAGCATGGAACTCTCGAAGAAGTACCGGCGGTGGATGCTCTCCACTGGCAAGAACTCTAAGACTTCCCGGCGAATGGCAGTATAGCCATTCGTTGGGTCAAATATGTTCCAGTAACCGGAAGCCAGTTTGGTTAGGAAGGAAAGGACAGCATTCCCAATCTGCCGTGCGATGGGCATTTGCGCTAATGCGGACCTGCTCCAGAAACGGTTCCCCTTGGCGTAGTCGGCTTTGCCTTTGACCAGTGGTTCGACGAGCATCGGCAGGTGGTAAGGGTCCATTTGTCCATCACCGTCCATCTTGACGATGATATCGGCTCCCAGTTCGGCAGCCCTCGCGAATCCGGCCAGAACTGCGCTGCCTACCCCCTGGTTACAGGGCAAGTGCAGAGGGTGGACCCGCTGATTCGCAAGCCTATCAACGAGCGCACCGGTTTGGTCCTGGCTGCTATCATCCACCAAGATGACGGCATGCACATAATCGGGCATCGTGCGGACCACCTCGGCAATGTGGGCCTCGACGTTGTAGCACGGCACAACGGCCATGATCTGCAAACCCGCGTTAACCCAATCGCGTACCCTTTGCTCTGTGCACGAGACGTTCTTGAGAAACATGGCGGCTGAATCCTGGTGTATGTGGGCTAATCTAAGACAGTGTATTGCTCGAACCTCTGCCGAGCGGCAGGCCAACCATCCTTGCCTTTCTGGCGCAGAATGTGTTCGGCAGTCACCACTCCAATGTCCAGGCAGTCAATCTGCCCTACATAGTTGAACCCTCCTTGTCGTCCCACTGAATAGAGATTGGAAATGCTATCCAGGTAGTCCAAGGCTGTGTGCGCGTTTTGCCGGTAGTGAATGTCATACACGGGATAGACCCACTTGAGTCGCCTTGTGAAGTATTCGAGGACACGGGACCGATTGACTAGACCGGTCTCCTCCAGGCCGGCTATAGCGCGTTCGTAAAGTTCAGCATCGCTTGCGCGCCAAGAGGCTTCATCGGCAACGATCTCCAAGCACAAGCTTGTTTTGTCTGCAGGGCACATCATAGCGCTAAAGTTCTTCTGCTCTGAGACGCGCGTAAAGATGTACTGGCTTTCGGGGAAGAACAACCAGTTGTCGTCTGACACGGAAGGCTGGTCGAGGATGACATAGAGCAGCACTAGGTCCCTTGCTCTCAGCCCGTTGACCGCCTGAAGCACTGGGGAGGGAGGAACAGGTTCAAGCGACCGGACCAGGTAGCCGATAGGGATCGTCAAGATGACTACGTCCTCAGGACCCACAGGGATTGATCCTCCTGTTCCGATGTTTAAGGCGCTGACGCGGTTGTGCTCCTGCACGACCCGGGTCACAGGTGTGCCGAACTGAATCTGTCCGCCGTATTGAATCACCAGTTCCGCCAGTCGCCGGCAGAACTCACCCGACCCCATCTGCGGGAAGCGAAAGGTCTCGGCATGAATGACTGGCCCTCGGCGCGGGGCAAACAGCATTCGGAATAGCAGCGGTAGGAGACCGGGAACGGCGATGCGCGTCTCCGCCAATTCGCGTGCTAACGTCTTGGGTTCCCCCCAGATCTTGCGTGCGTATGCCGCGAAAACCAGGTCGTACAGTCTCCAGCCGAAGCGGCGTACAAGCCAGTCTTCATAGGAGAGATCAGGTGTCCGATCAAAGAGGTTGCGAATCAACTGCCAGACATAACTGGCTCCGCCGGACACGGCAATGAGTGGACTGAGGTTCTTGACCAGGTCCACGAGGCCGACAGGATAGTCCAAGAGATGGCCGGTCAGGCGGATGCGGCTGCGTTTGGGCACGGTGAGAAAATCCGCCCCCATAATCTCCTCGACCATTCGCATGCGGTCTTCCATCGTAGAAAAGAACTTGTGCGGACCTTGGTCGAGCAAGAAGTCCTTGTATCTGAAGGTGGTAGCCATGCCACCGGCCCGGCATGTAGCCTCCAGGATCAGTACCTGCTTTCCTGCTGCGGCCAGTTGCCATGCGGTCGCTAACCCAGTCACACCAGCGCCCACGACTATGGCTCGCCCGCTTCTCGATGCCCTCACACTTGTTTCGGTTGCGCCGCCCATGAGCGCATTTGTTGGCCGACTGCCGTTATCATCGGTCGGGTCGAGGCCAAGTTCATCTAGTATACTGGCTACAGACCGGGTTTCCCTGTACTGCGTTTGTTCACTCATGCTCGATTATTTCTCCTCCAACAAACCTTTGTACAGCGCAAGTATTCTCTCCCACTATATCAAAGGAGCAGTATGCCATCGATGGGCGATCGGTGATGCCAAGAAACATCGTAACAATAACCATTGCCACATTTCAGGCATCCGTCTGGGCGCTGGTGCCGACGTAGGCCACGATGCTCGGCTCGCGGATGGCCAGGAGCGCCTTGCCTATCAAAGCGGCAACCATCATCAAGGCTACGGATTTGACCAGGCGGGCGCGGCTCACCGGCTCGCCTGAGCCAACATCGCCAGTTCCTGTTCGACTACTCGCTTCAAACTGTACTCCTGCACCACAAACTCTCGTGCCGCTCGCCCCAGTTTCTCGCGCCAAGCAACGTTCTCTAGCAAGCGACTCAATGCCACCGCGATTCCCTCCGGCGTCGGTGGACACAACAGCCCCGTCTCCTTGTGACGGATCACGTCGCGGATGCCATCCACATCCGTTCCCACGACGGCCACACCGCAGGCCATTGCTTCGATGAGCGCTTTGGGGTGGCCCTCGTAGTGCGAGGTCAGGGCGAATACCTGTGCCCGGTTTAGCATGTCTGGCAACTGTGAATGGTTCATCCGTCCGGCAAACGTTACTCGCCCGGCGATTCCCAGTTCCCCCGCCAGCGCCTCCAATTGAACACGTAGTGACCCATCGCCAATCAACATCAACCGCGCCGCCGGTACCAGGGCGACCGCCCGAAACAGGGTGGGCAGGTTTTTAGCGTTGTTGAATGTCCCCACAAAGACAACCCTCCCGGCTTCCGGTCGAGCGTCTGGCAGGGGACAAAAGCGCCTGGTGTCCACGTAATTTGATATGACCGTGACCCGTTCCGCCGGCACACCGCATTCCCGCATGATGTATTCGCGCAGGCTGGGTGTGGTGATCACCACCCGGTCTGCACGGCATAGCATCCATCCTTCCAGGCAGCGGATCAGGCGAGTCTTGCGTGTGTTACCCTGGTCACGGCAGAAGTTGAGCGCCCAGGCATAGCCTGCCCGCACGACGACTGGCTTGCGATGGATACGTCCGGCGATCAATGCCGTCCATGCCCCGTCCAGTTGGTTCGTCTTGTAAACCGTGGCCTCTCGCAGCGCCCGCCAGTGTAAGAACGGGGCCAGTAGACTATACAGGTTTGGAGAAAGTCCCCAGCGATTGCATAGAATACGAATGCCCGGCAGTCGTTCCTGGTAACGCAATTCCTCCACCCCGCCGTCAGTGACGATGCTAAGACCCGCCAGACGAGGACGGAGACGGAGATAGAGTGCAACCTCGCGCTCCAGTATGCCCAGTTCATCCCAGCGCCACAGAGGCACAGCACGGGTGAGAAATAACGCCAAATGCAAGTCTGATTTCACTTTGTAGCCTTCAGTGCCGATTCGACCTTCGCCAGTTCGGTGCAATAGGCTACCATTGCTCCGGAACCAAGCGTCACTCCCCTATCCGCTGATACACCCACACGTCTGGCGCCGGCCACAGATTGCTGAACAGATCAGGATGACACTTTAGCACCGGACAGGCCCAGCCCAGCCGTTCGCACAGGCTAAACTCGGCTACCCGGTTGTACTCGGTGTCGAGAATAGTTCGGAACGTGATCTTGGTCGGCTCTTTGGACTCCTCGAAACGCACACCCAGTTCTTGGCTGGCGACAATTACAAAGTCGGCGGGGAATTCCCGCAATTGGTCGCCGTTGAACATATAAACCCAGTATTGATACAACCTGCCATTAACCTCGGGATAGTGATAGTCCAACCCCAGAATATCGGGAGTGAAGTAATACGGCTCCCAAATGGTGCCGACGGTGGTTCCCCGTGGAATGTGAGCCTGGATCCAGGCCGAGGCGTCACGGCGTACTGTATCACGGATAAAGTAGGTGTCCACAGCCAGGGCCGGGACAAACGCCGTGCCCAATGCGACGATTGCCAGCGCAACGACCCCGCTGCGGACGGCCCGCTGTTGCCGTTGCCAGAGCGCCCCGATCAGCCCTACCGTCGGCAACAACCACATCACGGCCATCGGCAACAGCCGCCCTACGGAAAGCCGGTGACCGCTGCAGATGACGGCCAGTATGAACAGTAGTATAAAGGCCAGGCTGAGCCACTCTACGCGGCGACGGTGTGAGTTCCCCACTGTCCAGACCATACCGGCAACCCCCAGCAGATAGGTTCCCCACCCGATAGTGGCGGGCAGCACGTCCAGGAAAAGTCGCCTGGCGCTCTCTCCCAGCCCCACGCTCTCCAGCCCGCCAGACAGATTCCTGTTAACCCAGGTAACCCAGTACAGGAAATTCTGGAAATCCAGGATTGCATAGGGTGTCACAATGACAAACCCTGCGACTGTTGCCAGAGCAGCCAGCAACAAGCGCTTCAGTCCCTGTAACGCGAACCAGGCTTTTATCCCCACGCCCTGCGGGCAAGCCAGCACGTGAGCGAGCGGGATGAGTGGGAAAAGCATCAGGGCGTTGTAGTTGGTGGAGAAAGCAATGCCGCTGAAAAGTCCGGCCAATAGGTAATTGCGCGTGGTGGGCTTTTCGACGAGGGCAGCCAGAAAGTAAAAGGCCGCCAGAATCCAGAACGTCACCAACGAGTTCTGTGAGAGATAGTGCGACCAGGCTACGTGCCCTGGCGCTATAGCCAGCAAGACGGCGCCCAAGAGCGGCAGCCAGCGCGGGTAACCGGCGTACATACGGCGGATGAGCGCGTACGTTGCCACCACCGAGAGAGCCGCGCAGAGCACCGAGACCAGCCTGCCAGTGAGAAAGATGCGGCCCCATTGATCCAAATGCGCCACGTAGTAGGCCTTGTCGGGCCGGAGCTCTACTATGCCCAATGCGCTGCCAACGAGCAAACTCGCTGCCAGCGCATACGGCGTGAAGGAGGGAATGTCGAACCGACCTGGGTTAAAGTTCAGGTGGAACGGGTCCATCCGATAGAGCATCGAGGTGAAACTTCCCTCGTCGGGGCTCCACGAAAGATAGCGCCCGTCGGTCGGCGCTCCCCACCCGATGCCCACCAGGCGCAGCGCCAGGGCGACGATCACTGCCAGTGTAACCCCAATCCATTCTCGGCGCATCATGTCTCATGGCCTGCTATCAGGCTGAAATTCGGGCACAATCCGTGCTAACCATGCCAATAATCGCTCTTTGTTCATCGTTCGCATTGCGGCATCGAGCTCGTCCAGCGGCACTACTATACGCACATCTGGTGCCTGGTCCACGGCCTGCAGGATCTGGGGGTGCACAGTGGGAACAGCTTTCTCAGTGGGTCTGAACAGTTCTTCTGTCATTTTTTCGCCCGGGCGCAGGCCGGTGTAGCGTATTTCGATGTCCTTGCCCAGTTCAAGTCCCGAGAACTCGATCAGATCGCGTGCCAGGTCCACAATGCGCACTGGTTCCCCCATATCCAACACGTAGACCTGCCCTCCCACACCCCAGGCCGCTACCTGTAGCACCAACTGTATGGCTTCTGGGATGGTCATGAAGAAGCGCGTGACTTCAGGGTGGCTCACCGTGACAGGCCCTCCGGCTGCGATTTGAGCCTGAAACAACGGGACCACGCTGCCAGCGCTGCCCAGCACATTGCCAAAACGCACGACCATGCAGGCTTTGCCAGTACATCGGGCGGCCTCCATGACCAACAACTCAGCGACTCGTTTCGTTGCCCCCATCACGCTCGTGGGGTTGACGGCCTTGTCGGTCGATATGAGCACGAAGCGCTCAGCATCGCAATCGAGTGCAGCCCAGAGCACACTGTGGGTACCGAGCACATTATTTGCGATGGCTTCGTCTGGATACAGTTCCATCAATGGGACGTGCTTGTGGGCAGCCGCATGGAATACGATTTCAGGTCTGTACATCTGGAAGGTATCTGCGATCTTCTCACGCTCGCGCACATCGCGGATGATGAGGTGAGTGGAGAGAGAGGGCCAGCGCTGCAAGATCGCTTGTTGAGCAACAAAGACGCCGTTTTCGGCGTGGTCCAACATCGCCAGTTCCGCCGGACCACACGCGGCCACCTGGCGGCAGAGTTCGCTGCCGATGCTGCCCCCTGCACCGGTGACCAGCACGCGCCGTCCGCACAGATGACGGCCAATCTCGTCCAGGTCAACTTGCCCCGGCTCGCGCCGCAACAGGTCCTCGATCCGCACGTCACGCACCTGGCGCAGTGGCACGGCCCCAGACACAATCTCGGCCAATGACGGCACGGTACGGGAGCGGACGCCGATGCTGCCGCAAATCTCGACGATCTCCCGTAATACCTTACCACTTGCGCTGGGGACAGCGATGAGTACCTCATCAACACCATACCGGCTTACCAACTCAGGCAGCCGGTAACGGTTGCCTAACACGGGGAGTCCGTCCACAGACAGCCCCTGCTTATCGTAGGCGTCATCTACAAATCCGATGGGGGTCAACCGCCCGCGCATCAGGAGATTCAGGTCACGCGCGAGCCTCACTCCCGCATCGCCCGCTCCTACGATCAGCACCCGCCGTGCACCACTGGTTGGCCGATACACACTCAGACGCCGATGGATGTTCTGCCAGGACAGTTGCCAGGCAAAACGGGTCGACGTCACCGCGATCAGGCTGAACGCCCCCTCGCTGAGAAGCACCGCCTCTGAGAATCCCGGCACAATGCCCCAGGGACGGAGCACCCACAACGAGAGCCCCAGAAGCAACACAGTCCCAATCACGACAGCCGCGGAGACGCGCAAGAAACTCTCGACGCGGGCGTATTGCCAAAGCCGCCGGTATAGCCCGCATTGGCGATACAGGAAAAAGCGCACCAGGTAAAAGACGGGCAACGCAGGCAGGTAGGAGAGTATAAGGTCGCTCGAAAGATCAGCACCGAAACGGGCAACCAGGCTGCCCAACAAGACCAGCGGATACACGGCGAGGTCCAGCAGGAGCAATCGCAAACTTGGCAGGTTGATCTGGATATTATGTAATCTGGCGGATAGCCTCTTTAAGAGTGTGGCAGACATACTCCACCTGATCTTCGCCCATCAGGCTGAAGAAGGGCAGGGCAAGTGTGGACCGTGCCACGGCCTCAGTGATGGGAAAGTCGCCCGGCCGGTAACCAAACCGCTCCCTGAACAGCGGCTGAAGATGAATGGGTACAAAGTAGGGGCGCGATGGAACCCCGAACCTGTCCAATAACTCCATCACCTGGTCACGCTCGAGCTCTGGGGCCAGGCGTACCACGTAAACGAACCAACTGGCACGTGTGGTGTCCGGCACGATGGCCGGAATGCGGACGCCTGGGACGTCCGCCAAACGCGTGTTGTACCATGCTGCGACCTGAGCGCGCCGCGCGATCAGTTCGTCAATCCGCTCCATCTGGGCCACTCCAAGCGCGGCACTCAGTTCGTCCAGACGATAGTTATATCCAAGCCGGACGTGATGCAGCCAGGTCCCGTTGTCGTCACGTCCCTGGTTCCTCAGACTGCGGAACAGTCCAGCCCATGCGGCGTCGTGCGTGACAATCATGCCTCCTTCAGCGGTGGTGATCTGCTTGTTGGGATAAAAAGCGAACACGGCCGCCTGACCGAACGTGCCCACTTGCTGTCCCCGATACTCTGCTCCGATGGCCTCACAGGCATCTTCGACGACGATGAGCTGGTAACGACGGGCGATATCGAGAATAGGAGCCACGTCGGCAGGCTGGCCAAAGACGTGCACAGGGAGAATCGCGCGCGTGTGGGGCGTGATGGCGCATTCGACGAGGGCGGGGTCGAGATTCAGGCTCTGCGGATCAATGTCCACGAATACAGGGGTGCCGCCTTCGTAAAGGATACAGTTGGCCGAGGCAACAAAACTGAATGGGGACGTGATCACCTCGTCACCTGGTTTGATGCCGGCAGCGACCATGGTCAGGTGCAGGCCTGCCGTCCCGCTGCTGACCGCAATGCCATAGTCCGCACCACAATAGGCGGCAACTGCCTGCTCGAAGCGCACGACCATGGGGCCCATACTGAGCACAGGCGAACGCAGTACGGACAGAACCAAATCTATCTCGCGTTGCGTGATGTCTGGCCCAGAAAGAGGCACCTGCACTTTGTTCATTTCTGCCTCACGACACGGGCTGGAACTCCAACCACGAGCACGTTGTCCGGTACGTCGTGGATGACGGCCGCACCAGTGCCCACCACGACGTTGCACCCAATCGTCTTGTATTGGATCACGGAGGCCCCGATCCCGACGAGCGTCAGTCTGCCCACACGGACACCTCCACCCAGGTGGACCCCAGGCGCAATGTGGGCACACGCTCCAATCGTGCAGTCGTGGTCCACCGTGGCGCCCGTGTTGATGATGGCGTTTTCGCCGATGGACGCGCCCGGGTTGACGACCACACCGGCCATCACCACTGTACCCGCTCCTACAGATACGTCGGGGGCAACGATGGCCTTCGGATGTATGGCCGTCGCCAGCGAAAACCCACGCGCAGTCAACCCGGCAGCCAGGCGACAGCGCGTCTCGTTATCGCCGATGGCGACCAGCGCATGCGCGACTCCTTGCTGCCTGAGAACCTCGATGCGGTCATCTCCTCCCAGGACCGGAACACCATCGAGCGACGTGCCGTGCAAGGCCGGGTTCCGGTCAAGCAGGCCGATAATATCGTATCGAGCGGCCTGGCGCACGATGTCCAGCACAACTCTGGCGTGCCCGCCCGCGCCAATCAGCACGAGACCCTGTTTTGTCATCCGGGAAACACCAAATCGGTCAAAGTGCCCCGCACAAAGGCCTCGACGTCCTGAGCCGGCTTCCTGGCCCGCACCCTGTACCACGCCCAGAGGCCCGTCCACACAATGTGCCACCCATCCACGGCCCGTGCACCAGTGCGGTACAAGGGCACGTGTACCTTGAATGAGTTGTCAGTCTCGTAGCCCAGGCCCGCGTAGATGACATTCGCCTCGAAACTTCCGCTGTAGCGATATCCGGTGTAGTATGAGAGCAACTCGCTGCGCGCGAGCGCGGATGCGACCCGATAGTTCGAAACCGCGTCGAAGAATCGTTGGCCCGCCAGCAGCGAGTTGATGAGCGTCAGGCCATAGTTGCCCACCCGTTTGTAGAAAGGGTAGGCCGCAAAATCGCGCTGCGCCAGGACGATGCCGGCCTTCGAACGCGCCCAGAATTCAACCAAAGGTGTGACGTACACCGGGTCGTGCTGGCCATCGCAGTCCATCTCCACGACCGGGTCACCGGGCTCGATCAAACCCCGTTCGAGCAAGTGGTGTACGACCGCGTATCCACGCTTCAGCGCAGCCGATTGGCCACGGTTGACCGGCGATGAAACGAGATACACCCCGGTTTTGTCCTGCGCCCAGGCCTCGATCTGCGAGCGGCTTCCATCGGTCGAACCATCGTCCACCACGACGAGGATGTCCACCTGCGGCCAGATCTGGCCGAGAATCGCCGTGACTGCGTCGTGCTCGTTGTAGACGGGCGTAATAACTGCGCGTTTCACGCCAACCCTTGCAGAAAATCCACGAATCGTCCCAACTGACCGGCGTATATCGCTTTCAATGCCAGTGCTTTGTGTATCACCAACTGTAACCTCAGGGGATCGAGTTTCACGCTGTACGCGTGGCGAAACAGGTGCCTGAACCGCCGCAACTCGTCCAGCGCGTCGTAGGCTGCGTCGTCAATCACCGCCGGGCGCAAAGGCGAGATATCCAACCGCATCCGTTCCAACAGTTGAACGTGCCACCGTTCCATCTCGTCCACCGAATTCTCAAACATCGTTGCGATGTTCCGAAATATATTCTCGAAGGCGTTATACAGATTGTGCAGGTGATAGGAAATCACGATCAGCGTGTCTTCGTCGGTATCCGCTTGCAGTGGATGGTGCTCTAACTCCGCGTAGATCGTGGCGATGGCTGCCAGGTCCTGGCGGATGCTATTGATCAGAACGAGTGTCTTGTCGTCCATACATCTGTTCTCCCTTATTGGTCACAGCCTCTGCTACCGCACCGGTCAACGGACGCACGTCCACGTCCCGCTCCAATTCCTCTTCCAGCGCCCGCCAGAACGCGCTTTCGGTCTCCACCGTATCGCATTCGACCGCCACGTCAATGTCTGAAGCGGGCCGGAACCGTCCTGGCTGCACCAGCGAGCCAAACAGGTACACTCGCCGCACGCCTGGATACTGGGGAGCAAGGTAGGAAACAGCCTGGCGCACACGCTGCAGCCACTGCTGCCGCTCGGCCTCACGTTGCGCACGCCGTCCTGCCTCACGCTCACGATAATACTGCCTGGCGGCCTCGAGATCGGTAACGGAAGCCAAGCGCCTATACCTCCTCCTCGTCGGCCTGGCCCAGGCGTCCCAGGAAACGGCCGAACTCTTCCAGTTCCTCGCGCACTCGCTCGTAGGTTGAGCGCAGGCCGGCGGCCAGTGTTCCCACCCGTTCCGCATCCAGGTGCAGCGCATACACGTTACGCACGACGTGACGAAAGCGCAGATACTCGTCCAGACACTGCGCCGTCTCGCGGGTAAGCACGGCCGGACGGACGTCGGTCAAGAGAATCGTCATTTGCGTCAGCAACTCACGGCGCCACGAACCGCCTCGGGGCACCGTTTCATCTATCTCCGAGGCGATCATCTCGAACAGGCGCTCTAATCCGCTGTAAAAATCGTGCAGGTGCAGGGCAGCGGCGGCCACGTAGAAATCCCGATCAGGCGGGTTCTGCTCGACTCGTTCCATCGCATCCACACACTGTTGCACAACCTCACCGAGCAACGTCAATTCGTGTCGAATGCGGTCCGCCAGTATACGATACCGTCTGATCACAATTCGACTCCTTCCTGCTCAATCACCTCCCGAATACCCGGGCGGCAACTGGCGACGTCCACCAGGTTGACCTCGATCTCTGGATCGAGGTCCAGGACCTCGCCCAGGGCGTGCAGGCAGTCCGGCCAGGGAATGTCCCAGGCGGCCAGGTCCACGTCCGAGCGGAGCGTGAAGCGACCCTCGTGGACCAGGGAACCGAAAACGACGACGCGCGGGGCCGCATACCGCTCTCGCAGCAGGAGGGCGGCCTGGCGAGCCACTTCCCAGGCCCGCTGCCGCCGCTCGACCAGGACCTGCCGTTCCATCTGTGCCCGGCGGCGGGCAGTGCGCAGATAAGGGGTATAGTCCGTCATGCCGGCCACTCCACCACGAACCCCGTCCCCTCCGCCCGCACTTCTGGCAGCGGCGAGGAAGAACACTTCTCCACAGGCACGCCTTCCTCCAGGCAGGTCAGGCGGAAAATCTCCAGCGCCTCGTCCCGCCCGTGGGGCAGGCTTTCCAGCCTGTCGGTCTTGACCGCCGCATAGCCCCGGCCGCGCACGAGGGCCAGCGTTTCCCGCGCCGCCTGGCGCAACTCCCGGTAGACCTGCAGCGAGGCGCGCACGTACTCCGACGTCAAGCGGGCCTTGAGCGCCAGCCCCTGCGGCGTGACCAAGTACTTGAGCCGGCGGCGCTCCATGTGCATCGCCTTGACGTACCCCTTGCGGATCAGCCGCTTGAGATACCAGTTGACGCTGCCGACCGCCACGCCCAACTGGGCGGCCAGAGTAGCCTGGGTTGTCTCCGGGTTGCGCTCCAGCGCCTCCAGGATACGCAGTTGGCGCTCCATCTCCGACATCCTGGTCCTCGACGTCTACGGGTTAAAATTCAGCAACTGAATTTTACCGCACTCGGCCGCCGTGTCAAGTGCGGCCACCTCCACCCGCCGGCCCACGTTCAGGAAAACCAGGAGCGCGCGGGGCCGCTCGCCCAGGAGACGGGTCAGCGCGGCGACGTACTCCCTCACCTGCCTGTCGTACTTTTTCTGCCGGACGTGGGCTTCCAGGTCGGCCCCGGCCCGCAGTTCGTCGGTCTTGAACTCGACCAGCGTCCAGCCAGCGCCAGACCGGTATAACAGATCCACGATGCCGCTCCTGGGAGCGCCGTCCACCTCGATGGCATAGGGCACCTCTTGGTACCGTTCAGCGCGGTTCAATTCGGCGTAGAAGGGGTGGGCCTGGAAGCGGGCCAGGAGGCGGCGGGCCGCCGCGATGGTGTGACGGATTTCCTCCGGATCGGTCAGGCCATCTTCCAGCGCGTAGGGGCGCAACAAGTTCTTCAGGCCGGGCCGGTCCGGGAAGCGCCAATGGCGCAGCGCGGTGTGGACCAGGCGGCCGACGACCCAGGCCGGGCCCTCTGGCCTGTGAGCCGTGGGCACGACGCGCCAGACGCGAGGCGGCGGCTCGCTCTCCCGCTCGCGCATCTTCACGTCAGCATCGGCAGAAGCAGCGGCAGCCACAGGCGCGATCAGGGTAGAGGGACAAGGAGCAGGGGAGCGGGGGAGCGGGGGAGCACTCTCCTTGTCTCCTTGTCTCCCTGTCTCCCTGTCTTCTTGCACAGGATACACTACACAAGCCAACGAGCCGCTGCTCCAGGACAAGTCGAGCGGCTGGGGAGCGACGAGAGGGTCGGGCAGGCGCGCCTGGTCCAGGCCGACGACCTCGCCCAACCAGGCCAGCCAGCCGCGCAGTTCGGGCGTGCCGTCCTTCTTGGCCTTGACGTGCCCGCTGACGATCAGTTTTTCTTTGGCGCGGGTGGCGGCGACGTAAAGCAAGCGCCGGGATTCGGCGTCTTCCTGGTCGGCCTCGTGCAAGGAGGCCAGCCGGTAGATGGCCGGCAGCGTCTTGTCCTCGCTCAGGCCCAGCAGGACGCCCAGATCGGGCGAGACGAGGACGGGCGAGGTGCGGCCGCCCACGGCGCGGGCGGCGTCGGCGATGACGACGACGGGAAACTCCAGCCCCTTGGCCTTGTGGACGGTCATCAACTGGACGGCCCCACCGGCCTCGACGGGCGCCTCTCCCTCGCGGGCGGCCACGTCGCGCAGCGACTGGACGTACTCCAGGAACTCGCCGACGCCGGCCAGGCGGCTGCGGTGGGCGTCGGCCAGGAGTTTGTCCACGTTCCGGCACAGCCGGTGGCCGCCGGCCAGGTACAGGACCGCCCGGTAATGCGTGGCGTCCAGGAAGCGCGCCAGCAGGTTGCCGACCGTCGTGCGCCCGGCCAGGGCGTGGAGTTCGGCGATGATCTCGCGGGCCCGGACAGCGCGGGCGACGCCGGCAGCGTCCAGGTGATCTAGCGGGCCGTGGAGGGCTTGCCATAAGGGACAAGGAGAGGGGGGGTGGGGGAGCGGGGGAACGGGGGAGCAGGGGAGCAGGGGAGAGGCATAACGCAAGAGGTAGAGCGCGACGTCGCTGAGCGCGAAGGCGGGGGAACGCAGCAGGCCGGCCAGCGCCAGGTCGTCGGTCGGGTCGGCCAGCGCGGCCAGGCCGTTGAGCAGGTCGCGCACCTCCGGCCGCTCGTAGAAGCCGCGCCCGGCGACGGTGACGAAGGGGATGCCGGCCCATTCGAGCGCATCTTCGTACGGGGGAAAGCCGGTCGCCGCGCGGAACAGCAAGGCCATATCCCCCCACTCTACTCCTTCTTCCTCGTGCAACCGGTGCAGGCGGCTGGCCAGAGCGCTCGCAGCCACCCGGTGCCCCTCGTCGGCGTTTTCCCCCAGCCCCAGGTGGATTTCCAGGTAGGGCGGGCAGATACCGGCGCACGGTTGCTCGCGGTGGGCCGATAGCGGGGCAAAGGGGACAGCGTAAGGCCGCGTGGGGTCGTCCTCTGCTCCCAGAATGGGGGCCAGGAGGTCGTTGACGAGCGCGACCAACGGAGCGTGGGCGCGGAAGGTGAGATCGAGCGGCACGTGTCGCCCACCCGCCGCCGCGACGTCGGCCTGCACACGGCGGAAAACGGTCACGTCCGCGCCACGGAAGCGATAGATGGATTGCTTGGAGTCGCCTACAATGAAAAGTGAACTAGCCAGCGCGTGGTGCGTGTTTCGTGTTTCGTGTTTCGTGTTTCGTGTTCCGTGTTGCGGGAAGGCGCTGAGGGCGTAGACAATCTGCTGCTGGCGGGTGTTGGTGTCCTGGAATTCGTCCACCAGCACGGCGCACACGTCTGCCTGCCAGCGGGCCAGGACCTGGTCATTGCCTGCCAGGAGCGCCAGCGCCCCGGCCTCCAGGTCGTCGAAATCCAGCGCCCGCCGTTCGGCCTTGAGGCGCTCGTACTCGGCCAGGACACGCTCGAAGAGGCTGCGCAGACAGGGGAAGACGTTCGCACAGCGCTCGTCCAGCGTCCAGGAGACCGGCACCTTCTTGAGCAGGGGGGCAATAGCCGCATCGAAGCCGGTGCGGAGCGCCCCCATCGCCTCCCGTGCCACTGCCAGGTCGTCGGGAGCCCAGTGATTCTTGGATCCGCCGGTGGAGACGGCGTCTCGCAGCGCCACCAGTGCCGCAAAAAGGGCATCCCACGCGCGATCCTTCAGCGCGGTGCAAGCCTCAGCCCAGCGGGCCAGGACCTCCCGCCGGGCGGCCTCCAGTTTATCGTCGGGCTGAACGGCCTGCACGTGAGCCAGGCCATCCAGTGCAGCAGTCCAGGCCGGCTCCCCCAGCCGTGTGCACAGCCAGGCGTCCAATGCGTCGGACCAGCGGGCCAGCGGATCGCCGGCGAGCGCATCGCAGGCCGCGACGACGTCCAGCCGCTTTTCTACCAGCGTGGCCAGCGCCTGGCGCAGTTGGTACTCGGTCAAACAGTCGAACAGCGGCACGGCCTGGGGGGCCGTGGCCGCCCAGGCCAGGGCGGCTTCGACGGCGCGGGCCTTAAACAGGGCGGCCTGGTTTTCGTCCAGGACGTCAAAGTCGGGGTCTACCTGGGCCTCGGCCGGATGGGCGCGCAGGATTTCGGCACACAGGGCGTGGATGGTGCCGATGCGGGCGCCGTCCAGCGCAGCAAAGGCCTCCTCCCAGCGGGCCTGCTCTGCCGGGGCGGTGCACGCCGGCAGCCAGGACTCGACGGCGGTCCGAATGCGGGCGCGCATCTCGCGGGCGGCCTTGTCGGTGAAAGTGATGGCGACGATGGAGCGCAGAGGGAGGCCGGACTCCAGCAAGGCCAGGTAGCGGCCGACGAGCGTGCGGGTCTTACCGGAGCCAGCGCCGGCGGTGACGACCAGCGCCTGGCATGGAGTCCGGACGACGTCGGCCTGCCGGCTGGTAAATTGGTATAAAGAGAGAATCGTCGGCATAGGCAAGCGGATGTAGCCTGTGGGGAAGCAGTGAATTGTCCACCGTGTTCGTTATATGGTTAGGGTCTGCGTTGTATGCTCTCGCGGGTCAGCACTTGCCAGGAGCACCTTTTGCCCCTCACGGCGAGCAATCTCAATGATGGCGCTGCTTTTGAACATCATTATACCATGCCAGGAGAAGTCAGTCTATATTTCCTACCACTGTCGTGGCGCATACCGCCAGCAGAACCCGACGGCCGGGCAATGGCCCGGGCAGCCACCCGCGGGCGGCATGGGGGCAAACTGCCCTGCCCGCACGGCGGCGACGTAGGCCAGGACGTGCTCGACCGCCTGCTCGATCGCCCCCTCCACACCCCCCTCGTACCGTCCCAGGCGCAGGTAACTGGGGCTGGCGGAGCCGATGTGCCAGTAGAAGCCGTCGGTGACCGGCCCCAGGCGCAGCGCGTCCCGCACCGCCAGCGCATAGAGGGGCAGTTGCAGCCGCGTGCCCTCCTCCAGTTCGCGGGCCGAGATGCGGGAGGAACCGGCCTTGTAGTCTATCACGCGCAGGGAGCCGTCGGGGGCGCGGTCCACGCGGTCAATGTAGCCGCGGATCTGGATGGTGGAGGAGAGAGGAGGGAGAATGGAGGATGGAGAATGGAGGGTCAGGGAGGGGGCACCGTGGAGGCCGAAGGGGAGTTCCTGGGCGTGGGGCACGTACTCTGCGCGGGTCTCCTCCAGCGCGACGACGGTTCTCTCCAGCACCTGCAGAAATTCTCGCTGTTGTTGTTCCCAGAGCGGGGTAGGACGGAAGCCATATTCCCTGGGAGCGTCCGTAAAGACCTCCCGTGCGATCTCCGGCAGGGCGGAAAGCGGCTCGGCCGGAGCCAACTGATAGACCCGCTCCAGGACGCGGTGGTAGATGGAGCCCAGGATAAGCGGGTCGAAGCCCTCCTGCGGCACGGCCCGCGGCTCCAGGCGCAGGGCGTGGGCCACGTAAAAGTGGAGCGGACATTTGGCGTACGTCTCCAACCGGCTGCTGGACCAGACGTGGTCGGGGCCATAGCGAGCGGTCAGCGCAGGCGCCAGCGGACTCAGGTCCCCCTCGTGGGGGCCAGCCGGCGAGCGGGCCAGCCGCGCCCGCACGACCTCCGCGCCCGCCAGCACGGCCTGCCACTCCGGGTCGCCCGCGCCGTCACCTTCCAGCGGGGCAGACGAGGCCTCGGACTGGGCGGCCACGGTGAGAAATTCCTGCGGCGAGGCGGCCTCATCCAGTAGGAGCTCCACCGGCCGGACGCGCCGGGCAGAAGCACTCACCAACCGCTGCAGGTGGCGCCAGTAGGGAGAAGGCTCCCACGCCTGCCCGTCGTCCGCCAGGTAGGGGCGGCACAGCAAAAGCCGCTCCCGGGCGCGGGTGACGGCCTCGTAGAACAGGGTGACCTCTTCACCGCGCAGGCGGGGTTCCAGCGGCAGCCCCCGTGCGCGCAGCAGCGCCCGGTCCTCCTCGCGCAGCAAGGGGTCCTCCCGTTCGGCGGCCGGGAATTCCCCTTCGGAGAGGCCCACGAGGGCGACGGCACGGAAGGAGAGGCCGCGGGCGTGGAGGAGCGGCGCGACCAGGAGGCCGCTTTCTTCGGGGGATGGGAGCGCGTAGGTGGCGGCTTCGACGGCGCTGTGGAGTTCGGCGAAGAAACGAGGGTAAGGAACCCCCTCCCCCAACCCCTCCCCTGCGGGGAGGGGAGAAAACAGCGGAGACCCCCCACCCGGCCTATCCCCGGCGGGGAGGGGGGGAGGAGGGGGGGCAGGGGAGCAGGGGAGCGGGGGAGAGGGGGGGAGGGGGGAGGATAGCAGGGACTCGGACAGCACCAACCCGCGCAGGACGTCCTTGAGTGCTTGCAGTGCGGCGACGTCGCGCCGGGCCAGGGGACGCCCGCCGGGTTCGTTTTCGGCTTCCCGCACGCGGGCCACGACGCGCAGCGAGCCATCGTCCTGGGCAGCCGCGGACGGATGGGCCAGGTCGGGGTCGTCGCCGATGATTCCCTCCACCCAGGCGACGGTGTCGCGCAGCGCGGCCTGGGGCTCCGGCGTGAGCCGCCCGACGAAGCGCGCGAAGGCGTGGCGCAGCGCCAGCGCCTCCTCGCCGATCGGCAGGTCGGAGGATGCGACGCCCTCCTCCTCGCCGGCGGCGCCCGCCTCGGCCTGCACCTCCACCCGCCGGTCGAGCGCCTGGTACCATTGGTCCAGCCCCTGGATGACCAGCCCGGCGCGGGCCACCGCGTCCAGCCGCGCGCCCAGCCCCACCCCACTCTCCTCCAGTATGGCCGACCAGTCGAAATAGGGGCTGGCGAGCGCCTCGACCAGCGGGCGGCGGGGCCAGTCCAGCGCCGGGAGCGAGAGGAGCGAGAGGAGCGCAGCCACGGCAGGGTTGCTCAGCAAATCAGCGCCGGCCGCCAGGTGTAGCGGCAAGCCAAACTCGGCGGCCGTCTCCTCCAGGAAGGGCAGGTAAGGGTCCAGGTCGCGGGCCAGGAGTGCGACCTCGTGTGGGGCCATGCCGTCCTGGACGATGCGGGCCTTGAGCCAGCGCAGCGCCGCACGCACTTCCTGGCGGCGGTCCTGCGCCTCGACGAAGGCCACCGCGCCGTCGGCGGGGCATTGGGCAGCGTTTGGTTCAAAGAGATTGGCTTCCAGATGGACGAGGGGCGGGGGGGAGGGGGAGAGGGGGGGCGGGGGAGCAGGGGAGAGGGGGAGAGGGGGAGACATGGAGAATGGAGGAGGGAGAATGGAGAATGGAGGATGGAGAAAGGAGTCCAGCGCCGTGGTGAGCATAGAAAGGGCACGGGCGAAGCGGCGGTGGGCGGGACGGGCTCCCCCATCCCCCCTATAGGGGGGTAAGGGGGCGGGGTCGCCGGTGAGCGTGATGATCGTTTCTGTGGCCCGGCCGGCCAGCAGGCGCAGGACCTCCAGTTGGGTGGGGTTGAACTCGTCGAAGCCGTCCACGACCAGGAGCGCCAGGTCCGCATAGAGCGCCGGGTCGCGCTCCAGCGCTTGCGCGGCCAGCCAGCCCTGCCCCTCGGCGTCGGTCCAGCCGCTCGTCACCAGCCAGTCCTGGTAGGCGGCGTAGATGGCGGCCAGTTCGGCCAGGCGGGGAGGCTGGTCGGCGACGCCGGCGGCGAAGGCGTCGCGGTGGACGCGGGCACGCTTGAGTTCCTGGACCAGTGTGCGCAGCGCGCGCACGAAGCCGGGCTTGTCGCGCAGGGGGGCGTAGTGGCACAGGTGGCCCTCTGCGCAGAAGCGGTCCACGATGGCCCGCAGGAGCCGGTGCTGGACGGGGTCGAATAGGCGGGGGGCGAGCATACCGGCACGTGAGAGGACGTCGGCGTAGAGACGGTAGAAGGTGCCGGCCTCGACGCCCAGCGCCCCACCCGCCTGGGCCAGGCGGCGACGGAAGCCGGTCACCTGGGGGAAGTTGGGCAGGACGACCCACACCGGGGCGAGGGGAGCGGAGCCATGCAGTCCGCGGATGCGGGAGATGGCGTGGGCGGTCTTACCACCCCTGGCGGGGGCGAGAAGCAGTTGAACGGTCATTCTCGACGAGATAGGCCACCTCTACGACCGAGATGGATGCTACGTAGATCGGCCCACATTCACCGTTTCACTAACTATAGCCACATCGCACCTCTGCCTGTTGGACAACCCAAGGTAAGCAGGCGGGAGACAAGTACAGCTTGTGTGCTTGCTCAGTCTGACAATTGCACAGACTCATTCTAGCACGCAAGTTCTATTGTGTCAAGGAGGGGGAAGAATACCACGGATGCAGACAGACACATGGGAACTCTCCGACCGTGCCACCTCGCCGTGCTCAACCCTCCCGCAGGTCCGGAACCTGCGGGAGGGTCACGCTAACGGAGATACGCAGAAAGCGCGGAGGTCGTGGTCAATCTGATCGAGGTCCACCCACAAGCACTTGCGCCCGCCCATGGCCTGGCGTGCTTCGTCAGTGAACCCGCTTTTGGCGAACAAGGCGTACGTGACCTGCCATTGCTCGGCCGGCGATGGGATGACTTGCTGTGCGCGCTCCAGGAAGTCTTCAACGATCCGCTTGCGAATCGGCTCCGCCGTCCACTTGCACTCGCCCAGCAGGATGGCGTGATCGTCCTCGTTGATTGCCACCACGTCAATCTGGGGTTTCCCCGTCCCCCAGAACGATCCCACCCGCCGGGGCACGAACGGAAGGTGGCCGGCGTCGCCCTGGCACAACACCCACTCCCGGCACAGTTCCTCGAAGATGTACAGACCGACGAACTCTGACAGGTGCTTCTGCATGTTCTGCCACGCCTGCTGAATCAGGCCCCGCTCGAGGTTGGTGCGCGCGGGGGCGATGAAGCGGTAATAGAAGCGCAGGTAGTGATCGCGGATCCGATAGCGTCCTTGTTTGCTCTGCTGCGGCCTGCGCACGGTGGCGGGCACGTGCCGTTCGACGATGCCCAGGTGCTGCAACACGTTCAGGTACTTGCCGACGCTGGCACGTTGCAGGCCGGCCAGCGTGGCGATCTCGGTCATGCGGGTGAAGCCGGACGCGATGGCTTCAACGACGGCCACGTAATTGCGCGGCTCGCCCAGTTGGTCGCGCAAGAGTGCGCCAGCATCGTCCAGGATCAGCGTGTCCGACAAGAGTTGCTGGATGTTCCATTCGACCGGCCGGCCTGGGTCGAACAACTCCAGGTATTGCGGGACGCCGCCGACGCACGCATAGACCGTGGCGCGATCTTCAGCGGAGTAGCGGGGGAAAAAGTCAGACAACGCGCCAAAGGGCAGCGGCTGCAGATGCAAACCTCGGGTGGCACGGTTGTACAATGGCGAGCGGTAGGCCAATACCTCGCGCTCGATCATCCCGGCGTGCGAACCGGTCAAGATCAGCAGCAGGTTGCTGCGCTTCAAGCGATGGTCCCACAGGCGCTGCAGGATGCTGGTCAGAGATGGGGCGGCCTCGATCAGGTAGGTGAAGATGTATCCTTAGAGTATGATACTCAGGAGATACATCTCATTGTAGTATGGCCGCCTGACGTTGTCAAGTGGGCAACGGAGTGTCAACGGATGAGCAACGGATAAACGGATGTCAACACCTGCCAACTCAACCGCGTTTGTCTTCTTGAACCTCTCTCCCCACAGGGGGCCATCCGGCCCTCTCTTTTGTGCCTACCGCCTGCTCATTCAATCCGGCCATATCGTGCTCATCGAGCGTGATCCTTACAACATGCTCATCCACATTCACTTGGCTTGCTCCTTTCAGGTGTGGTATAATTTGTGTTGGCGTGATCTTGCACCTGATTACAAGTGAGGTGGCCTATGTTGGACATTCAACTCTCAGAGGCAAAGATTTTCTACGATCAAAACGGGCAGGCCCAAGAAGTGCTGATAGACTACGCTACCTTTCGCCGCTTGCAAGCGCTGCTGGAGCGGTTGCGCCAGGACCCAGATCAGGGTTACTTTTGGTCCGACGAATGGCAAAGTCGTATCCGCGAGGGGGAAGTCGATGTCCAGGCCGGCCGCACGCTACGGGTAACCGCCGGTGACGTTGATAAGGCGCTGGAGTGGCTTGATGAGTGATATCGTCGTTGTGTCTTTCGTCGCGCAGGCAACGTCTATTACCTGATCACTGCCGAGCCTCACAAAGTGGTAGACGAGTTCGCTAGAAAGTAAGACGTGCCCTGCGGGGTACACTCCGCCGTCAACTGGCCCTGCGCAGCGCTACCACCGCCCGCCTGCTCAAGACGGACACACGCTTCTGCATCTCCCGCCGCGGCGACAAACTCAACCGTACCTGCTTCCGCCTGCTCCTCGATGACCGTCCCTACCAGGACGACGCCCACCCCGACGGCTTCGCCCGCTGGCACTCCTACTGGCTGGCCTACCGCCAGCACCGCACCAACCCCCAACTCCATCCCCATCCCGGCCCCTGGCGGCCCACCCGCCAGGGAGGAACGAGTGCCCGGCCTGGGCGACCGCAAGGAACATTCCTACGGGAGAGCATCGGGATGACGAATCCTTCTCGCACCTGGAAAAGTGCTCGACCCGATCCAGCAGGACCGGCCGGTGATCATTGCTCACCGACCGGCCCCACGGACGTGGGCAGGCTTCCCCTTGGGGCGACACCTCCCCGGCCCGCTACTACCGGCCTCAACGACCAGTACTGGCACCCAGCCTCGGCCTGGAAGAGCCGAGGCTGGCCACGCGGCCTCTACTGCGAGGTCTTTACGAGATAGGCTGCTGGCACCCAGCCTCGGCCTGGAAGAGCCGAGGCTGGGGCGGCCGGTGCTCAACCCAGCGGGAGAGGCGGGGGCCGCGAGGCCCACCTCCACCTCCTCCGGCGGGGAGCGCTGTCAGGCTGCCCTCACGGCAGCATACGGGCGCGCGCCTCGCCCACGCCATTCGCCTGGCACAGATGAAACTGCTCGTCTAGAGAGGCTCACCGGCTCCCAGGGGCGGCTGCGTCGCCAGTCCCCGTGACCGTAGGGTCGCCCCCACAGCTCGACGGCCAAGCCTCGCCCTGATTCTCAGACGCCTTCTGTGGCTCGTGGCTCGCTTAGAAATGATCGCCACTGGGGCTGCATATCTCTTCACGTGGGTGGGCGCCACAGCAGGCGAGAGGTCCCCTCGGGTAGCCGCGCCATCTCATAGATAGCAGACTCCCACTGTGTTCGACTACACACAAGTTTGCTCCGATCACACCTCCGCTGCTCGGCTATAGTCTCCTGCCTGCCTCCCCCCGACTTGACAAATCTTTACAATGCTTTTCGTCGGGGCCTCTATTCGGACTGCCAGTTGTGTACTTCATAATCAGCGCCCTTCTGTCACAATCCCCTTTTCGTCGGGGCCTCTATTCGGACTGCCTTCAACTTCAGCGAGGTCACGCAGGACCAACGAGTCACAATCCCCTTTTCGTCGGGGCCTCTATTCGGACTAAGGTCATGCTGCACAAGTACGACCCGCTCATCACGTCACAATCCCCTTTTCGTCGGGGCCTCTATTCGGACGAGGGCGACCCTCGCTTGATTATCGTCCAGAACGAGTCACAATCCCCTTTTCGTTGGGGCCTCTATTCGGACTTAGAGGATCCGAACCACCTGTCAGTGCTCCTTTGTCACAATCCCCTTTTCGTCGGGGCCTCTATTCGGACTCAAGGAGCTAAGTGCCAGGTATGACCAGGGAAGAAAAGTCACAATCCCCTTTTCGTCGGGGCCTCTATTCGGACTGCTGCCGGAACAAACCACAATCACCGTCCAATCGTGTCACAATCCTCTTTTCGGAGGGTTCGACCAGTCAAATGACTGGTTACGTTTCAGCGTAACCAGTGCGTAACCAGTCCCATCAAAGCAGCGCCAAATCGTAACCAGTCAGATCACTGGTTACGCTTCTCCCATCTCCTAACACGTTGCCTGTCCAGTTCTCGTTCCAGGGTAAAATGGGTTTGCTCGACCTATTTCACCCTAAAGGAGAGAAAACTATGACAGGCTTACCTATTGTAACCCCGTTTGCTGCCTTGAAAAACTGGCTCCTGGCCCGCTGTAGCAGCCGAAAACGCCCCGACTTGCACACCCTCTGGCTGCACCCGGAGACCTTGCCTCCCTGGGTGGCCGACTCACCCCCCGTGCGGCGCACCCTCGACTTGCTCGGCCCGCTGCACTGGGAACGCTTTCCAGAGCGCGACCTGCAACGCAACTGGGGGCAGACCACGGTTCCGTATGCCGCCTTCACTGCTGCCTATCTGGTGAAGCTCAACGAGAGCCGGGTATTCATGAGCGACCTGCGCGAGTACCTGGTAGAGCATCCCGGTTTCAAAGGAAAACAACCCCAAAGCCTACGTCGCCGACCGCTTCAACAAGATGCAACAGCCTCCAGGCGACCCGGACTGCAAACTCGGGTGCAAACGCCGCCACAATCAACGTACTGCGCCGCCCCCCACACCCTTGCGCAACCCGCTGCCTGCCGACACTGTGGCTGTCGGAGAGTACTATTGGGGGTATGGCTCCGGCGTCGTCGCCACCAAGGTCCCCGCCTGGGGTGAGTTTGTCCTTTCCGAACTGACCCAGCCCTTCGATGAGGCCGATGTCTCCTACTTCTTCCCGCTGATAGCCCAGGCCGAAGCGCGTTTGGGCTTCCGCCCCCGTTGCGGCGCCTTCGACGCTGCCTTCGACGCCTTCTACGTCTACGAGCACTTCTACCGCGAGCACGACCCCGGCGCTTTCGCGGCGGTACCGTTCGTCGAAAAGGGCGGCTATAAAGCCAACGCACGGCACTTCAGCCCCGAGGGGCTACCCCTGTGCGCCGCCGGCCTACCGATGCCTGTGTTGTTCACCTATACCGACCGCACCGTCACGATCATCGAGCACGAACGCGGCAAGTATGGCTGCCCGCTGCGCGATCAGAAATCCTCCTCTGACGCCGTCTGTCCCGTCAACCACGAGAACTGGGCCAAACGGGGCTGCACGACCAC
>Ga0315285_10000205_pt1 | contig 58287 bp, 54 predicted proteins | sample YL17G09_36_MG_FD_203698 | JGI IMG/M metagenome (GOLD analysis project Ga0315285, IMG submission 203698) | Sediment microbial communities from Yellowstone Lake, YNP, Wyoming, USA - YL17G09_36 | ecosystem: Environmental > Aquatic > Freshwater > Lake > Sediment | place: USA: Wyoming | collected... | reverse complement strand
TCGGCCCGCAGTCCGGCCCACGCCGAACTGCACTCTATTGTCGTCGGGACACCCGATTCCCGCAAGTAGGTTGTTAAAGTACAGGTAGAGTGAAGGTATTTTATACAAGGTATTTTATACAAGGAGGTGAGTGAGATGGGTCGAGGTCGTGGAGCAGGCGGCGGCCGCGGGCAAGGCCGCGGGCCGGGACGCATGGGCGGCCCACAGGCCGCCGGTCCAGGTGGCTATTGCGTCTGCCCGAATCCTAACTGCGGGCACCGCGAGCCGCACCAGGCAGGCGTGCCTTGCTACCAGAGGAAATGCCCGAAGTGCGGAACGCAGATGATCCGTGAAGCGTGATGAGTGGTTCAGAACAGGAGTGGCAAGTGTGAAAGCCCTGGGCGGCAAGCCCAAGATCACGTGCATCGTGGACAACACCGTCCAGTCCGGCTCGCGCCTATGGGGCGAGCACGGGCTGGCATTCCTGGTCGAGATCGGGGACAGGCGCGTGCTGTTCGACACCGGACAGAGCGGCGTGGTGCTGCGCACAACCTGGCCGTGTTGGGGGTTGATCCGGCGACCACCACCTAGTACGGGAAGGGGAGAGTTGGACCCCCGACTCATACCGGGACGACGCGGCGCTGGTCATGGAGGGAATCGCAGGGCCGCTCTTGCTGTGCGGCTGCTGTCACGCCGGGCTGCTTAACGCGCTCGCTCACGTGCAGTGCACGTTCGAGCGCCCGATCGTGGCCGTCGCCGGCGGCGCGCACCTCGCTGACGCCAGCCCGGATCACCTGCGGCGTGTCGGCCAGGCACTGCTGGAAATGGAGGCCGTGCAGCGGACTGCGAAGACCCACAGGGCCTTCAAGCTGCACGAGTTCCGCGGCGTAGACCTGGAAGACGTCGCCCGGCTGAAGGCCATCGGCATCGTCACCGCCGATCAAGTGTATGCTCCTCGACCGTTCACCCCTCAAATCTGACCATTCACCGCGAGATCGTTGCCTCTGACTCCTCTCTTGTGCTATCATAGGCCGTAAAGGACACCTATAGAGAGGAGTGAAATGAAACGCTTTCGAGAGTTCATCTGCAATCTACATCCGTATTTGCTATGCTGCATCTCGGGCCCGCTGACGGTGGCCCAGATCATCCTGGCGTTCGTCATCCGCCGACCCGGCAACGAAGCGCTACAGTGGATCGGCTGGATTCTGTGGTGGACCTCGGCCGTCTTCGGTTGGCTGCCTATCTTCACCTTGCGTCAAAAGGGCGGTGTACCCAAAGGCAAGAGTTTCGTCCACACCACAACGCTGGTGGAAACCGGCATCTATGCCATCGTCCGGCACCCCCAGATGGGCACTGCCTGGCTGCTGATGTGCGTCGGCTTGATGCTCATCACTCAGCATTGGGTCAGCATCGCGTTGGGCGTCCCGGCGATGGTAGTAGTCTACCTGGACTTGCTGAAAGCCGACCAACGCGAGGTCGAAAAGTTCGGCGACGCATACCAGCGATACATAGAAAGGGTGCCACGGGTCAATTTCGTGACCGGCATCATCCGGCTGATCGCGCGGCGAGCGGCCGCATAAGTGGAGGCACATCAAATGGATACAGTAGCTTTCTGGAATCGTGTCGCCGCGTACAACGAGGCGACGTGGCCGGTACAGGCCGTGATGATCGTCGCGGCCGCCTACCTGACGTACCGCGTGTTCGTCAAACCAGGCCCAAAGGTGGATGTCTGGATGAAGGCATTCCTCGCGTTCGCCTTCGCCTGGAATGGCACCGTGTTTTTCTTGATCTTTGTCAGAAACCCGATCTCTATAGCCACCGGCACACCACTGTTTGTCATCACGGCTATCCTATTCATCGTAGACGTTTTCGCCAAGACAACACATTTCAGGCTCCCTGAGAGCAAGTGGACGAGAGGGTTCACCATCGCCTGGGTTCTGCTGGCGCTCCTCTACCCTTTGATCGGATGGCCACTGGGGCACGTATACCCCAAGGTCTTGCTGCCCTTGTTCCCCTGCCCGCTCACTGTGTTCGCCATCGCCCTGGTCACGGCGGCTGTGCCGCAGGCGGATAAAAAGACCTTCATCGCCCTGCTGCCGTGGGCCTTGATGGGGCTGCCCAAGTGCTTCGGCGCGCTCGACTGCTACGAGGATTGTGTCCTCTTTGCCAGCGGTGTCTACGGACTGGTCGTGCTCATCAGGAACTGGAGGTTGATCAAATGACAACGACTCACTCGGACAATTGGTTTCTCAGGCGGATCATGAAGTTGACCAGCCTTGAGAAGCGACTCATCAACAGCCCTCAGCACGCCCGGCATACGGAGCGGACAGCGCTGGCCTTGTTTGAACACATCCAGTTGCCGCCTGAGTCGCACTGCCTGGAGGTCGGCTGCGGGCAAGGAGCGCTGGCGCGTTTGCTGGTGGAACGGTATGGCGCACAGGTGGTCGCCAGCGACTACGATCCGGCGCAGGTGGGGCTGGCCCAGGAACGGCTGGCCGATCTCGGTGGTCACATTGAGTTCCGCGTCGTGGACGCCAGAGACATGCCCTTCGACGACGCTCAGTTCGACGCCCTGTTCTCCTTCGGGGTGCTGCACCACATCCCTGGCGGATGGCAGAAGGCGGTGGCCGAGATAGCCCGCGTGCTGAAACCGGGCGGATGGTTCGTTTTCACCGACCTGGTCGTGACCCCAGGCGCCGGTCGCCTGATAAGACGGTTGCTGCCTCGACTGGATCAACTGGAGGAGGCGGCGCTGCAGGGATGCCTGGCCGAACATGGCCTGCACCTGGAGCACTATGCGTATGGTCAGGGGGAGTTGATGGCCGTGCTGGGATTGATGGGCTATTGCACCGCCGTCGCCCGCAGGGCATAGCCCGCTGCCTGTAGAGGAGGTACGGGGAGCAGACTCTGATCAGATTTGACATCGCACCCACTTTGCCTATGATTGAGTCTGTAGGGTTCGATGCCTCCTCGCCAGACAGGGGAGAAACCTTAATGCCTGACAGCGATCAACTGATCAGCAAAAGAAGAGACAGGCTCGGCAGGACATTGATGCATCAGGTCTTTTCTCCTCTCGTCGGCTCTACCATCGCCGTCGCCTACGCGACCGGGCGTTGGGACCTGAGCGCAGTCGGCACCGGCCTGGCGATAACAGGCACGCTGGCGCTCTTCTGGAAACTGGATCGTGCCTTCATCTACCCCCGCCTGAAACGCATACCTCAGGACTGGCTGCGGATGGAGATGGAGATGTTCATCTCCGTCGCCGGGCATCTCTTGGGCGCGCTGCTGGCGTTGGTCGCCTGCGGAACCATCTTTGGTTTCAAGGTCGCGCCGATGGCCTCGTGGCTGCTCCTGGTCGGCATTATGATGGTCTTTCCCATCCTCCACGGCGCGGAGATGGCAGTGGGCTACTACCGCCAACTGCGGGAAAAGGAGCGCGTGGAGCAAGAGTTACGGACGCTGGCCACTCAGGCCGAGCTCAAGGCTCTCAAGGCCCAGATCAACCCCCATTTCTTCTTCAACGCCCTCAACACCATCGCCGCGCTGATCCACACCGATCCGGCGCTGGCCGAGGCGTCGGTCGAGCGGTTGGCCAAGATGTTCCGTTATGTCCTGGCCGGCAGTGAGCGCGGGCGGGTACCGCTGGGAGAGGAACTGGCTTTCGTGGACGACTACCTGGAGATCGAGCGTGCCCGTTTCGGCGAGCGGCTGCAGGTCACCCGCGAGATTGATCCGCGGGTATTATCGATACCTGTACCCAGCCTCATCCTTCAGCCGTTGGTGGAGAACGCGGTCAAACACGGCCACGGAGACGACGGCCGCATTGACCTGGACATCCGAGTCGAGTCAGTTGACGAGAACGTGAGAATCACCGTCGCTGACAGAGGGCCAGGGATGCCGGCAGGGTATCGGATTGGCGACGGGCCCGGTCATGGCCTGCGCAACGTGGACGAACGGTTGCGGAAGACGTATGGGAGTGGGTTGGAGGTGGAGGAGAACGAGCCGAGGGGGACGGTGGTAGTGGTTCGAGTACCCATTCGAGCGTGATAGTGTGGGAGTGGGAGAGTGGGGGAGTATGGGAGTGGGGGAGTGTGGGAGGCGTATAGATGGCACTTGTGAAGCACTCTAAGGAGTTGCGGGTGTACAAGCAGGGGTTTGCGGCGGCGTCGCGCATTTACGAGTTGTCAAAGCACTGGCCAAAGGAAGAACGCTATTCGCTCACCGACCAGGTTCGCCGCTCGTCACGCTCGGTTTGTGCCAACATCGCCGAAGCCTGGCGCAAGCGCCGTTACCCGGCCCACTTTGTCAGCAAATTGAGTGACTCTGACAGCGAGGCCGCCGAGAGCGAGGTCTGGCTGGACTTTGCGCTGGACTGCGGGTACATTGACCGGCAGGTGCACGACGAACTCTACGACACCTATGAGAACGTGATCGGCGGCCTGGTGAACATGATGGCCAACCCAGACGCCTGGTGCGGCCCCTCCCAACTGCGCGAACCCTCTCCCGATTACGCCCTCCATACCCCCACACTCCCACACTCCGACACCCCCACACCCCTACACTCTACACACGAAGAACCTCTATGCGCATCCTGATCGTTGATGACGAATCCCCCGCTCGCGAGCGCCTCAAGCGACTCCTGGACGGCATCGAGGGCGTGGAACTCACCGGCGAGGCCGAGGACGGCCCCCAGGCGGTGGAACTGATCGAGCGGGAACAGCCCGACCTGGTGCTGCTCGACATCCAAATGCCGGGGCTGGACGGCTTTGGCGTGATCGAGGCGCTGGAGAAGCCACCGCCGATCGTGTTCGTCACCGCCTACGATGAGTACGCCATCCGCGCCTTCGAGGTCAACGCGCTGGATTACCTGCTCAAGCCCATCACCCGCGAGCGACTGGAGAAGGCCATCCGCCGCGCCCAGGAAGAACTGGCTGAGGAGCACGATCTGTCCGCCCGGTTTGCCCCGCTGCTGGAGGGTCTGGCGGCCCAGGGGCACTACCTGACCCGGTTGGCCGTGCGCCATAGAAACCGCATCCGCGTGCTGAATGTGGACGAGGTTGACTGGATTGGCGTCGAAAACGAGCAGACCTTCGTGCACGTGGGGAGCGAGGCCCGTCCCGTTCAGCGAACATTAGCCGAGTTAGAGGCGCGGCTGGACCCGGCCCGCTTCTTCCGTGCCCACCGCTCCGCCATCGTCAACCTCGACCGCGTGAAAGAAATCGTCCCCTGGTTCAAGGGCAGCCACAAACTGCGCCTGACCACTGGCGCGGAGGTCGAGCTGAGCCGGGCGCAGGCACGGGCGCTGCGCAAGATCCTGGGCTGGTAGCCTGACAAGGGAATGACCTTCGAGAGCAGAGGCGTAAGAACATGGAAGTTGAAGTTAGTTACCTGGGTATGGCATCTTGGATGCACCGCGTGACAGAGCCTGCTATCCGTTCGGCGATCCGCGCCCTCCAACTCCCTGCGGGGAGCCGGGGACTCGACGCCGGGTGCGGGATCGGCACTCACACCCTGTGGCTGGCGGAGGCCATGGCGCCTGAAGGGCACGTCACAGGGATTGACATTTCACCAGAGTGTTTGGCTCGCGCAGAGGAGACTGGCAGCAAGAACAGGCTGGCGGCACAGGTTTCATTCCAATATGGAGACATGGCAAATCTCTCGTTTGACGACGACATGTTTGATTGGGCATGGAACGCAGATACGCTGTGGCCTGTTGCCGGCAAGAATCCTCTGCCATTGGTGAAAGAGCTTGTACGGGTGGTCAAGCCCGGAGGAGTTGTCGCCATCCTCTTCTGGTCCTCCCAGAGACTACTTTCCGGATATCCCCTGTTGGAGGCCCGGTTGAATGCGACTTGTGCAGCGAACTTTCCCTACACCGATGCTACGAGGCCAGAGTGGCATATCCTGCGCGCGCTGGGCTGGCTTCAGGCAGCAGGCCTGGAAGGTCCCCAAGTTCGCACCTTTGTGGCCGATATCCACGCCCCGCTGGATGAAGCGGCCCGGGACGCATTAACGGGGAGCTTCCAGATGCTGTGGGGGAAAGCAGAGCCGGAGGTCACACCACAGGATTGGACCCAGTTCCAGTGGCTGTGTTGGCCAGGGTCGCCGGATTTCATCCTGAATCTGCCCGACTATTATGCTTTCATTACCTATTCGCTCTTCTGGGGAAAGGTAGCAAGGTAGCCGTATCCAAACATACTGGCGGCCGCAGCAGGTATGTCCGGCCGGGCAGGCCGTCTGCCCGCTGAGAACGAACGGGGCAGACGGCAACTTGTCCAGCGACGAACCACCGCAGTGCGGGCAAACAGCCTCCTTGCCCTCCCGCACCAGCGCCTCGAACGTCGCGTTACAATCGCAACAGCGATACTCGTAGAGCGGCATCTAGGGTTTCCACACCGTCCATACTTTGCCCACCAGGTCAGGGCCAGGCTTGAGGGTGGGCTTGCCAGGCTCCCAGCCGGAGGGCATGACCTCGCCGGTGGCCCGCGTGTGCTGGAAGGCGCGGATCTGGCGGATCAGTTCGTCCGGGTTGCGCCCCACCGGCGGCGTGAGCACCTCCAGCGCCTGGATGACGCCGTCGGGGTCAATGAGAAAACGGCCCCGGACGTCTACGCCAGCCGCCTCGTCGTATACGCCGTATACAGTCCCGATGCGCCCACCCGAATCGGACAACATTGGGAAGGGAATGCCGCCTTCCACCATCTTGGACAGTTCCTCTTCATTCCAAATCTTGTGGGTAAAGCGGCTGTCGGTGCTGACCGAGAGCACCTGGACGCCCAGTTCCTTGAAGATCGGATACCTGACGGCAACTGCCGACAGTTCCGTCGGTCAGACGAAGGTGAAATCTCCGGGGTAGAAGCAGAGCACCACCCACTGGCCCCGGTAATCCGACAGTTTGACGTTCTTGAAGCCCTCGCCATGGACGTAGGCCGAGGCTTCGAAATCCGGCGCTTCTTTGCCAACACGAGCCGTCGTCATTTTGACCTCCTCTTTCAGTGATGGTGTGCCCGCAGCGGGAGCCGGTTGAGCCATCACCGGCCCCCCGGCCGGCTTGACGCAGGAATCCATTTCCTTGCCCATAGAAAACCTCCTGACTGGCGTATCGCGATTTTCGTGACTTGAACGTGCCTCTCGTGGCCTAGTTTGCTCCTATGGCATCACCTCCTTCTGCGAACCGGATGACCACCTCCGGCGGATGTGTCAGTGTGTTGGCCAGCGTGGCGTGCCGGGCCACGCCGATCAGCCGGCGTTTGACGTCCTCCGGCGGCTCCGGCTCGATGCAGAGCGTCGCCTCGAGCACGCCGACGCGGCGCGGTTGCGCCTGTTCCGTATAGTCCAGCATCAGGCTCAATCGTTCGAACGGGATACCGTGCAGTCGGCAGGAGTTCGCCACGAACTCTAGCATACAGGCGCCAACAGCAGCCGCGAACAACTGTGGCGCGCTCGGAGCAGCGCCCGCGCCGCCGTCCTCCGGCAAGGCGTCCACGACCACGGCGTGTTCCCCCACCGTCGCCTGGAAGCGCAGGCCGTCCACGTGCTGCACGGTGAGCGTCACGGTCCTGGGCAGATTCATCTGTCCAACGCCTCCAGCGCCTGATTCAAGGAATCGGCCTCGACGAGCGTCATTCCCACCCCGGCGTCGGCGAAGACGTACTCCGGCCTCTTGCCGTGCAGGCTCTGCTTGGGCAGCACCCGGTCTACCTTCTGCGCCACCAGCCACTCGGCCACGCGGATGCCTTTCGCCTTCGGCTCCCCTCGATAGGGTGCGGCGATGCTCAGATTCAACAGGCTCAGCGCCACGTTGACGCCGATCAAAGCCCATCCCCAACCCTCTAGCGACATCTCCCACCGCCTCTACTTTGCTCTGAAAGTGACTGTCCAACCGGCTCCAGCCGGGAAATACTCTGTGCCGAACGCCTCGGCGAATATCTGTCGCGCCGGGTCGCCAGTACAGTGGCACGGCGCGACCCGCTGCACGCCCAGGGAGCGCAAGTCGGCCATGATGGCCTCGATCTGGGCCTGGCCGGTGTCCCTCAGGTGGAAGCCGCCCATCACCAGCGCCACCACCCCCTCTCCCTGGTAGGGAGAGGGACGGGGTGAGGGTGAAGCCTCCCTGGCCCGGCGCACCATCTCCACGACACCGGGGTGGGCGCAGCCGGTGACGACGATCAGGCCGTCGCCGGTCTCCACCGCCAGCGCCTGCTCGACGATGCCCGAACCCACCTGGCCGGTCGTGTAGACGCCGGGGAGGATCTCGACGGGGCCGGTCACCTCCACCAGGTCGGCGCGGGCGCGGACATTCTCCTTGAACGAGGCGGGGAACACCGCCGGGACGTAGACTATCGGCCGGACGCCCGTATCCAGCAGCCCCGCCAACCCTCCGGTGTGGTCGCCGTGGGCGTGGGAGAGCACGACGGCGTCAATCGCCTGCGGATCGAGGCCCATTCGCGCCAGGTTGCCCAGCAGTGTGGGGCCGTCGCCGCCGGTGTCAAAGAGCACCGCCCCCTCGGGAGTATCTACCCAGCAGGCAAAGCCCCAGGCGGTGCGCAGCGCCGCATCGTAAACGTTGTTATCGTAGACGACGGTGAACTCCACAGGCATTGTCTCCTGTGTTGGAGTGGAAGCCGGTGGCGGCTCCGGTGTGAACGCCAGTTGTGTTGTCATCGAAGCAGGCGCCGGCGTCGGCGAATGGGCTGGCGCAGGAAGAAGCGCAGCATCCCGGTCCCATTGCAGGGTTGGTGTGAGGGTTGGCGCCGGTGCCACCCGCGGCGCGCATCCGACGAACAGCATGCCGATCGCGCTCACTGTCGCCCAGACGATGGGCCATCGCAACACCTCGCTTCCGTCCTCCCCGCATTCCACTGAAAGACCCGCCTCAATGAATAATGCCTACCGCTTACCTCTTTGCGGCGGAGCCATCCCAGGGATCCCCTGTCTGCCCACGCTGTGCGATGGCTGCCCGCGCCCGGGTCTCCCCTCGCCGCACCGCCCAGCGGGCCAGCAGGCTGGCGAGCAGGCCGGTGAGCGGCACGGCCAGGACCAGCCCGCCACGCGCACGTCAATTGCTGATAGCCTCGCACAGCGTGTTTGCAGCTATGTCATCTAATCACCATAGAACCTGTTTTCGCGCCTAAGCACTGAAGCATAGATATAGTCGAAGGCCACGATACTGCCTTCCGCCGCGCTGCGACGAACGAAATCCAGGGTGCTATCAATCGCTGCAGATGTCAGATACATCGTCACGCCTTCCCAGATGAACAGGCTCTTCGCCTTCCCTTCATAGCCGGCCTGGCTCAATGCCTCAGCTAGACTCTGCTTGTTGAAGTCAATCGTCACGAAGACAAGCTCATCGGGGAAAGGAACCTTCTTGCGCTCCAGGATAGCGACTTTGGGTTGCTGCGTGGTGTGAACGTCAAGCTCGAATATCTTCGTCCCTTTGTTTCTATCTCTGAACCGCAATGCCCTGGTGTCAAATCCCGCCCCCAATAGCACGATCTGCGCGAAACGGTTTTCCAGGGCATCGGCGAAGACTTGGTCCAACAATTTCGTCCGCGCCAACACATATTCGTATATGCCAGGTGGCACCACTTTGCACATAAAGAGCCTTCTCAACAGGGGAACGTTGAGAATGAAACTGATCGACAACGAATTCATCTTTGATCTCCTCGTCAGTCTTGTCCTTCAAAATGTTGCTCAGTGGGGCGGTCGCGCTCGTCGGAAGGGCAGAGCACCAGGATGGCTTGCGAGGGCGTGGCGTCCATATTCTGCCAGCGGTGCGGCAGACGCGACTCGAACAGCAGGCTGTCGCCCGCTTCCAGCGCGTAGGTATGGTCTTCAATCGTGTACACGATGCGCCCTTGCAGGCAAAAGACAAACTCGTGGCCGGTGTGGACAATCGGGTGCGCGCCGCTGCCAGCGTTCGGTTCCAGCGTGACGACGAATGGCTCGACGGCGTGCTCGGACACGCCCATCCCCAAGTCTTCCAGTGTGCCGTGCGCGAACGCGGCGCGCGGGCGCCTGCCGGCCCTGACGTGCGCTACGCTGTTCCTGGGCGCACCAGTTTCGAAAAAGGCCGTGATGGGCGACTGAAGCGCGATGGCGACTTGCTGCAAGGTGCTGACGCTGGGCGAAGTTTTGCCGTTCTCGATCAGGCTGAGCGTGTTCACGTTCAATCCGCTTTTTTCGGCCAGCGCGCGGATGGACAGGCCGTGTTCTTCGCGCAGCTCGCGCAGGCGGCGGCCAACGTCAACTTCCTGGACGCTGGCAGGCGATGCCCCCATCGGCATCCCAGGCCGCCGCCGCCGCCGCCTGGCCGGGTCCCGGGGCGTTTGAGTAGATGAGCGTTTATCAGACATATACACCTTCCGAACCGGTCTGCTTTTGTATTTAACCAATATTTTAGTACAAAATAGGACAAACGTCAAGTTGACACACATTAAAATAGTCGAATTTGAGAGTTGTCAATTTGTCTATTGACAATTAGCATATAGTGTGGTATACTGACCATATCTGAGATAAGCGAGGAGATGGGAGAATGCCAGGCGGTGGTCACAGATGGCGGCGGCGGGGTTGCTCCCGCCGGATGGTACGGTTCCTAGAGCCGGTCCTGCTCCTGTTCCTCCATCATGGGCCGGCGCACGGTTATACGCTGTTGGAGCGATTGGGTGAGTTCGGCGTGGAAGGTTTCGATCCCAGCATCGTCTACCGGGCGCTGCGCGAGATGGAAAACGAGGGGTGGGTCACCTCTACCTGGGACGAAGTGCAGACCCAGGGGCCACCCCGCCGGGTCTACCGCCTTACGGACGTAGGGAACGAAGTGTTGGCGTGGTATACGAAGGACCTCGAGGAGACCAGGGAGCAGATCGAGCATTTCCTGGGCGCATACCGTCGTCACATGGAAGAGGGCGAAGGTGAGCACCATTGATGCCCTGCTGCAGAGCCTGAACGCGGATGCACCGGTCCGCCACGTACTGGCAGGTGCATTTTGGACGGCGGTAGTGCTGGACACCACTCCGCCCCGCTGCGGCCTGGCCTCTACCCTGCGCAGCGCCATGCACGACGACCATCCTTCGGTGCGGGAGGCGGGGCACCTGCTGGAATACAGCGGGCGAGAATTGTCCGAACTGCTGCGCTCTTCCAGCACCCTGGAGGCCAGCGTCGGCATGGCGGCGTACAACGCGCTGTTGGAAGTGGACGAGGCGGCCTGCTGCGAGGTCAATGCCGAGGAGGTCATCCTGGAGCATGGGGCAGGCCGGCGGGTGGCCATCGTGGGCCATTTCCCCTTCACCGAGCGCGTGCGGCAGACAGCAGCAACCTGTTGGGTGTTGGAACAGCATCCCCACCCTGGCGACCTGCCCGCCGGTCAGGCGGCCCAGGTTCTATCCCAGGCGGACGTGGTCGCGCTGACCGGCACCTCCCTCATCAACCACACCTTCGACGACCTGGTCCGTATGTGCCGGCCCGGTGCCTACGTGCTCGTCCTGGGGCCCAGCACGCCGCTGTCGCCGGCGCTCTTCGATGGGAAGGTGGACGCAGTGAGCGGTACCCTGGTCACCGACCCGGAACGGGTGCTGCGGTCGGTCGCCCAGGGTGCCACCTTTCGGCAGATCAAGCGCGCGGGCGGGCTACGGCTGCTCACACGGGTGAAAGGTGAAACGTAAATAGAAACCACACAGCGCAAAGGAGAAGTAATGATTGCACGGGAGCAAGTTCTGGAAGCCCTGCAGGCAGTGCAAGATCCTGCACTGGGCAAGAGCATCGTCGAATTGGGGATGGTGCACGGCGTGGAAGTAGACGACGGCGTTGTGCGCTTCACGCTGGCGCTGACCAGCCTGACCTGTCCGTTACGGGAAAACATCGTGGAAGATGTCCGACAGACCCTGCTGGCCCTGGACAGCGTGCGGGACGTGCAGGTGAACCTGCGTGAGATGACGCCCGAGGAGAAGGATCGCATCTGGCCACCGGCCGCTCACGGCCAGCAACAGAAACACGAGCCTGGGGTGGCAGAGCATCTTAACCACATCAGGCGTGTGCTGGCGGTGATGAGTGGCAAAGGCGGGGTTGGGAAATCGTCGGTCGCGGCGATGTTAGCCGTGGCGCTGCGGCGGCAAGGGCAGCGCGTCGGCGTACTCGACGCCGACATCACCGGCCCCAGCATCCCCAGAATGTTCGGCCTACACGAGCCGCCACCGATGGGGCCGGTGGGGATCCTACCCGCCGAGACGCAGGCCGGCATCCGGGTGATGTCCATCAACCTGCTGCTGCCGAGCGAGGACGAAGCGGTCATCTGGCGCGGCCCGCTCATCGGTGGAGCCATCCGGCAATTCTGGGGGGACGTGGTGTGGGGCAACCTGGACGTGTTGGTGGTGGACCTGCCGCCGGGTACCTCGGACGCCTCTTTGACGGTGATGCAATCCATCCCTCTCAACGGGGTAGTGTTGGTGACCTCACCGCAGGATTTGGCGGGGATGGTGGTGCGCAAAGCGGCGAAAATGGCCTGGCAGATGAGGGTACCCATCGTCGGGCTGGTGGAGAATATGAGTTACGCGATCTGTCCCAGGTGCGGCGCAAGGATTGAGGTCTTCGGTCCCACCCAGGCGCTGCATACGGCGACACAATTGGGGGTGCCGCTGCTGGGACAACTGCCATTGGATGCAGAACTGGCCCGTCGCTGCGACGAGGGCGAGATCGAAGGCTACACGATGGATGTGTTCGAGCCTGTCGCTGAGAAGATTACAGAGCGGGCCTCTGCACAGCCGAGCACGCCGATATTTTAGGGAAAGGAGGTGAGTGGTATGCCGGGTTTCGATGGGACAGGGCCACGAGGCCAGGGGCCGATGACCGGGCGCGGTGAAGGGTACTGCGCACTGGTGCTCCCTGAGTCGGGAGAAGCACCCTACGGGTACGCAGGTTTACAGGGCACGCCTGTACGCTCTGGAAGGGCACCTTCCCCGCGTGCGCTCGGGCGGCCTCGCTTCGCCCGTTGGTTGCGTCCTGCGATGTGGTCGAGGCGGGCACTCGGGCGCGGGCAGGGCTTTGGCCGTAGACGGTGGTAGTGAAGGCAATATCCGTCGCAGTGAGTGAAACACTTTTAGCAGGAGCTCCATTCGCTCCTTACGCGGCCCCGCCGACCCGCGAGCAGGAGGTGGAAGTGCTGCGCGACCAGGCAGAGTGGCTGAAGGAGCAACTGGAGGCCATCGGCAAGCGCATCGCCGAACTCGAACAGGAGCAGTGATCGCGCTTACCGGGCAGGCATCGGGGCGGGCAACGTCGCTGGGACTTCGCCGCCCGCCCCGAACTCCCAAGTAGGACGGGGTTCGATCCCGCCCTGCTCTGGACTATTATAGTCTTTCTCAGGAGGAATGCAAATGCGGATTGTTGTCACATCTAGCGGGACAGACCTGGGTGTACCTGCCAGCCCGATCTTTGGGCGCTGTCCCACGTACATCTTCGTGGACACGGAGACGATGGGGTTTGAAGCGCTCGAGAATCCGGCCATCGCCGCTGGCGGTGGTGCCGGCATCCAGGCCGCTCAGTTCGTCATCGAACGGGGCGCACAAGCGGTGGTGACCGGCAACGTCGGCCCTAATGCCTTCCAGGTCTTTCGCTCCGCGAACGTCCCTGTCTTTCTGTTTGACGGAGGCACGGTGCGCCAGGCAGTGGCAGCCTACCGAGAGGGCAAACTCGCCCAGGCAACCGGAGCCACTGCTTCGCAGCACAGCGGCATGGGAATGGGACGCCGGGCTGCTGCTTCGCCCGCTTCCCCTGCGCCCCTGGTTGCCTCCGCCTCTGGCCGCGAAGAGGAGATCGCTGCGCTGAAGGAGATGACAGGCACTCTGCGCGGGCAGTTGGCCGAGGTGATGGAGCGCCTGGACCGGCTGGAGAAAGGAGCATGATGCGCATCGCGATTTCAGCAGACGACGAACGGGGCCTGGACGGCACAGTCAGCCCCCACTTTGGGCGGTGCCCTTACTTCACATTGGTAGACGTGGAGGGGCAGGACATCAAGACAGTCCGCTCCATCCCGAACCCATACTATGATCGCCACGAACCGGGGCAGGTGCCTGGTTTCATCCGCAGCCAGGGGGCCGACGTGATGCTCACCGGCGGGATGGGCAACCGGGCCATCGCCTTCTTTCAGCAGTACGGCATCCAGACAGCGACCGGCGCCTGCGGCACCGTACGCCTGGCGCTGCAACAATACCTGGATGGCCAGTTGCAGGGAGCGAAACCGTGCCGCGAGAGCGTCGAGCACGGCCACTGATTTGCTGCCAGGTTGTGGCGTAAGTAGAATGCACAGACAGTTACCAGGGGGTTATATGGAATATCGTCAGGCAACGATGGGTGCTCATCAGGCAGCAGTAGAGCAGCAGCGACAGAGCGCTGGGCCAGAACAGGCACTCTACTCTGCCAGGGTAATTGAGGAGGCTTCCAGGCCCAGGAACGTGGGCCGCCTGGCTACTCCGGACGCCTACGGCGTCATCCACGGCTGTTGTGGTGACACGATGGAGATCTACCTGCAGTTGGATGGGGAGAGGATCGAAAAGGCCACTTACGTGACCGACGGGCGCGAGTCGGCGATAGCCTGCGGCAGCATGCTCACCACGATGGTGCAAGGGCTGACGCTGGAGCAAGCCAGCGCAATCAGTCCGGAGGATTTGATTGCTGCATTGGATGGCCTGCCTGAGGCAAAGCAACACTGCGCGAGATTGACGGTCAATACACTGCGGGAGGCCATCGCAAATTGGCGCGCGAGAAGCGCGCCCTGAGGTGATTGTGCGCATGCAGACGGTTATGGTGGATGTGGTCCGTTGCACAGGTTGCGGCGCATGCGTAGCCGCATGTCCCATCGGAGCGATTGCGCTGGTAGACGGCAAGGCCCGTGTGGACGAGGATACCTGTACTGGCTGTGAAGCCTGCCTGGACGTCTGTCCTGTGGGCGCCCTCCAACCGATAATTCAGGGCGAACTTGTCTCTGTCCCCCGCCGAGCCGCTACCGTCGCCTACCAGCCCAGTCCACTGGCGGAGACGGCGGGCGCAGCGGTCGCTGTCGCAAGACTGTTGGCACGGGCAGTACATGCGCTGGCGCGGATGATAGGCCGCTGGCCGGCGCGGCGATCGGAAGGGATAGCGCCTGCTGCTGGGGTTGCGTCGTGGACGGGAAGCTGGGCAAAGAGGCGCTACCGGGCACGTCACCGGCGGCGAGGACAATGAGGAGAGCAGACAGGACACGAAAGGAGATGATCAAGATGGTTCAAGGTCGTGGAAGAGGTCAGGGTGGTGGCACTGGCGGTGGCGCTGGCCGTGGCGCCGGGCGCGGAGCGGGTCGCATGGGCGGCCCCCAGGCCGCCGGACCGGGTGGCTATTGCGTCTGTCCCAACTGTGGCCACCGCGAGCCGCACGTGGCCGGTCAGCCCTGCTACCAGAAAAAGTGCCCGCAGTGCGGGACGCCAATGGTGCGTGAGTGAGCCGTAGGCTCCAATCTACCCCGCGGGAGGAGCTATGAGACTTACCTGCCTGGTGGACAACGTGGTCCGTCCTCATTCACGCTTCTGGGGAGAGCACGGACTGGCTTTCCTGGTCGAGTCCGAAGATGGGCGGCTTCTCTTCGACACCGGCACCAGCGGTACAGTGCTCCTGCACAACCTGGAAGTAGCGGAGGTGTCCCTCACGGGAATCTCCGCGCTGGTACTCAGCCACGCCCACCGGGATCACACCGGTGGGCTACTCGCTGTCCTCGAGCGGCCACGCAGCCTGCCCATCTATGCCCATCCGGACCTGATGCAGGAACGATTCTCACGGCGAGGTGGGCAGGTCAGGCCGATCGGCCTGACGTTGGATGCGGAGACGCTGCGCCAACAGGCCGACCTGCACTTGAGCGCTGTACCCCAGGAAATCCTGCCAGGCATCTGGACCACGGGTGAGATTCGCCAGCGGCCCGAACCGGAGGGGCGCAGTCCCTATCACTTCGTGCGCGATGGCGAAGACTGGCTTCCAGACCCATATCGTGATGATATGGCGCTGGTCCTGGATCGCCCGCACGGATTGGTGTTGGTCTGTGGCTGCTGCCACGCCGGATTGCTGAACACCCTCCTCTATGTGGAACGCACGTTCCAGCGTCCTGTCGTTGCCATCACCGGCGGCACCCATCTGATCGAAGCCACCGCCGAGCACCTGCAGCGCGTCGAACAGGTCCTGCTGGAGATGGAGTCCGTACGACACATCTACCTGAATCACTGCTCCGGGGAAGCGGCCATCTTCTCCTTGCTCCTCCGGCTTGGCCCCCAGGTTGTCCATTCCTGCCCGGCGGGGACGTGGCTCGACCTGGAGGTGCTTCTGTGATCGTCGCTGTGGCCAGCGGCAAAGGAGGCACGGGCAAGACCACCGTCGCCGTCAGCCTGGCACTCAGCCTGGCAGCAGACGCGGGTGTTGTTCCGCTGTTCCTGGACTGCGACGTGGAGGAGCCCAACGCGGCCCTCTTCCTCCGGCCTGCGATCCAGGAGCGCCGGGAAGTAGGGCAAATGATCCCGGAGGTGGACTTGGACAAATGCACCTGCTGTGGGCGGTGCGCCGAGGTCTGCCAGTACCACGCAGTTGCTGTGGTCGGCAAGAAGGTGCTGGTGTTCCCCGAACTCTGCCACGGCTGTGGCAGTTGTACGCTCAACTGCCCGGCCGGGGCCATCCGCGAGATCCTGGACGTGATGGGCACCATCGAGCGGGGGTGGGCCGGAGGGGTTGAGTTTGCTCAGGGGACGATGAACGTGGGCGAGGCGATGGCCGTCCCGATCATCCGCCAGTTGAAGCGCTGGGCCGTCCCGCCCCCCCCTGCCCCCCCTATAGGGGAGGGGGGCGGGCGGCCCATCATCCTGGATGCGCCGCCGGGCACCGCCTGTCCCGTCGTCGAGACGATGCGCGGGGCAGACTTGGTGCTCATGGTCACCGAGCCCACCCCTTTCGGCCTGCACGATCTGCGCCTGGCAGTGGAGGTAGCCCGCAGTGAACTGGGCTTGCCTGTGGGCGTAGTGATCAACCGCGAGGGGGTGGGAGACCGGGGCGTGGACGGATTCTGCGCCGCCGAAAGTATCCCCATCCTGATGCGCATTCCCCTCGACCGGCGCATCGCCGAAGCCTACTCTGACGGAGTGTCACTGGTGGAAGCCCTGCCAACGTACGGAAAGAGTTTCCAGCAGCTCTACAAGCAAATCGGCTGGTTGGCCGAGAAAAATGAGTGTTGCTTATGAACCAGTTAGTCATCCTCAGCGGCAAGGGTGGCACCGGCAAGACGACCGTCGCGGCAGCGCTGGCTCACCTGGCCTCCCAGGAACTACCCCTCGTCCTGGCCGACGCCGACGTGGACGCTGCCAACCTGGAACTGGTGCTCGATCCGGCCAGGCGCGAGGAACACAGTTTCACAGCCGGACAGGTGGCAATGATTGACCCGCAGAAGTGTACTGCCTGCGGCATCTGCGAGTCCATTTGCCGTTTCGAGGCGGTGAGGGCCTGCTCGATAGACCCCCTGGCCTGCGAAGGGTGCGCCGCCTGCTACTACCAATGCCCGATGGAAGCAATTCGCATGCAGGAGCAACAGGCCGGGCGCTGGTTTCGCTCCGATACCCGCTTCGGCCCGCTCTTTCACGCCCACCTCTTCGCCGGGCAGGAGAACTCGGGCAAATTGGTCACCCTCGTCAAACAGCAGGCGCGGCTGCTGGCGCTGGATACCGGCGCTGCACTGTTGCTGGTAGACGGGCCACCGAGGATCGGTTGCCCGGTCATCTCCGCCAGCGCCGGGGCAGACCTGGCGCTGCACGTGGTGGAACCCACCATCTCCGGCGCACACGACCTGGAGCGCATCCTGGGCACCACCGACCATTTCGGCGTGCCGTCGCTGGTGGCGATCAACAAGGCCGATCTTAACCGGGCCCGCTCTGACGAGATCGCCGCTTTCTGTGCCAGGCGGGGCGTCGAGGTCGTCGGGCGCATCCCCTACGATACGGTCGTGACAGAAGCGATGGTCAAAGGCCTGCCGGTGACAGAGTACGGCGATGGAATGCTGGCGGAAGCACTGAAGAAGATATGGCCGCGGATCAGAGAGCGGCTCTTCTCTGGCAGCGCAGGTTCCAGCGAGGACAAGATGCAATGACCGACTCAAAGTCTCTGTATGACGCGATTCTCGCTCGTCTCTCTACCGTCATAGACCCCGAGACCGGTGTAGACGTAGTGCGCATGCGGCTGATCGAAGACCTGAAGGTAGACGAAGAGGGGACAGTATGTTACACGTTCCGCCCGTCTTCTCCGCTATGTCCGATCGCGATCCTGCTGGCGCTTGCGATTCGCCAGGCAGTGGCTGAGGTGGAAGGGGTGACTCGCCAACAGATCGAGGTGGTCGGCTATCTCCAGGCAGCAGAGTTGAACGCGATGCTGCGGGAATTGGAAGAGGCGTCGGCGTGATTGCCTTCGGGCCGGTCCCATCCAGGCGTTTAGGGCGTAGCCTGGGGATCAACAACATCCCGCCCAAGGTGTGCACCTATTCGTGCGTGTACTGCCAGTTGGGGCGCACCATCCAGATGCGGGCCAATCGCCGTTCGTTCTACAAGCCGGGGGAGATCGAGAAGGCCGTCCGGGAAAAGGTTGCCAGTGCTGTAGTGGCTGGTGAACCGGTGGACTACCTGACCTTCGTGCCTGACGGTGAGCCCACGCTGGATGCCCATCTCAGCCGTGCGCTCGAGCGGCTGAAGCCGTTGGGGATCAAGATTGCCGTGATCACCAACGGTTCTCTGATCTGGCACCAGGACGTGCGGGCAGCCTTGATGGGAGCGGATTGGGTCTCTCTCAAGGTGGATGCCGTGCGGGAAGAAGTGTGGCGGCGGGTTGACCGGCCTCATGGGGCCTTGCGACTGGCCGCGATCCTGGAAGGCATGTTGGATTTTTCCCACGCCTACCAGGGCGAACTGGCGGCGGAGACGATGCTGGTTGCCGGTGTCAACGACAGTGCTGACCAGGTCAGGGAAGTAGCCGACTTCCTGGCAGGCCTGCAGCCTGCTGTGGCCTACCTGGCGATCCCCACGCGGCCGCCTGCGGAGGAGTGGGTACGGCCACCCGGCGAGGCAGCGATCAACCGGGCCTACCAGGTCCTCGGTGAGAAATTGCAACGGGTGGAATATCTGATTGGATACGAAGGCAATGCGTTCGCTCTTACGGGCAACGTCGAAGAAGACCTGTTGAGCATCACCGCCGTACATCCCATGCGCGAGGATGCGGTGGGCGAACTCCTGGCGCGCGCCGGGGTAGATTGGTCTACCGCTCACCGCTTGGTCGCCCAGCGCCAGCTCATCGTGGTGACGTACGAAGGGCATAGATTCTACATGAGAACACCATCACCCACGTGGAAATGTGGCAGACCGTCGCCAGAGTGCTGACCAGGGCAATGCGACCCCACGGCCTGCCCTGAGCCTGCCGAAGGGACCTGCCCTGAGTTTGGTCAGTGTACGTCATTGAATGGCTTACCTGGGAGGATTGTAATGCAGAAACTGGAACGCCTGCTGCCCGTTGGGCTGGTCGCCTTGATCGTGCTGACGGTAGTGACGGTACTGGCCACACTGTTGTCGGAGCCACAGACCGCCCCGGCTGAGAAAACCCCCGCGTCTGGCGACAGGGAGACGCTGACTGCCCGCGTCGTCGAAGTGCTGGAAGAAGGCACCCTCGACCTGGGAGGGGGCATGGCGCATCCCTACCAGCGGCTGTTGATGCGCGTCGAGAGCGGCACCCTGGCCGGGCAGGAGATCGTGGTAGAAGAGGGGACAGTCAACGTCATCAGTGAAGACCGGCTGTTCAGCCCTGGCGACCGGGTTTACGTCGAACGCCTGGCAGGACCGGATGGCGACCGCTTCTACGTCTCAGACTTTGTGCGCACAGGGCCGCTGTTCTGGATCGTGGCGCTGTTTGTGGGCCTGGTGGTGTTGGTGGGTCGGGGCAAGGGGCTGCGCTCGCTGGTGGGCACGCTCTTCAGCCTGGCCGTGATCTTTTCCTTCGTCATACCGCAGATCATTGCCGGGCGAGACCCGGTGGCCGTGAGCATTGCCGGTTCCGTTTTCCTCCTCGCCGTTTCGACCTATCTGGTCTATGGCTGGAACCTCAAAGCCCATGCGGCGGTAACCGGGATGATGCTGAGCCTGGCGTTGACCGGATTATTGGCCTGGCTGTTTGTGGGATGGAGCCGCCTGACCGGCTTGAGCGAGGAAGGAGGCTACCTAGTGATGGAACTGGGCCCGGGTGTGAACCTGAAAGGGTTGGTACTGGGCGGGATCATCATCGGCTCGCTCGGCGTGCTCGACGACATCTGCGTGGGCCAGGCCTCGGCGATCTTCGAACTGGCCAATGCCAATTATGACCTGAGTTGGAGCGAACTCTTCCGCCGTAGTCTCAATATCGGCCGGGACCACATTGCAGCGATGGTCAACACGTTGCTCCTGGCCTACGTGGGAGCCTCAATGCCACTGATGCTGGCCTTCACAATTTACCAGGAATCGCTCTGGCGGCGGCTAAACCGGGAACCCATCGCCGAGGAGATCGTGCGTACACTGGTGGGCAGCGCAGGGTTGACCCTGGCCGTGCCCATCACCAGCCTGATTGCCAGCCTGCTGGCCCGCTGGGCAGTACGGGGGAGCAGGGGAGCAGGGGAGAGCATAGGATCGTTCAGCGGTGCGCCTGGACGAACTCATAAGGTTTGAGATACGGCTCACAACGCAGGAGGGCCAGCGCGCTGGTGCCGTCGGCCATCTCACCGTTGCGCGCCATCTCGAGCGCGCGCTCGACCGGTACCACGTGCACTTCGATGATTTCCGCCGCCTCGCGGTGGGGCTCCTGGTCCAGCCGCACGTTGCGCGCCAGTACGATGTGGCAGACCTGGTCAACCGTACTGACGCCCGGGCGGAAGGAACCCACGTAAAGCCAGTCGTCGCTCTCGCCCCCCACCTCCTCGGCCAGTTCCCGCTTCGCCAGTTCGAGTGGCGTGCCGGTAAAGTCGTGGAACCCGCCGGCGGGCACCTCCCAACACCACTCGTCGAGCATATAGCGGACACAATAGACAAGGCGGGCTTATCCTGACTGCGCGGCTTGTCCTACCTGCGTAGCAACAGCGCAGGCTCGAAACCGCCCGCCATTGTACTCCGTTCCACCCGGCGTGCAAGCTGGTGTAATCAGGTGCTGCGGGTGGACTCGCTCTTTTGTTCTGAGCCACTTGCTGCGGCACTCAAGACTTTGAGGATGGGGTAATGAGGTCTACTTAGCATTTTGCGGCAACTGTGCTATACTATACAGGCGGCAAAAAAGGCGTTGCGACGTTCAAGCACAGGCAATCCCTGTATGCCACCGTTGTGAGGCCAGGGAGCCCCAGGTTCATAGTTTGTTGAGGAGCCATGAGCCAAACCTTATCCTTCAACCGTATGCCCCGCATCCAAGAGCCGCTGCCGCAGGGCGAGGTCAAGCTCCCGGGTCCACCCTCGATTGGCCCCCCTCCAAAATTCAACTGGTTCCTGACCCTTTTGCCGGTGGCGGGAATCCTCATTATGGTCGGATTATATGGGGCGCTCTACAAGAACTGGATGCTCGCGCTGCCCATGCTGGCGATGTCGGGCGTCTCCGTGACTACCTCTGTCGTCGGCACGCTGACGCAACGCAAGAATCAGAAGAAAGACGTCGCAGAGAAGGAAGCCGCGTACGCCGCAGCCCTCAAGCAAAAACAGGCCGAGCTAGAACACCTGCGGCAAGAACAGCAACGCATCCGCGCCAGCGCCGACCCGGACCTGGCCGGGCTGCTGGCCCGCGCCCGCAACCGTGACTCCCGGCTGTGGGAACGGCGGCCCGCAGACGCCGATTTCCTGAGCGTGCGCCTGGGCCTTGGGACGCTGCCTTCCACCGTCGTCGTCTCAGCGCCTCATCCAGACATGCCCGACCCCCGCCTGGCAGAGGCCCACGCTATAGAGGCAGAGTATGCCGCGCTCCCCCAGGTGCCGGTGACAGCCAGCTTATGCACAGGCCCGCTGGGCATTGCCGGCCCGTTATTCGACCGTACGGGCGTGGCCCGTGCCCTGGCCTGTACCGTCGCCGTCCACCATTCGCCCGACGAAGTCCACCTCCTGGCCATCTACTCGCCCGATCGCATGGGCGAGTGGCAATGGCTCAAGTGGCTGCCACACACCTACGCGTTGAACGACGAAGCGGGCCGGCGTTACCTGGCCGATGACTCTTTCTCTGCCCAGGAACTCCTCAAGGACTTGCTGGAAGAACTGCACCGTCGCCAGAACCAACTGTACGCCGCCCAGCACGGTGGAGGAGTACCGGCGTGGCCCTGGTTGATGTTGCTCGTGGAGAACTATGCACTGGTGTGCAACGATCCGGCGATCCACCTGTTGCTCTCACCCGTGGGCCGGCAGCTCAACGTAACCGCCATCTTTATGGTAGACCAGGCCCAGCACGTGCCGATGGGCTGCAGCGCCGTCGTCGAGATCCAGCCGAATGGGCAACTCAAGTACTCCACCGCTGGAGGTGCCGCAGGATCCTTCTTCTGTTGGCCCGAATATGCCGATGCCGTCTTGAGCGAGCAACTGGCGCGCGGCCTTGCGCCGATCCAGGTGCGCACACTCCAGTCCGACAGCGCCATGCCCTCCCACGTGCGCCTCTTGAACATGATGAACGTCAAGGACGTCGCCAAATACGACGTCGCCAGCAACTGGCAGCACCGGTCGCCCGATCAATATCTCCAAGTGCCAATCGGGGAGCGCCGGGGCAACCAACCGATGGTGCTGGACCTGAATCACACAGGCCACGGCCCCCACGGCCTGATCGCCGGCACGACCGGCTCGGGCAAGAGCGAATTGCTGCAGACGTTAGTGATTGCCCTGGCGCTGACGCACCACCCCTACGACGTGGGCTTCGTCCTGGTGGACTTTAAGGGTGGCGGTGCCTTCTCCGACCTGGTCAGATTGCCCCACACGCTGGGGATGGTCACCGACCTCGGCGGCAACCTGACCGAACGGGCGCTGGTGGCGTTGGAGGCCGAGATGGACCGGCGCAAGCGGTTGTTTAAGCGGTCAATCTGCCGCGCATGCCGGGGCGCGGGTACCTGCAGGTAGGCAACAACGACGTGTTCGAGCTCTTCCAGGTCGCGCGCGTCGCCGGCCGCTACCGCGTGGCCGGCGACACCGACCCGCTCGTGGGTGGGCAAGAGGAACGCATCGTCATCGCTGAAATCTCGCCCCTGGGTCAGCGCAATGTGCTGTTCGATTCGAAGAAGGCACGCAAACAGAAGAGTGACCTAACCGCCCCAACAGACCTCGACGTGGTCGTCCAGAAATTGGTGGACGTGGCAGGGGAAATGAAGGTCGAAAAACTGCCCAGCCCCTGGCCCGCTCCGCTGCCGGACCACGTGGCTCTGCCTGACCTGCTGCTGCGGGAAGGATACGCCGGATGGAATGGGACCGGCTGGGTGTTTGACCGTGCTGCGCCCGCACCGCAGCCATCCCGACCGCGCTTCTGCCGCACCTGTGGCAGCCCGCTGCGCCCCGGCGCCCGGTTCTGTGGCGCTTGCGGCGCTACTGCACAGAGCTACTGCCGGCACTGTGGTGGCCTGTTGAAACCGGGTGCCAGGTTCTGTAACACGTGCGGCCACCCGGTCGCGGCTGTCTCATCCCCTGCGCCGACACCGCTCCCCCCACCACACCCGCCGACCCTGTCCCAGCGCCCCTGGCTGGGCGCGCTCCTGGGCCTGCTCGACGATCCGGCCCATCAGCGCCAGTTCCCCATGTTGCTCGAATTGGATCAGCAAGATGGGCAATTCATCGTCGTCGGTGCGCCAGCGTCAGGGAAGGAGATGCTGATTCGCACACTCATCGTGAGCCTGGCCTGCACCCACACGCCGGACGAATTGCATTTCTACCTGCTGGAGTTCGGCGGCCAGGCCCTCCAGGTCTTTGAGTCGCTGCCCCACGTGGGTGGAATCTTCACCCCCCTGGACGAAGAGCGGTTGCGGCGGCTTTTCCGTCGCCTCCTGGATTCTTTGGATGAAAGGAAGGGTCTGTGCAGTCAGGCGGGGGTAGACGGACTGGTCCGCTTGCGCGAATTGCAGCCTGCCAAGGCGCCGCCTGCTGCGGTGATCGTGATCACCGGCTTTGCGGAATTCCGTTCCCTCTTCCCGGACGAGGCGCTCCAGTTGGCCCGCCTGATCCGTGAGGGTGGACTCTACGGCATCCACGTCGTGCTGGTGGGTGACCGGGCCGGCGACGTTCCTACCGCCATCAGCAGCGTGGTGGCACGCCGGCTGGCATTGCGCCTGGCCGACGCCGACGAATATAGCCTCGTGCTGGGCGCCAGAGTCAACCTGAGCAAGGAACACAAGTTCCCTCCCGGCCGGGGCTGGTACGGACGCCCGCCCCTGGAATTTCAGACCGCCTCGCCTGGCCGCGAAACGGACGAGAGCGCACAGGTGGCCGAACTGCAACAGATTGTGGACCACATGAACCAGGCCTGGCAGGGTGGGCGGCCTGAGCCTGTCGAAGTATTGTCGGACAGGGTTCCACTGGCCCGCGTGCTCATGCGGGTGCCGCCTCCCCCAACTTTGCCAGCACACCCGCAACTGGCCGTCCCGATAGGGTTAGATAGCGTGCGCATGCAACCGGTGTGGGTGGACCTGGGCAACGATGGCCCCAACTTCATCGTCTCCAGCACGCCCCAGGGGGGCAAAACCACGCTGCTGTGGACCTGGGTCCTGGCGCTGGCCGAGTTCAACTCGCCGCAAAAGGTGCAGTTTGTGTTGATGTCTGGGCGGCGCAACAGCCTGCGGCCGCTGGAAGGGCTGCCTCACGTCCTGGATTATTGCCGCACCCCAGAGAGCTTCTGTCAAGATAACGTCCTGGCCCGGCTACGGGCCGAGATGCAGCGCCGGGAAACGTTGCTGGGCGACGCCAGCGCTTCTGCCGACGAACTGTCGCACATCGTGGCCGTGTTTGACGATTACGACGAGTTTTTCAATGCCGTGGGTGAGCAGAAGGAAGTGCAGGACGGGTTGTCTGTACTGGCCCGGCGCGGGCGTGACGTGAATGTGCACGCCATCGTGGCCGGCCCACTGCCCGACATGGGCGGTATCGCCTATCGAGACCCGCTCGTCAAGCAATTGAAGCTCGGCCGTTCGGGCTTCATCCTGCGCGTCATAGAAGCGGGCGACCAGAACCCGCTGGGCCTGCGGATCAAGGCCGCGGATATCCAGCAGATGCCCCCCGGCCGGGGCTACGTCGTGCGCAATGCATTCGAGGAGATGCTCCAGGTGGCGACGCCAGGGGACGCCGCCGCGGTCAGCGGGTGGGTGACCCGGCTTCGACAGCGCTGGGGAAAAACCGGGATAGCCCCGGCCAGTTGGCCGGAGATTTGCGAGAACCCATAGGTAAAGACAAGGGCGATGACATCATGTCATCGCCCTTGTGCCTAGATGACGTTTTGATCGGTCTGCTCGAAGACGTCGGCGATGCGCCGCAGCTCGCGGATCAGGTTGTCCAGAATGTCACGGAGATTGACCTGCATTTTGGGCACCTGGTCGTTGAACAGATTAGCATAATCAACCTGCGCCATGCCGGTCCATTCGCCCGACAGGTCGTTGACCGTTCTAATCATCGAGCTCAACAGATCGTCGGTCTGCGCTTTATAGCCATCCAGTGTGGAGGCAGCGCTCCGCAAACGCTCGGGAGATACACGAATGTCAACCATCTTGTCCTTTCTCCTTTTCCTGGTATGCCCGTCAGTATATCTCGTGCAGATTCTGCACGGGTCCAAACCCGACCAGCGCGCGCTAGATCACGCCCTCGTCCGTCTCGCGGAACACCTGCGCGATGCGGCGCAGTTCCGAGGCAATCTCCCCCAGCAGGTTGGTGAACTGGTTCATCTTGGGGATCATCTCGTTCCACTGGGCATAGAACTTGTTCTGTGCGACGCCATCCCACTCTGCATCCAGCGCTTCCATCGTGCCTCTCAATGCGCTGATGACGTTTTCCGTTTCGGTCTTTCTGTCGTCGAACGTGCGGGCGACGGCTTCGAGCCTTTCCGGGGAGACAACAATTTGCGTCATGGCCTTCCTCCGACTGGACAGCGTTAGAGAGTTGACTATAATTACTACAGTACATTATAACATCGGATTCCAGATCATGCAAGGTTAAATCTTAAAATGGACCGTCACTCTGAGCGGAGCGAGATTCCTCGCTGCGCTCGGAATGACGACCGTCGCGCTGGGCGGGTCGCAGGGCACGTCCTGGGCGGGGCGCAGGGCACGTCGCGCTGGGCGGGGCGCAGGGCACGTCGCGCTGGGCGGGGCGCAGGGATCGTCACCCTGAGCGGAGCGAAGGGTCTCCGCCCTCGGTGACTACAACAAACAACAGGAGTAAGAGCGATGTCAAAGATTCTCGTAAACACAGAACGTGTCAGGGAAGTGGGCCAGCGCCTCGCGTCTGAGAGCGCCCGGGTGGCCGAAATCGGGCAAGAACTGCAGCATGCCATCGGCAGCCTGGACACCGGGGCCTGGGACGGGCGCAGCCGTTGGCGTGCGGAACCCTTGTTGAGCCGCGTGCAGCCAGAGAGCGCCCACGTGGCGGACGGCCTCGATGAGTTGGGACGCAAGTTGGTGCGCGTGGCGGACGTGTTCGAGCAGGAGGACAACACAGCGGCCCGGAACCTGGAGGGCATGCCGTGGGTGGATTTTGAAGTCGAGCGAGGAGAAGTGTTAGGCATAGCCACACTTGTCGGTGTGGCTACACCGGCCGTTATGCTTGCAAGCCTGCCTCTTACCGGGGATCAAGCACCGGTGATCTCTGACATGACTTGGGAAGAACGGTTCGCCTACGCTGACGCGCTGCCGGGGCAGATTAAGGCACTTGAGAGTGAGCAAGGACGGTTGGCAGATTTGGTTGCTCAAGATGAACAGGCTATTGGTGCCCTCGACCAGCAGATTCAGGATTTACAGGCCAAGCGCGACGCGCTCCAAAAAGAGGCCGACGACTTCTGGAACAAGGTCAAACGTGACCCTGCTGGATGGAAGTGGGGTTTCGATGACGGTTTCGTTGATGCCCCCTGGCGCACCAAGTCAGACGCCCTGGAAGATCAGATAGCTGAATATGACCAACAGATTCAAGAACTGCGGGCCAGGAGGAACTCTCTGGTTCAGCAACACCAGGTCCATCAACAAGACCTGGATGGCGTTAACCAACAACTGACGGCCTTGCACCAATCCCAGGCTGAGTTAGAACGGACTTTCCAGGAAGGCATTCCCTTTGATGGGCCGTCACCGAAATACCCGTATTTTCCAGCAGGAAACTGCACAAAGTACGCTGCATCCAGGCGGAATGTGCCATGTAGCGGGAATGCACATGAATGGGATGAACAGGCCGTTGGCTACGAGGTAGGTAGTCGTCCCGTTAAAGGTTCTGTGATGGTCTGGGAAACGACAGTTAAAGGGGCCAATTCTACGTATGGTCATGTCGCCATCGTCGAAAGAGTTGAAAAGTTAGACGACGGCTCGTTCACGGTTTTCTACACAGACAACGGTAATATGGATCCAGCTTATCCGGCGTCAAGAGTTATTAAGCCAGGCACAGAAGACATAAGCTTTATCTACGGAAAGTTGCCCGAGTCCGCCTCCGCCACGTGAGCAAGCCAGATGAGTTCACCGTTCGTCCGTGAGAGCAAGTCGTTCTACCGGGGGTTGACCGGCGTAGCGGTACAGAAAGCAATATACCAATGTCTTCTGCAATCATCACACTGCAATCTTCTCTTATACATAGGGTCATAGACCTGGAATTGCCGGGCGAGGTATCGCTGGGCAACCTGGTACCGGAGCTCGCGCGCGTCCTGCAACTGCCGGCCACCGACAGCGCGGGACGACCTATCACATATCAACTCGTGCTTCAGCCACGACAGCGCCCACTGCACAAGACGGACACGTTGCTGGGTGCCGGGGTCGTCACGGGAGACATACTGTCCCTGGTCAGCGTCGCTTCGCCGGTAGGAGCGGCGCCGGTGAGGGCGGGTGGGGGCTATCAGGGCGCTTCGGCGTTGCTGCGCTCCGCTGCGGGGACGGTGATCGCATTGGACAACTATGGGAAAGCTGAACTTACCGTGGGACGTTACGACGCCCGTACAGGTAAGTCACCCGACATTGATCTATCGGCAGAACCAGATGGGAGCACGGTGTCGCGCTCCCACGCCCTGCTCCGCAGACAGGGCCATCAATGGGCGCTGATTTCCCTGGCGGCCAGGAATCGCACCCGGGTTGGGAAAACCATGCTCACCCCACAACAGTCCTGCCCTTTGAAGGCAGGCGACGTCATTACTCTCGGGGAAGTCACACTGGTTTTCGAGGCCGGTCGCCCGTAGTTCGCACGTAATGCTCGCAGCCACTTCGAAATCCTACGTGACGCTGGACTTGTGCGTTTCGCGCAAGGCATATAAACTACAGGATGCGTGCAGGGGAGAACGACAATGACAGGTAAAGCAATTAAGAATTTACTCATCGTGGCAGGGTTGACCCTGCTCCTGACCAGCGGTGTGGTCCTGCCACTCCGCGCCGCACCGCGCCCGGTCCCGGTCAGCCCCCAGGAGACCGACGCCGTGACGCTGGAAATTGCGACCACACCGCCGACGACGGTGACAGCGGGGCATGGCATCACGTTGACAGCTGAGATCTACAATGGCAGGCCCATTTCAATCACGGACGTGGGGCTGGTGTTTACACTCCCTGCGGGGGCGACCGCTGAGGCAGCCTCCCTGGAGCAGAAATGGCCTGTCGTTGCCTCTGCCGATACAGTGGTGCACTCGATTCCTGTGCGTATCTCCGAGCAGGCTTCGGGGACGTTGCAGTTCGCTGCCAGACTGCAGTACGTTGTGACCCAAACAACAGAGACCACCGACAGTATCGAGGTCGTTGTGGCAATATCCACGACTTTTGCTTCAGTCATCACCACTCCCACACAGGCCGAGACTACTCCTACCTTTGCCCCCGCCGAGGCACCAACTCCCACCAACACCCCCGTGCCTTCCCCCACCCGGACGCCAACCACCACCCCATCGCCGACCAGCACTCCCCCTCCAACACCGTCCCCCACGCCCACGATCACGGACATATTGGTCAAGAACGGGCCTGTGATTGCAGGCGGGTGCCTGGTGTTGCTCGTCCTGCTCGTGGGGGTTGCCCTGATCCTGTGGGCACTGCGCAGGAAGGGGCCACGGGCGGTCACCCCACCTCCACCCCCTGCTCCTGCCGGCCCGTACCTGGAAAGCGCCGGTCCGGCTGGCAGCCCGCGCCGTCTCTATCTGAAGCCGGAAGGCGTCACGATCGGGCGGGGATCTGAAAACGACCTCGCCATCACCCAGGACTGGCCCGGCTGGGACACAATCTCCCAACAGCACGCCCGCATCTACGAACAGGCCGGCCGCTGGATCGTCGAGGACCTCCACTCGATGAACGGGATCTACGTGAACGGAGGGCGCACCGGGCGCAACCTCCTGCGCGACGGCTGGCGGCTTGGCATCGGTGGAGTGGAGTTTGTCTTCCACGCTGGCACAGGGGAGGCATAACGATGAAATGTCCAACGTGTGGCCACGAGAACCGCGACGGCGCTCGCTTCTGCCAGAGTTGCGGCGCAGTACTGACGACACCAGGCCCCGCCAGGCCGGACGTCGCCCAGCGACCGACCAAACCCCTCGCCCGTTCTCCCGCACCCCAGGCCGCGCCGTCCGCCTCCCTGTCCGATACCCGCCCGCTAACGCAAGCCAACGTCGCCTTCGATTCCCTGCCGGAAGGCGCGTTGCTCCGCGATGGGCGGTATGAGGTCGTGGAAGTACGTACGACGGAAGAGCGACTGAACGTCTACCTGGTGGAAGATACCACGCCGGTACGCCTGTGCCCCAATTGCCGGGCGGAGATTGCCGGCACTGGGGAACAGTTCTGTTCCTTCTGTGGGGCCGATCTCTCCAACGTCGAGCCGCTCCACCTCCGCTACCTGGTCCAGGAGAGCGCCGACGAGCAGGCTTTCGCAGTGGAGGCGCAGTTGCTGCAGATGGGCCTGAACCATCCTGGCCTGCTCCTGCCGCACGCTATCTTCAGTGAGGCTCCGTACGGCCCTGCTCGCCATTACCGGGTGGGGCCGGAATTTCTGCCCCTGCTGACTGATGCCCTCACTGTGCCCCAGGAACTGGGCCAGGTCCTGGAGTGGGGTGTCTCCCTGACGCAGGGATTGGGCTACCTGCACCGGCACCAGGTCGCACTGGGCGAGATTGGTTTGCAGCACATCGCGGTCGAGGGGCAGGCGGCGCGCTGGACACGCCTGGGCACGGCCCACGTTGTCCCGCCCACAGCTCAGGCGACGGCAGCGAGTGATTTCGCCCGCGACGTACGTGGCCTGGCGGCGGCGCTGTTCTACCTGGCGACCGGACAGGCCCAGGTTACCCCTCAGGTCGCGCTGCCCGAAACAGTGGCAAGCCTCTTCGCCGGAGCACTGGGTTCACCCCAGACTCTGGCCGACGCGGCCGCCTTCAGCGCAGCACTGGAAGCTGCCCTGCAGGAACTGCGCCGTCCGGCCAGCGTGACGCTCGTCATCGGCCGCCGCACCGACGTGGGACAGGAGCGCTCGTTGAACGAGGACAGCCTGTTGACGCTCGACATGGCCGCCGTGTGTCGCTCTATCAACACGCCGGTGGGCCTGTTCGCCGTCGCCGATGGGATGGGGGGACACGAGGCAGGCGATACGGCCAGCCAGTTGACGGTTCGTACCATCGCCCAGCACGCGGTCAGCCAGGTGTTGATGCCGGCCGCCGTTGGTGAGCCATTGCCTGACGCCAGAGAATGCCTGTCTGCTGCAACCCACGCCGCCAACCAGGCCGTGTACGACCGGCGCAAGGCCGCTGGCACCGACATGGGAACCACGCTGGTGATGGCGCTCGTCGTTGGCGACGTGGCGACCATCGCCAACGTCGGCGACAGCCGCGCCTACCTGCTCAAGGCATGCGACGTCGCCCAGATCACTACCGACCACTCGTTGGTCGAGCGTCTCGTCGCGACGGGCCAGATCACGCCGGAGGAAGTGGCCAGGCACCCCCAGAAAAACATCATCTACCGCGTCATCGGCGACAAGCCCCGGCTGGAGCCCGATCTGTTCGAGCAATACCTGGCCCCCGGCGAGGCGTTGCTCCTCTGTTCCGATGGCTTGAGCGGCATGGTGTCCGGCGACCAGATCTGGCACACCTGGCGTACCTCCACCTCGCCCCAGGAAGCCTGCGACCGGTTGGTCGAACTGGCGAACCAGGCTGGGGGAGAGGACAACGTCACCGTCGTGATTGTCCAGGTGATAAGATAATGATGCACAGGAGGGCACCCATGAAACGCGGTCTCGTTTTCCCAACCCTGTTTTGCGTTCTGGCAATTGTCCTGACTGGCTGGTATTTCAGCCACGCCCAGGAACTCGGGCCGGTCGTGGACATTCTGGGCAAGCCCGAGACCGCGCCACCCCAGGCCCGGGCCTACGTTTCAGTCGTGGATCCCACCACCGGGCGCATCGTGGATGGGTTGAGCGAGGATAATTTTGCCGTCCAGGTCTCTGAACAGGACGTGCCCGCCACGGTAGCGCTGGAGGCCAAAGGGGTGGCGGTGGTCCTGGTGATCGACCGGGGCGGGATTGCCAGGCGAGGGGATCCACGCATTGGCGACGCGGTAGGCCTGGCAGACAGCCTGCTGGGCATGCTCACGATAGACGGCAGTGCAAGCGCGGACATGGTCGCGCTCATCGGGGTTCGCGGCACAGAAGAAGGCGGCCTGACGCCGCTCGTGCCATTTACGGACTATGATCCGAATGCAGTGAGCAACGAGTTCGATAAACTGCGCACTGAGGTCGTGGGGGAGGTTACCCCGCTCTACGACGGCATAGACCAGGCCATCGAGTGGCTCACCGACAACAACCGTGCCGAGATTCAGCACAAACTCGCCCACCGTCGCCCGCTCATCGTCGTCTTTTCTGACGGTATTGACGACAAGTTCAGCAGTGAATCGCACGAGGCAATTATTGCCAGCAAATGCCGCGAGAACAACATCTTGCTCTATACCGTGCGCATGGAAGCGCGCGGCCGCACGACAGACGTGGACAACATGGAGGCGCTGGCCAGGCAGACGAACGGCATCTACGTCACCCACAGTACGAACACGCACGACCAGGTGCTGGCCCTGTTCGAGAACGTCGTCACCCAACGCCAGGCCTATCAGGTCGCCTTTCCACTGTACAGGGCGCAGGGGGATTACGAGGTACACATTCAAGTCACGGGTACACCACTGGGCGACGGCGCGGATGAGACGACCGTCTCCTCGCAACTGCAACTGCCCGTGGTGGCCTTGACCGCGCCGCCCGACGGCTTCGTCTACACCGTCCCCTATTCCCACACCCCCAGGGTCGAAATCCCACTGAGCGCTGCGATCTCGTTCCCGGACGGGATCACACGCGAGCCGGCCGCGGTGCGTTACTACCGCAACGGCGTCCTGATCGCGACCAGCACGACGGCACCGTTTGCAGCCAGATGGGATGCCACGGACTATATCACCCAGACGGAGGAGACGCGCCAGACGCAGGAAGTGAAAGGCGAGGACTTTACCTTCACGGCCGAGATAGACGACGCCTACCTGGCCGAGACGGCGGCCAGCGCGCCGGTGAGTGGCCGGGTGGAATGGGCACCCCTGCCCGCCTATACACGTGGAGTGGTGTTGCTGAGGTGGCTTGGCAATTTCTGGTGGCTGCTGCTCATCCTGGCGGTGTTGGCGGTGGGGTTGTTGGTACTGCTCATCCTGCTCGTCCGGACGCGCGGGGAACTGGCCCGCCGCGTGGTCACGCGCACCACCGGTGTGCTGAAGGGGGTCACCCAGAAGCTGGGGGCACAGCGCGCTCCTGGGAAACTCGTCGTCGTCCAGGGAGCCAATATCGGGAAGGAGTTTCGACTGGCTGCTCAAGTGGTCAAGGTAGGACGGGATCCCCAGTTCTGCGACGTCGTCCTGTACGATGACTACGTTTCCAATCCTCATTTCTCCATTCACCTGGAGCAGACCCAGTTCTACGTCACCGACGAAGGCAGCACCAACGGCACGCGGCTCAACGGCGTACCGATCCCACCGCACCAGCGGATGCTGCTCCAGCCGGACGCGATGATCGAGGTGGGCCTCACCCGCCTGCAATTCAAACGGCTGGGCGGCACGACCCGCCAGTTGGGGCAGATGGGCGCTCAGAGCGCTCCCCCTTACCAGCCCCCGTCGGGAATGCCGCCTCAGCCCCAACCCCCAGATGGTACGGGGTGGCCCCCCGCGCAGCCACAGCAACCTGGCGGTGCAGTGTGGCCGCCCGCACAGCCGCAACGACCCGGTAGTGCATGGCAGCCCCCTACACAGCCGCAGCAGCCCCGACCCGGCAGTGGGGGGCCGACCGGACGTGTGCCATAGGACGAGCGGGCAGTGGCTGGATCATAGGTTCTGTAGTTTGTGATTTGCGATTTGCGACAGGTGGCTATGAGCGAGGAACTGGACCACATTCAACCCGGTGAGCGAGTCGGCCCCTACCGCATCGTGCGTGGGTTCAGAGGGCGCGGCGGCATGGGGCGTGTATTCGAAGTGGAAGTGCGCGAAAAGTACCGGCAGCCGGGGCTGCCGCGCCGGCTGGCGCTCAAGGTCGCCCGAGAGGAGTACGAGGCTGCGTTGGTGGCCGAGGCCGATTTCCTCAGCCGCTTCGATCATCCCCACGTCGTGCACATCTTCCCTCTGCCAGGGCGACATCGCCCGGTATACGCCGCCCGCGAGCAGTTCCCCTTTGGCTGGGGCTGGTATTACGCGATGGAAATGCTGGACGGCGGGTCGCTCGAGCGCCGCCTGACCCGTCCCACTACCATCACCCACATCCTGCGCCCTCCGCCGGAAGCGCAGCATCCACTGAATCTGTTGGAAGCGTTGGGCATCGCCCGTCAACTAGCGGCTGCGCTGGAGCACATCCACGGGCAGTCCGTCGTCAACCTGGACGTCAAGCCCAGCAACGTACTTTTCCGCCGCCGCCGGTTCCGCTACCTGCGCGGGAGCGTGCCCCAGGCCGTATTGTGCGACTTTGGTATCTCCAGAGACCTGCGCTACCCCCGCGCTGGCCTGTTGGGCGTCGCCACGCCTGAATACGTCTCGCCGGAGCAGGCCCTGGAACTCGCCCGGCACCCCCAGCGCGTGGACGCCCGCTCCGACCTCTTCTCGCTGGGCATCGTGCTCTACGAGATGCTCACCGGTCAATTGCCTTTCGAAAACATCGGCCGGGTCGCCGATATCGAGTATGCGCCTCCTCCCCTCCGGCAAGTGCGCCCCTCTGTCCCCCGGCCGTTGGAGGAGATCGTGATGCGTGCGCTGGCCAAGGACCCGGCCTACCGCTTTCAGACGGCGGCTGAGATGCGTGCGGCACTGGAACAGGTGCCGGCGCCGCCCGACTGGGGAGCGGCCGCACGGTGGACCTTCGCTGGCGTCACGCTGGCCGCCAGCCTCGCCGGTGGGGGATGGCTCTGTAGGGGAGGATGGCTCTCCAGGAATGTGCTTCCTCCACCGCCCCCATCCTCGCCCACCTCGCTGCCCGTCACGGCGACTGCCATCCCCACTCCAATCGTCACACTGCCCCCAACTGACACACTGGCTCCTGTTCAGAAGTCCACTTCCACGCCGGCGCCGACACGGACGCCCACGAACACACCCCGGCCGCGTACACCGACCCCTGCTTCAGGAGGTTAACTATGGTGAATGCTGCGTATCCGCCTCAGCCAAACCGCCCTCAGGCGAACTCACAGCCGTTGCCCGTGCCCGCTTTGCCGCTGGAGGTATGGGGTGCGACCGACCCGGGCCGCGAACGGGAGGGCAACGAGGACGCCATCTTCCCTCACTCTGGATCGGACACCTTCCCCTTCAAACCGGGGCCTGGACGCCTGGCCCAGAAGGGCCAACTGCTCTTGGTGGCCGACGGTGTGGGCGGGGTCCAGGCCGGAGCCGAAGCCAGCCAATGGGCCATCCGCCGGGCCGTCGAGCGGTACTATGATCTGGCAGGGCCGGACCTGGGCGTTGACCTGCGGACGGCCGTCGAGCATGCCAACGCTTCCCTGTACCAGTACCTCCAGAACACCCGCACCCTCGAGGCTGGATGCACGATGGCTGCCGCCGTCATCCACGGGAGCACCCTCCACGTGGCGAACGTCGGCGACAGCCGCGTCTATCTCATCCGCGAGGGGCAGGCCGCTCAGTTGACCCGCGACCACACACTGACGCAACGGAAGATTGACCAGGGGCTCATCCGGCCCGACCAGGCGGAGATGGACGCCGATCGCAGCGTGTTGACCCGCTCGCTGGGCGCCGGGCCTACGGTACAGGTGGACCTCTTCCCGCCGCTACAATTGGTCGCCGGTGACATGGTGCTCCTCTGCTCCGATGGGCTGCCGGACATGCTGGACGACGGGGAGATTGCGCGCCTGGCGAACGACGGCGCACCGAAACGGGCCGCCCAGCGGCTGATCGCCGCCGCCAACAAGCGGGGCGGGTTCGACAATATCTCCGCCGTCGTCGCCCGGGTCGGCGGGCAACCGGCAGCGTCGGGCGGCGGCCTGTGGGCCAAAGTTCGGAAAATGCCCCGCCGGCAGCAGATCGTCCTGCTGGTGGGCGCGGTGCTGGTAGTAGTGGCGCTGTGCGCGATGGCGGCGCTGGGCTGGTGGATGTACGACAGCCGCCGACAGGCCACACCGGTCCCTACCGCTACCCCCACCGTTGCGATGACGGCGACGCCGCCCGCGGCGACACCTGCGCCGGCCGTCACGCCTGCACCTGCAACGGTGCAGCCGACCGACACAGTGCCGGCGGGCCAGCCGACCTCCACACCGGCGCCGACCTTTACGCCGACGAATACGCCGCGCCCGCGGCCAACGGACACACCTACACTGTCTCCAACGTGGACGCCTACACCTACCCCGACTGCAACGGTCGAAGGAGAGGGAGGTGGTGGTGGCGGCGGTGGAGAAGGTGGAGGAGGAGAAGAAGGTGGTGGGGGAAAGGAGCTGCCACCGCCACCATCGCCATAAGTTGGAATAATGTATGGATGAAAATGAGGAGTTGTGATATGGAGGCAACATCACTAAAACGCTCCAAGCCCCCGTCTCGGGGGTGCCCCATGCAGAGCATCCTGGGTGCCCTTCTGGCGCTCGTTTTCCTGCAACTGTTCCTTGTCACCTCACGTATCCACGCTGCACCGTTGTACCATGAGGGCACGGGCACCGACCCCCGTGTGCAGGCCATCACCGTTACCTCTAACCTGCCCGTCTTCGACACGCACCTGGGTGACGACATTGCCAAGGTCGTCTATTTCAACAACGGCGACACATCTGGCGTTCTCACTCTCACCTTCGAGATCAGCGGCACTCCAACGCTGACGCTGACCGCCGGCGCAGCCTTCGGAGGCCCGGCGCGCACCTACACCTCGACCGCGACACCCTGGTTGCCGGTGGTCACGTATGGGGTAGATACCGGCGACGGGGACTACCCCGATGTGGTCTACACTGCCATCAATACCAACGGCCTCCAGGCCGCCATCGTCATCACTTACGTGTGCGACATCGTCGGGCCAACGATTCTTTCGCCGTCTATCGTCGAGTCGAGCGCCTACGTCCACGCCGTAGAGACCGCTCTGTATTACACGAATACGATGAGCCTGGAGCAGACCTTTGCCGTCCGTGGCTACGCCACTGATGCGGCCTCAGGGATCGCCCGGGTGCGTTTCTCACCGGCCTTCGGTGATTCACCCTCTGATCTCGTGTCCGGGTTCTACCCCTGGCAATCCTCCCCGGCCTATACCATCGAACCTGCTGCAACGGCAGCAGGCACGATCACTGCCACTGTCTACGACCGGGTCGGCAATGCGGCCGTCCAGCCTTACACCTACGCGCTGGACGGTACTCCGCCCACCGTGACGCTGGATGCTCCTTCAGTCTGGCCAGGGCTGGCTCCTATCCCGGTGGTGTGGCAGGCTCAGGATGCGCAAAGCGGGGTAGCCCGTACCCATCTCTATTACCGCCGTGTACCGACCGACACGGAATGGCAAGACAGTGGACTGGAACAGCTCGGCCCCTCTGGCATCTTCCATTTCACTCCCCAGGGCTATCTGACCTACGCCTTTGTGGCCCGCACCACCGACAATCTGGGCAACGTGAGTACCCTGCCTGCGACGGGACCCCAGACTGTTGTCAAGCTGGCCCGTGTCTACTTGCCACTGACGATGAAAGCCTGGGTGTGGTGGTACCAGTACGATATTTACGAGCCCAACGATACGCCGGCCTTGGCCCATGGCCCCCTGGTATCGGGCCAGGTTTACCAGGCCTACATGTGGGACACGACAGACCAGGATGACTATTATCACTTCACCCCTTCGGCCGCAGGTAATGCACAGATTACACTGACTCACATTCCAACCAATTGTGACTACGACCTGTACATATATTACTTCGATGGACAGTCCTACCAACTGGTGACATACTCCCACCGGTCGGGGAGCGTTGATGAGAGCACGGCGTTCCCCTCTGTGGCGGGGAGAAAGTACTACATACGGGTCTTCCGGTACAAGGGCTTCAGCAGCCAACAACCTTACTACCTGACGGTCACCTATCCGTAGAGGAAACGATGACCCTGGCTACCGATAACGTGCGCGTGATTGTAATCCACATTGCGGATTTGTAGGTGTCCTGAGAGAGGAGGAACCAATGTTCAAGTTAGTTGCACAAGACGGCACGCAGTACCCCATCACCGGTCCGGCGCTGACCATCGGACGGGAGGGGTGCGACGTATTGCTGGCCCAAGACGAGGTGGTCTCGCGCCAGCACGCCAAAGTGGAACAACGCGGGGATGCGCTGGTGCTCCTGGACCTGGACAGCACCAACCACACTTTCGTGAATGGTGTCCAGTTGCAAGCGCACACACCTTACACACTCCACCCCGGGGACGTCATCCGGGTGGGCAACACGCATCTTACCTTCCACGCCGAAGGGCAGGCGCCGGCCACCCGCCTGATGGACGAGACACCCCAGTGGCAGGCCCCGCCCGCGCCCGGACCTGGATTCCCTGCGCAGCCCGCCCCTGCGCCATCTTACCAGGCCCCACCCGCACCTGCGCCTGGATTTCCCGCGCAGCCCGCTCCTGTACCGCCTTACCAGGCCCCGCCCGCGCCCGGGCCTGGATTCCCCGCGCAGCCCGTCCCTGCGCCACCTTATCAGGCCCCACCTGCCCCCGGCCCCATGGCCCCCCCCTACGCCGCTCCTGCCCCGTACCGGCCACCAATGCCCTATGGCCAGCCTACCAAGGACAAAGCCATCGCCTACATCCTGGAGATCGTGTTGCTTGGCCTGGGCTGGATCTATGCGGGCGAGACAGGGACCGGGATTGCGATCCTGGCGAGCTGGCTCATCGTCGGCCTGGGGCTTGGTATCACGGTGGACTTCGTGACGGGCGGGCTGGGTTGCCTGTGCACCGGCCCGCTGTCAATCGCGGCCTATGCGCTTTCGTTGGTTCAGTTGAGCAAGTATATGAACAGCCGGCCTGACAAGTTCCGTTGACCCATCCCGTCACCCTGAACGAAGTGAAGGGTCTCTGCGCGGAATTGTGAATTAAGGAGGTTCAGCGTGCCTGGAGAAGTACAACTGACCGTCCAGACCAACAAAACGACGTTCCCCTGTACGGGAGGCCAGCAGTTGGCCTACGTGCTCATCGAAGCGATGCCCACCGGCGCGGTCGCGGACGTCCAGATGCCGCTCAACTTTAGCCTGGTGCTCGACCACAGCGGCTCGATGAGCGGCAAGAAACTGGCCAACCTCAAAGAGGCCGCCAAACTCGCGCTCGACCGCATGCGGCCGCAGGACGTGGTCTCCATCGTCATCTTCGACGACAAAGTGAAGGTCATCGCGCCCAGCCAGCCGGTCACCGATGCCGGCGGCCTGAAGCGCCAGGTCGAGGGCATCCGTGACGGCGGCGGCACCGAGATGTCGCGAGGCATGCGCAAGGGGCTCGAAGAACTCCAGAAGGGCCTGAGCCCCAGCCGGGTCAGCCGCATGTTGCTCCTGACCGACGGTGAAACCTTCGGCGACGAGGATGCGTGCCGCCAGTTGGCCGCCGAGGCCGGCGGGCAGGGGATCGCCATCGCTGCGCTGGGATTGGGCGAGGAGTGGAACGAACAACTCCTCGACGACGTCGCGCAGGCCAGCAGCGGTACCTCCGACTTCATCCCCGACGGCCAACCCGACTCCATCCTGCACACGTTCGAGCAACACGTGCGGGCAGCCCAGGCCACGGTCGTGCAGAACGCCGAGATGATCCTGCGCCTGGTGCCGGGGGTGATGCCCCGCGCCGTCTGGCGGGCGACGCCACTGATCGCCAGACTGGGCCACCGGGCCATTTCGGACCGCGACGTCCAGGTCACGCTGGGCGACGTGGACCGTGAGCAGGGGCAAAGCGTGCTGGTCGAGATGCTCGTCCCGCCCCGCCAGCCCGGCACGTACCGGATCGCGCAGGCCGAGGTGAGTTATGACGTGGCTGCCATCGGCCTGGTGGGAGAGAGAGTCAAAACGGACGTCGTGCTGAACTTCACGGCCGACCCGGCCCAGGCCGCGCAAAGTAATCCTCACGTGATGAACGTCGTCGAGAAGGTCACGGCGCACAAGTTGCAGACGCGCGCACTGGACGAAGCAGCCGTGGGCAACGTCGCCGGGGCGACGCAGAAATTGCGCGCGGCTGCCACCCGCCTGCTGGAGTTGGGTGAGAACGACCTGGCCCAGACAGCGCTGGAAGAGGCCGGGCGGCTGGAGCGCGGCGAGGGCCTCTCGGCCGGGGGTACGAAGAAACTGCGCTATGAGACGCGCAAGCTGACGCAAAAGTTGGAAGATTAGTAAAGGAGGAAAGCCATGCCTGTATGTCCAACCTGTGGTTCACAACAGCCCGATGGGGCTGCCTTTTGCGACGAGTGTGGGGCAAAACTGGGCGAAGTGTTGCCGCTGGCGGCGCCAGCCGCTCGACCACCGGTGCAGGTTCCCCCCACCGCTTTGGCCACGGCCTGCCCTGTCTGCGGTAACCCGGTGGTGCCTGGCGAACCGTTCTGCAACAACTGTGGTGCGGCGCTGGGAGCGGGCGCTCCCGTTTCACCTCCCGTGGGGGCGGTTCCGGCCCCCACGCCGGCCGGGGCGTTGACCTGCTCCACTTGCGGCGCTCAACTGGAGCCGGGGAGCGTGTTCTGCGACATGTGCGGCGCATCGGCGAGCGCGGCTCCGCTTCCCCCTCCACTGCCTGTCACCCCATCTCCGCCAGCAGGCCAGCCAGGTTACCCGCCCGTGCAAACCTGGCCACAACCCGGTTACCCACCGCCTCCGCAACCCGCACCCCAGCCAGGCTATGCGCCCACACCTGGCTACCCCCCCTTTATCCCCCCCTATAGGGGGGGAGGGGGGGGGCGCCTGGTCGTACAGGGCACCAATGCCACGCTGCCCTTCCCACCTGGAAAGACCGAGTTCTTCGTCGGGCGAGAGGACCCCGTCAGCGGCGTTTTCCCCGACGTTGACCTGACCGATCATGGGGGGGACGAAGGCGGCGTTTCCCGGCAACACGCCCGCATCTTTATCCAGGGCAACCAGGTCTTCATCGAGGACCTGAACAGCACCAACTACACCCACGTCAATCAGCAAAGGTTAACGCCGCGCCAACCACATCCACTCAACAATGGGGACGAGGTCCGGCTCGGGCGGGTCAAACTCAACTACTATTCCGCGTAACACGCATGTCACCTGTACGTCGTTGTACTACACCGCGAAAGGAACACACCATGATTGCCTGCCCTCAATGTGGCGTAGAAAACCGGGAAGACGCTCGATTCTGTAGCCGCTGTGGAGCGGCCCTGCAACGCCCGCTGGGCACCGACCCCTTGCCGGCGAACGCGGTGCTCCAAAACCGCTACCGCATCATCAAGATGGTCGGCGGCGGCGGCATGGCCAACGTCTACCAGGCCGAGGACATGCGCTTCCCCGGCAAGACCTGGGCCGTCAAGGAGATGCGCGAGGAACTGCTGCCCGTCACTGACCGCCTGCCGGCCATCCAGGCCTTTACCCGGGAGGCCGAACTCCTGGCCCGGCTGGAGCACCCCACCCTGCCCCGGGTGATCGATCACTTCTCCGAGGGCGGACGTCACTACCTGGCCATGGAGTACCTGGAAGGCCAGACGCTGCAGCAGCGCATCGCAAAAGCGCGCAATCGCCCGTTCAAGGAACAGGAGGTCATCGAGTGGGCGATCCAGATCTGCGACGCGCTGGACTACCTGCACTCCCAGGACCCTCCGATCATCTACCGCGACCTCAAACCCGCCAACATCATCGTAGACCGGGCTGGGGCGGTCAAGCTAATTGACTTTGGCATCGCCCGTTATTTCGACCCCTCCAAGAAGACCGACACACTCAAAATGGGCACGACCGGCTACGCCCCGCCGGAGCAATATCAGGGCGGCGGTCGCACCGACGCCAGGTCCGACGTCTACGCGCTCGGCGCGACGATGCACCATCTGCTGACCGGCCGCGATCCTCAAGATGAGCCGCCCTTTTCGTTCGGCCAGGCGCGCCCACGCAAGCTGAACCCCCGCCTCTCGGAAGGAATCGAACGTGTCATCATGACCGCGCTGGCCTACGACCCGGTTGACCGCTACCAGTCCGCCGCCGGCATGCGAGAGGCGCTGCGCGACCCAGACCGGCCGGCCCAGGGACGCACCGGGGTCATGTCAGAGGCTCCAGCCGGGACGGGAGCGGCTGCCGTTGCGGCCTACACGCACGAGGTGACCCACCTGCCCCAGGCCGACGACCTGTTCCGCCTCACGCTGGCCGAGATCGAGGAGCAGACGCCCCCCCCCTCCCCCCCTATAGGGGGGGATAAAGGGGGGAAGGGGGCTGCCGCCGAGAAACAACAACAGGAAGAATGGAGCGCGCTGTACAGGCGGGGCACCGAGGCCGTCCAGCAGCGCAGATGGCCAGAAGCACTCGAGGCGCTGGACGCCATTCGGACACGTGACGGAGCGTTCACCGACGTGCCGCGCCTGGCACTCCAGGCCGAGGTGGGGCAGTTGCAGTCGCTCTTCCCCGCAACTGCCTCCCCACCGGCGCTCGCTCACGCCGCCCACGATTGGGCCGGCTTCTCCGGCGCTGCCGACCTGGACGCCGAACGCGCCGCGTTGCCCTACGTCCCACCCCTCAACTACCCGGCCCTACGTGAGACCTTGCTCCGCTGTCACGTGCTCGTCCTGACCGGCCCTCCTGGCATCGGCAAATTCAGCGCCGCCATGGCCCTGGCGCGCGAGTGGAACGGCGACCACGAGGACTGGCCCATCGTCCTGCTGCGCCCCAACACGCCCGTGGATGTGGTGAGTGAGGCGGAGAAGCGCATTTTCGTCTGGCCTGACCCGTTCGGCGTGAGCACCTTCGCCCCGCCTCCACTGGCCGACCGGGCCGACGTCCTGGAACGGCTGCTCGAGCGCAATTACCTGATCCTCACCACCACCGCGCCGCTGTACGAGATGGCACTGTGCACGACCACGTTGGGGCTCTGGCCCACGCTTGCCGAAGCCACGCTCCCGTTGAGCCGCCAGGAGTATGCTCACGAGGGCATCGCGGAGCTGCTCGAGCGTTACGCCGACCTGGCATGGCGACAGGGAACGATCACGGCCCGCCAGCGCGACCTGCTGGCGAACGCCCAACGCCGGTTGGAACTGGCCCCCTGTTTTCATTCCCCGCTGGCGGTGCGCCTCTTCATCGAATACACCCTGGCGGCGCTGGACGCGGACACGCCGTGGAACACGCGCGACCTGCAGTTGATGGCCGCCGACGTGCAGAGGATGCGCCAACTCTTTACCCGCTGGTTTGCCGCCCTGGCCCCATCCACCCGCGTGTTCCTGACCGTCCTGACCTGGCTGGCGGAACGGCCCCAGGCTGAAGTGTGGGAGGCCTATGCCGCGCTGACACGTCATTTGCAGGCCCTGTCGCCCGGCCTGTCCATTGCCTCCATCGGCGTGTTGGCCCGCGACAGCCGCCTCTGCGTTTCCGGGAGAGACCGGCCGCGCTTCAAGCACGCCATCTACCACGAACTCGTGCGCGAGGTAGTCGTGGAAATGGAGCGAGAGTACGCCCTGCAATGCCTGGGCGAGGTGGAGCAGGCCGTCCTGTCCGCCGGTGAGGGCCTTTCCCCCTCTCCCAGCATTGGGAGAGGGGCCGGGGGTGAGGGCCGCCGCGATGCAGTGCCGCTGAACGCCGCCCTCTTCCTGGGCGAACTGGCGGTGGGGGGCTGGGAGTGCGCTGCCCCTTCGCTGCAACGCCTGGCCGCCCTCCGTTCTCCGGACGTCAAGTGGGCGCTGGGCCGGGGGTTGGTACACGCGGCCCAGAAGCAGCCCGCGCTCCTGCCCGCGGAAATCAGTGTGCTGCGGCAGTGGGCCGGCGGGGCCGATCTCGAACTGCGCCTGGCGACGCTCGAGGCGGCGCGCCACCTGGGACGCATCGCCCTGGCAGACGTGATGCCTGTCCTCGAACAGTTGGCCGGCGATGCCCACCCCGCCGTGCGCACCGGCCTGGCAGACGTGGCGGCAGGACTTGCCCCGGCCGGCTGGGGCGGAGCGTTGGCGTTGTTGCAGCGCCTGGGGAACGACCCGGAAGTGTCCATCCGCGAGGCCGTATCCTCTCATCTAATCCGCCTGGCCCGCTGGCGCCGCCGGGCCGTCCTGGCTGCCTTGCTGGAGTGGGCTCAGGACACCGCCAGCCTGCTCCACGGCACCGTCGCCCGGGTACTGCTGGGTGGGCAGCCTGTCTTTTCCCTGGACGAAGTGGTCCCTGTATATCGGGCGCTCCTGCGCCGCCAGGACGACGCGGGCGCGGTGATCGCCGCTTACCTGAGCGACCCCGCGCGAGAAGCCGCCTGGCCACTGCGCGCGCTCGCCGAGATCGCCCGTGCACCGCAGCCTGACACTTTGCAGGAGATGGATCACATTTTCCAGGTCACCGCCTGGCAGCGCCCCCAGATCGTCGTCCAGGTGCTGACGGACTGGGCGCACAGTGAGTCCGCTGCCGTTCGCCAGACTGCGCTGCCCCTCATGGCCAGCGTCGGCCAGGCCCAGATCCAGGAACGCGACCCCGCCACCGGGCTCAACGTGCTCGGAGGTGTCTACAGGGAGCAGTGGTTCGGCGCATTGTCTGACCTGGCCAGAGACCCGCTGGCAGCGCTGCGGGCGCGCCTGGTTTACCTGGCCCCCGATTTCGCCCACGTGGATGCGGCGCGCACAGTGGAAGTGCTGGCGCTGCTCTCGGGGGACGAGATGGAGCGCATCCGCCAACTGACCGCGCTGGCCCTGGCTCCTTTCGCGGCTCGCTACGCCGACCCAATCGTGCCAGTCCTGGAAAACCTGGTGAGCGACGCCAGTCCCCGCGTGCGGGAGGCCACCATTCCTGCGCTTGCCGACGGCGTGGCACAGGTGGAGGTCATCCCCGCCGTCAGCCTGCTGGCCACACTCGTGCGCGACCCGGCCATCACCAATGTAGCAGCGCCGGCCTTTATCTCCGTCGCCTCGGCACGCGTGGACGGTGCGGCGGCCGCCCTGGCCGCCTTGAGCAAAGACACCAACCCCGCCTTGCGTAACGCATTGCTCGAGGTGGCCTTCAAGACCGGCAACTCTCACCCCGCCATCACGGCCACCTTCCTGGCCCCACTGGCGACGGACCACAACGCCGCGTTGCGTGAGCGAGTCGTCGAGGCCTGCCACGTCATCGCCCAACGGGATCCGGCCGCACCGCTGGACGTACTGGTCCAACTGGTCCTCGACCAGCATCCGCACGTTCGCGAGTTGGCCATGTCCGAGCTGACTGCCGCGGGCCTCAAGGTTCCCCAGGAAGGACTGCGGGCCATCCGCCGGCTGGCGCAGGAGCGCCGCTCCGAGATCAAACTCCTGGCCCTGCAAGCCCTCTCCTCCTTCGCCACCGACCATGCCCCGGCCGTCCTGGAGGCCGTAGACCTGCTCCTGCGTGACCCGGACCTGACCGTCCGGCGGGCCACGGTGCCAGCCATTGCCGCCGCGGGCAGGCGGGAGCCAGCCGGTGCGTTGGAGCGACTGGGCGGTTTGTTGCTCGACCTGAACGCCGATATACGCCAGGAGGCCCAGCAGCAGTTCCTGGAACTCTGCGCCACCCACGACGCCCGCCTGCTCCCTGGGCTGAGCCGCCTGGCCGTGGACACGGCCCCGACGGTGTTCCTGCCCGCACTGGAGGGGTTGGCGCGCTTCGTCGCTTCCCAGCCGGGTGCCGTGTTGGAGGCGCTCGCGCCTGTGATCAAAGGAGACAAGGCCGAGGCGCAGGAGGCTACCTGGCCCCTGCTCGAGCGACTGGCCGAGGTGCGGTTGACGGCCGTCGTCCGCACGCTGGCTCCGCTGTTGCGCGGGGAGCGGGCGAACGAAAGCGCCCGCCGTCTATACTGGCGCATCGTGCGCTTGCCGGAGGGCACACCGATAGCCATCGAGCCAGACACCGTCATACGTTCGATGGCCCACAACTCTCGTTGGGACGCCAAAGCCGCCCGCAAGGCCCTCTCGTTTGGTGAAGTGACCGCCTTTACCCGTCAGCGAGCGATGGCGAAACTGACCGGTAAAGTCAAGTAGAAAATTGACGAGGTGACGGATGCCACTTGCAGCCGGGCAGATACTACAGGACCGTTACCGTTTCGTCTCCCTGTTGGGACGAGGGGGGATGGGAGCGGTCTATCGCGCCTGGGACACTCGCCTGAATGCGCCGGTGGCCCTCAAAGAGATGGTCCCCCAGGCCAACCTCGACCCCCATCTCCTGGCGCAACTGCGCTGGCAATTTCAGCAGGAGGCCACCGTCCTGGCGCACCTGAGACATGCCCACCTGGTGCGTGTCACCGACTTTTTCGAGGAAGCCGGCAACGCCTACCTGGTGATGAACTTTGTCGAGGGAGAAAGCCTGGCCGACTGCCTCAAGCGGGAAGGGGCGCTGGCGGAGAAGCAGGTGCTGGCCTGGGCGGAACAATTGCTGGACGCGCTGGCCTATTGCCACAGCCAGGGCGTGCTCCACCGGGACGTCAAGCCGCAGAACGTGATCATCTGCCCCGACGGACGGGCGATGCTGGTGGATTTTGGCCTGGCGAAGCTGTGGGACCCGCACGACTCGCGCACGCAGACGGCCATGCGCGGCATGGGTACGCCGGAATACGCCCCGCCCGAGCAGTATGACGTGGGCGTGGGGCATACCGACCATCGCTCCGACGTCTACAGCCTGGGGGCAACGCTGTACCACGCGCTGGCCGGGCGGCCCCCTCCCACGGCGACACAGCGCATCGTCAACCCGGCCGCGCTGGTACCGCTGCGGGCCTTGAATCCCTGGGTCAGTCCCTACGTAGAGACGGCGCTGATGCGGGCGCTGGAACTGCAGCCGGAAGCCCGCTTCCAGAGTGCGGCGGAGATGAGCGGCGCGCTGAAAGGCAGGTTGCACGTTACGCCCCTGCTCCAGCGCGCCACGAGCGTACCGGCGCTGGCGAAACCCCCGTCCCCCCCCACGCGCAGGCTTACTTCCCGGCCCTGGATCGGGCTGGCGGCCGGTGCCGCAGTCCTGGTCGTGGTCGTTCTGGTAGGGGTAATTCTGGCGGCGGTCGGGCTGTCTGGCACCTGGCGCCATTTCCTTCCGCTCCCCGGGCCGGCCTCAGCCACGCCTCCTGGCAAGTACGTACCTGAGAATGCCCCTGCCGTGGCCGATACGCCCACCCCCGTCCCTCTTCCGACACCGACCAGCACGCCGCTTCCCTCACCTCAACCGACGCTGACCCCCTGGCCCACCTCCACCCTCCTACCCACGGAGACCCCCACGCCGGCCTGCCCGGCGGTGAGTGACCCGTTCGCCAACATCTGGCAAGGAGTGCGGGAACGGCTGGGCTGCGCGGTCAACCAGTCCCACACCACCTGGATGGCCGAGGAACATTTCGAACGCGGGCTGATGTTCTGGCGGGAGGATACCGATTCGCTGTCCGTCCTGTACAATAAGGGAGCATGGGCCGCGTATTCGGACATCTGGCGTGAGGGCGACCCGGATTATTCCTGCCCGGACAGCGCACCCACGGAAAGCCCGCCCACGCCGCTGCGCGGATTTGGCAAGATCTGGTGCACCTACGAGCCTGTGCGCAGCGGGCTGGGCTGGGCGACCGATGGCGAGCGTGGCTACTACGCCACGGCACAGGATTTCGAGCGTGGCTCGATCGTGCGCACCGACGGCGGCACAACGTACCTGCTGTACGGCGACGGGTGGTGGGAGCAGCGGTAAAGGGGGGAGAAGCCCTTCGCAAGGGTGACTGGTAAATCGAAGCGGAGTGAACCATGACATTGACAACCGGACAGATGCTACAGAATCGCTACCGGGTCGCCTCCCCGCTCGGGCAGGGCGGGATGGGGGCCGTCTATCGCGCCTGGGACACCCGCCTGAACGTCCCCGTCGCACTCAAAGAGATGGTCCCGCAGCCCGGGCTCGACCCGTACACGCTGGCCCAACTGCGCCAGCAGTTCCAGCAGGAAGCGACGATCCTGGCCCGCCTGGACCACCCCCACCTGGTGCGGGTGACCGACTTTTTCGAGGAAGCGGGCAACGCCTACCTGGTGATGAACTTTGTCGAGGGGGAGAACCTGGCCGAGCGCATCGAGCGGGAGGGGGCGCAGCCCGAGGGCCACATGCTGGAGTGGGCCGGGCAGTTGCTGGATGCGCTGGGCTACTGTCACAGCCAGGGAGTGATCCACCGGGACGTGAAGCCGCAGAACGTGATCATCCGATCCGGGGGGCGGGCGGTGCTGGTGGACTTTGGGCTGGTGAAGTTGTGGGACCCGCACGACCCGCGCACGAAGACGGCCATGCGTGGGATGGGCACGCCCGAGTACGCCCCGCCGGAGCAATACGACGTGGGGTTAGGTCACACCGACCCCCGCTCCGACGTCTACAGCCTGGGGGCCACGCTGTACCACGCGCTGACCGGCCAGGCCCCGCCGACGGCGACACAGCGCATCGCCAGCCGGAGTGCCTTCCGGCCGCCCCGCGGGCTCAATCAGCGCATTTCACCGGCGACCGAAACGGCGGTGCTGCGGGCGATGGAGCTGACCGTGGAAGACCGCTTCCCCACAGCACAGGCCATGGCGACGGCGTTGGGCCTGGGGAGCAGGCAGCCTGCTCCCCCAGCTCCTCCGGTGCGACCAAAGCGAGAACGGACAAAGAAGTTGTCAGAGCCCCAGCCACCTGCTCCGGTCCAGCGCAAACGTGTGCCCGTGTGGGCCTGGGCAGTGGGTGGGCTGGCAGTCCTGGCTCTCGTCGTGGTCGCTGTCTTCGGTGTGAAGGCACTCGTTACCTCAGGCCGTGGTGGAAAGCAGGACGTCTATCGTCCGACAGGGGAAGGACAGGTTACCCGCACGCCCGGCCGTATTGAAACCTGGTCGCTGGTCCCGGCATCAGGTGGTACGACCCTGTTCACCTCAGACCGCGATGGGAAGCGGGAGATCTATCGTATGACAGGGACGGGAGAGGTGGTGCGGGTCACCCACACGCCCGGCAGTCGTGAAAGCTGGGCACCCGTTCCAGAGTCAGGTGGTGCTATCCTGTTCACCTCAGACCGCGATGGGAAGCGGGAGATCCATCGCATGACAGGGACAGGAGAGGTAGTGCGGGTCACCCACACGCCCGGCCGTGGTGGAAGCTGGGCACCAGTTCGAGAATCAGGTGGTGCTATCCTGTTCACCTCAGACCGCGACGGGAAGCGGGAGCTCTATCGTATGACAGGGATGGGAGAGGTGATGCGGGTCACCCACACGCCTGGCAGTCGTGAAAGCTGGGCACCGGTTCCAGAGCCAGGTGGTGCTATCCTGTTCACCTCGGACCGCGACGGGAAGCGGGAGCTCTATCGTCTGACAGGGACGGGAGAGGTGGTGCGGGTCACCCACACGCCTGGCAGTCGTGAAAGCTGGTCACCCGTTCCAGAGCCAGGGGGTGCTATCCTGTTCACCTCAGACCGCGATGGGAAGCGGGAGCTCTATCGTATGACAGGGGCGGGAGAGGTGGTGCGGGTCACCAGCACGCCCGGCGCTCGTGAAAGCTGGGCACCGGTTCCAGAGCCAGGGGGTGCTATCCTGTTCACCTCGGACCGCGATGGGAAGCAAGAGCTCTATCGTCTGACAGGGACGGGCGAGATAGTACGGATCACCAACACGCCCGGCCGTGGTGAAAGCTGGCTGGCAGATTGGTAAAAGATGCTGGCGCGGAATGATCGTCCGAAATCGAAGCATTGCCACCTCTGCGGCCGCCGTCTGTGGGGGCAGGGCTGGGTCTATGCGCCGGATGGCGTCCCGGATGGCCAGGCCCTCGTCGTCTGCCACCGCTGCCAGGAGACCGCCCCCCGCTGCGACGTGTGCGGCCTGCCGATGGGGGCCAACCAGGTTCACCTGTACGACGGCCGGCACGTCTGCCCGCGTTGCCACCAGACCGCCGTCTACGACCCGGCCCAGGCCCGGGCGCTTTTCGAGCGCGTGGCGCGCGTCGTCACCGGCCAACTGGGCCTGGGACTCAACGTCGGCACCGATTTCACGTTGGTGGACCGCCAGCATCTGCGGCGGCTGGCAGAGGAGGCCGCTCCAACCCTCCACGAGGACCCGGACAAGGTGGTTGGACTCTTCGCCCGCCAGGGGCGCAAGCGGGTGATGGCGCTGCTCGCCGGCCTGCCACAAATCTTACTGATCCAGGTGATCGCCCACGAGTGGGCGCACGCCTGGCAGGGGGAGAACTGTCCGCTGCTTCAGGACCCGCTCGTGCGCGAGGGCTTCGCCGAGTGGGTGGCCTACAAGACGCTGCAGACGCTGGGGGCGGTCAAGAAAATGGCGTTGATGGAACAGCGGGAGGGGCTGTACGGTGAGGGACTGCGCAAGATGCTGGAATTGGAGCGACAGAGCGGCGCATCCGGCGTGCTCGCCTTTTGTCGCCGGGCGGAGTGAGGGCGAATGGCGAATGTAGGATGGGAAGATGGCTGATGCGTTGCGCCTGACCTGCACAGTGAATACGCCTGCGCTACCCCTCACCGGCAGCCAGCGCCTGGTCTACCTGCTGCTGGAGGTGAGTGGGGACGATGATTCCACATCGCTGCCGGTCAACCTCGCGCTCGTCGTGGACGTCAGCGAGTCTATGCACATCCGCCTGGTCACCGATGCGCAGTTCGAGGAACTGGCGCGCATGGGACTGTTGCACGAAGTGCTGGTGGACGGCGTACCGGCCTGGCGCTCGGAAGATATTCCCAATGACGTGCTGGCCCGCAGCCCGCGCAAGATTGACCGCGTCAAGGATGCGCTGTGGGCCGCCGTCGAGCACCTCCGCCCCGCCGACCGCTTCGCGCTGGTCGCCTTCGCGGGGCAGGCGCTCACGCTCATCCCCAACACCGCCGGCACCGACAAGCGCCGCTTGCTCGACGTCGTGAACGGGCTGGCCGAGCTACAACTGGGGGACGAGACCTACGTCGGGCGGGGCCTCGCCCTGGGGTTCGAGGAATTGCAGCGCGGCGCCTCCCACGGCCTGGCCGACCGGCTGCTCGTGCTCACCGACGGCTACACATTGGACGAGGACGACTGCCGGGCCTGGGCCGTCCGCGCCCGCCAGTCCCATACCCCCATCAGCACCATGGGGCTGGGCGGCGAGTTCAACGAAGAGTTGGTGATCCCCATCGCCGACCAAACCGGCGGCGAGGCCTACCTGCTGGAGGAGCCTGACGACATCCCGGCCGCCTTTGCCCAGGAGTTGCAGCGGGCGCAGGCCGTGCACTACCGCAACCTGGAACTCAAACTGCGTCCCGCACAGGGCGTGGAAGTGCGGGCGGCCTACCGCGTCCGCCCTGCCATTGCGCCGTTGGAGGCCGCCAACGAGGACGGCAGTTACAGTTTCCTACTGGGGGACCTGGTGGTGGGGGAGGACCCCGCACTGCTGCTGGAATTGCTCGTGCCGCCGCGCCCGGCGGGCATCTACCGGCTGGCCCAGGCTCTCCTGGCGTGCGACGACCCGGCCGGCGGCCCGGCCGGCCTCAAAACGCGGGCCGACGTGATCGTCGAATATACGCCCGACGCGGGCCGGGCGACACAGGCCGTGCCCCAGGTGATGCACGTCGTCGAGGCGTTGAGCGCCTACAAGTTGCAGCGCCGCGCCCAGGCCGACCTGGAGGCGGGGGACGTGGCGGGCGCGACGCGTAAACTGCAGGCCGCCGCCACCCGCCTGCTGGATATGGGCGAGGAGGAGCTGGCCGCCGAGGTGCAGCGACAGGCGGCAGAACTGGCGCACTATGGCCAGGCCGACCCGCAGCGCGCGAAAAAACTGCGCTACGAGACGCGCAAGTTGACGCAGAAGCTGTAGTGAAGGGAGAGAAGGGAGGGGAAGGAGGGAAGGGAGAGAATGGGTTACGAGACGAGCAAGTTGAGGGAGAAGCGATCCGAACAAAGCGTCGGAGTAACTGCTGAGATGGTGAGATGATGAGATGGTAGGTGGACGTTACCAGATTATCTCTTCGTTGGGGCGGGGCGGGATGGGGGCCGTCTACCGCGCCTGGGACGCGCGGCTCAACGTTCCCGTGGCACTCAAGGAGATGATGCCACAGCCGGGGCTGGACCCTCACGCGCTGACCCAACTCCGCCAGCAGTTCGAGCAGGAAGCAGTCGTGCTGGCTCACCTGCACCACCCCCATCTGGTGCGGGTCACCGACTTCTTCGAGGAAGGGGGCAACGCCTACCTGGTCATGGAGTTTGTCGAAGGTGAAAGCCTGGCCAACTGTATCGGCCGGCAAGGGGCATTGCCTGAAGCGGACGTGCTGGCCTGGGCCGGGCAATTGTTGGATGCGTTGGGGTACTGCCACGGCCAGGGTGTCATCCACCGGGACGTGAAGCCGCAGAACGTGATTGTCCGGCCCGACGGGCAGGCGGTCCTGGTGGACTTTGGGCTGGTGAAATTGTGGGACCCGCATGACCCGCACACGATGACGGTCGTGCGTGGAATGGGGACGCCGGAGTATGCCTCACCGGAGCAATACGGTGCCGACGCAGAGCATACCGACCCGCGCAGCGATATCTACAGCCTGGGCGCGACGCTGTACCACGCGCTCACCGGCCAGGCCCCACTGGCGGCCAATCGCCGCACGTCTGACCCGGAGCGTTTTCTTCCCCCGCGCCGTCTGAACACCCAGGTCAGCGTGCCGGTGGAGGCCGCGGTGTTGCGGGCGATGGAACTGGCGCGGGGACAACGGTTTGGGAGCACGCAGGAGATGTGGGCTGCGTTGCAGCACAGTGTGCCAGCCCCGATTGCCCCGCCGCGCCAGCCGACCCTCGTGATGCCGGAGACCAGGACCGTGGCTCCGCCGCGCAGGCCAATGCTCACGTGGGTGTGGACTTTGGGCGGCCTGGCGGTGCTGGTGCTGGCAGTGGGAATTGCAGCGCTCGTTCTCGTTTCCAGGCTTGCACCGACCGCTGTTCCGATCGCCACATCTACTTCCCTGCCGACGGCGACGGCCACACCTATCCCTGTGAGTATGTCCTCAGTGACTTCGACCCCTCCCCCGCCGACCAGCGTACAGCCTGCCGCCGCCGTGCTCCCAACGCTCTTGCCCACGAGCACTCCACAAGCCGGTGCACCTGCGCTCTCTCCACCCGCCGATGCGCAGTGTGGGAATACGTGGGCTCGTCCGAAGGATGGGCTGACCATGGTCTACGTCCCGGCCGGGGGTTTCCTGATGGGAAGCGAAGCCGGTGAAAGTGATGAGCGTCCTGTTCACTCCGTATACCTGGATGGTTATTGGATTGACCGGTTCGAGGTCACGAATGCGGCCTTTGCACCATTCGTCCTGGAAACTGGCCATCGAACGGACGCCGATGTGGCAGGATGGGGGAGCATCTGGCAGAACGGCCAATGGAACCGCGTGGATGGGCTGAACTGGCGTCACCCCAACCGTCCTGACGAAGAAGTATCCGCGCTGATGGATCATCCCGTCGTACAGGTCAGTTGGAACGATGCCGCCACTTATTGTGAGTGGGCAGGCGGGCGTCTGCCTACCGAGGCAGAATGGGAAATGGCGGCCATAGGCACGACAGGATGGCGATACCCCTGGGGAAACGAGCTCAACTCCACCCGCTTGAACGCAGCGGGAGGTGGGACAGTGCGCGTGGGCAGTTTCGAATCGGGACGCAGTCCCTGTGGAGCCTACGACATGGCGGGCAACGTGTGGGAGTGGGTGAGCGATTTCTACCAGAGCGACTATTATAACGTTTCACCGGGCACGTCCCCCCAGGGCCCGACAACGGGGACACACAAGGCTTTACGGGGAGGCGGGTGGGACCCATCTGGCGGGGATTCGCGCTCGGCGGACCGGGGAGCACTTGCCCCAGACAGCCGGGGCAACACGGTTGGCTTTCGCTGCGCCTGGACTCCGGCCGCGCCACCCCCGACCCCTACCGCTGCCTGCCCCAGGCTCAGCGGCCCCTTTGCCGCCACGTGGGACGCTGTCCAGGACCTCGTTGGCTGCGCCTCCGGTTCTGCCATCTCCGGCCTGGTGGTCGAGGAGAACTTCCAGGGTGGCAAGATGTTGTGGCGCGAACCGCTAGACCAGGCCCAGGCACTCGTGCTTTTCGACGACGGGACCTGGCGCATCTTTGCACACGCCCCGTTCGTCGAGGGCAGCCCGGAGTTCGCCTGCCTCGATGCGGACACGCCATCCCGGTGTCCCCCAACCCCCAGGAGAGGGTTCGGCGCGATGTGGTGCGACACCCCCGAAATCCGCAACCGCCTGGGCGATGCCACCGACTGTGAGAGGGGCTACACAGGTTCAATGCAGCCCTTCGAACGGGCGTTTATGCTTCGAACGGATGATGGCGCTATTTACGTGTTCTATGATAATGGCCGTTGGGAATGAAACCCTTGCGGTAACTGCTCACCCTCCCGCAGGTTTGGCCAGCTTTTGGATGAAGTATCGCAGATAACAACCTGCGGGAGGATAGAAAGGCCCCGGCCGGTCCCGTGATGGGACAGATTCGTTTTTTGCCAGGGACGGCCCGTGATGGGTAAAAGGAGGTGCTCTGATGAGCGACGTGATGACCTACATCGTCTGCTACCCAGAATTGCCAGCAGGGAGTACAATAGACATCGGCGAGTGGCCGGTACAGGCGGTCGGCCTGCCGGCGTTTCTCCCTGCGTTGGTGATGCGCCTGTCGAAGAAAGTTTGCTTTGAAGAACAATTCTATCGTCCGCTTTGGCCCGGCTGCTTACACATTTCTGCTGTACGAGAGTAAAGAACCGTGAACATCTGCCCACAGTGTGGTACGCCCAACCGTCCAGAGGCACATTTTTGCCGGCAGTGCCAGAGCGTTCTGCTGCCCGCAACCACGTCCGCGTGTCCTCACTGCGGAGCGGCGTTGCGCGCCGATGCACACTTCTGCAAGCAATGCGGCCAGCCGGTCGCCGCCGCCCCTGACGAGATAGACACCCGTTCATTCTGTCCCCGCTGTGGCGCAGCGGTACGGTCCAATGCCCGGTTCTGTGCGCGCTGCCGCACCCCCCTGGTCGCGCCACACGAATGGGTCACCGGTCCACCCTGTCCCACCTGCGGCACTCCCACCCGCCCCGGCGCGCGCTTCTGCCGCATCTGCAGCCACCCGTTGCAACCCGCTTCGCTGCCCCCCGGCAGCGCTCAGCCGTCGCGACAAGCGGGCCGTTTCGGCACCGGCACCCTGCTCCCACTCACCGTCCTGGCCGGCCGCTACGCGATCGTGGAGAAAATCGCCCAGGGCGGGATGGGCGCGATCTACAAGGCTCAGGACCACCGGCTCCAGGGCCGCATCGTCGCCGTCAAAGAAATGTCCGAAACGGCGATTACACCGTCTGAGCGGAGGCGCGTCCTGGAGTCTTTCCAGCGCGAGGCGGAATTGCTGGCGCGGCTCGAACATCCCAACCTGGTGCGGGTGACCGATCGTTTCCAGGAGGGGGAGCGCCAGTACATGGTGATGGAATTCATCGAAGGGCAGACGTTGGAGAAAATGCTGGAAGGGCGCGCAGAGCCCTTCCCCGAAGCCCAGGTGTTGACCTGGAGCGGGCAACTGTGTGACGTGCTCTCCTATTTGCATAGCCAGGACCCCAGGATTATCTATCGCGACGTGAAACCGGCCAACGTGATGGCGGTGAGCGGTACCGACGTCGTGAAGCTGATAGATTTCGGCATCGCTCGCTTCTTCAAGCCCGGCAAAGGGAGGGACACGATCGAGTTTGGCACCGACGGCTACGCGCCGCCGGAGCAGTACGGCAAGGCCCAGACCGACGAACGGGCCGATATATACGCACTCGGGGTGACGCTGCACCGGTTGCTCACCCTGCGTGACCCCGCCACACGTTTGTTCCAATTTCCGCCCGTGTGCAGCCTCAATCCTCACGTGAGCCCGGGTGTCGAAGCGGCCATCGCGCAGGCAGTGGAGAACAACAAAAATGAGCGCCATCAATCTATGGAAGAGATGAAGACTGCTCTCCTGGGCGGTGGTCCACAAACGCGGCGCGCTTTTCCGACGAAGGGGAAGCCCACCAAACCTACGCGGCCGTCTACGGCCCTACCATCCGGGTCGGGTCAACCGGTGCCCATCTCGGCGACGATAGACTTTGGAACGGTGCTGGTCGGCAGTGACGTGCCGGCCCGGTCTTTGAGCGTAGCCATTCCCGCGGGCGAGCAGGCCACGCTCAGCACCGATGCTTCGTGGCTGTACATTCACCCTCGCGACGTCGGCGACGGCAACAACCAGGCCATCGTCACGCTGGACACCCGTCGCCTCAAGCCGGGGCGGCTATCGTTGGCCGGCACGTGGCTCAAGACGTGGGCCGGCTGGCACACGCGCTTCCTGGTGCCGCTTGCCCAGGAGCAACACGGCCACGTAGAAATGCAGTTGAAAAGTGGACCGCATCAGTACACGTTGGTCAGCGCCACCGCCGTGCCTCAGCGCTGGCAGGTCTACGCGGGATGGATCGGGACCGGCCTGGCGATGCTGATCGAGGCTGCCATCGTGTTGGCCCTCGTCGTGGCCATCGTCGGTTCCTGATTTAGCAGCCAGGTGTGCCATACACTACCTGCGAGGAGAGGTGATATGTCTACGGTCACTTGCCCGCAATGTGGCGAAGAAAACCGGCGCGCAGCCAGGTTCTGCAAGCGCTGCCAGGCCGACCTCTCACCCACGCGAGACATAGCGCCGGCTGTGCCTGACCAGGCCGCGCCACCTCCACCGGAGGCCGGCCTGCTCTCGGGCCTGGTACGGGCAGTGCAGCGCCGGGTGATGGGCACGGAATCCGCCTCTCCGCCGCGACGGGCATCCTCCCTGCCAACCACGCGCCGTCTGCGCGAGGCTGAGGAACCAACGGTGTCTCAACCTGTTGCTTCGCCCCAGCCGGCCCAGCCCGGCGCCTCGCCGCAACCCGCATCGCCAACCGCGTCTCAAACCGTCCAACGGCTGACGGCGCTTCAGCGCGGCAGCATCCTCACCCATCCTCAGGACCTCCGGCGGCGGTACGGCATCGTGGTGGCGCGTGAACTGGAGCGCTCCATCTACTACGACGCGCTAGACCTCACCTGTCCGGCCTGTCGTTCGCCGCAGCCGGACGTGCCCGCCGATGGCCTGTGCCGCCAGTGTCACGTTCCCTTGCGGCCCGTGCTGATCCACGAACGGCGGCCGCGCCCCAACGGACGCCTTTCCGACGCCGACGGTCAACAACTGATCAGCGTCAGCGCCGGCCATCCCAATATCCTGCCCCACCTGGCCATCCTCCAGTACCAGGACAACGTGTACACGGTCGTGGAACATCCGGGCCGCTGGGGGGTGTTGGTGCGCAGGCGGCAACAGCGCTCGCCCGACGAAGCGCTCGCCGGTGCCGTCCAGATCGGCCAGGCCCTCGTCTACCTGTACGAGCAGGGCTTCGTCCACTCCGAGGTCGGCGGCGTGAGCATCGAGAGCCTCGTCCTCGTCGGCGGCGAGGGCAGCGTCAAACTGGCCGATCTGAGCACGTGTGTCCGCCGGCAGCCTGACGACGCTCAAGCCCTGCGCGCGCAGATCAACCGGGACGTCGCCTTCCTGGCCCAGTTGCTGTTCTACCTGTCCACCGGCAAGGAACTATCCCGTACGGGCCTCGACGTTGCACCGCCAGTGCTGCGTCCCTTCGTCGAGCGCGCCATGCAAGGGCAATATGCCGCCGTGCAGGACATGTTGACCGATTTCTCGAGCCTGCCATGTGCGCCGATGCCGGGTCGCTCCCTCAAGCCCGCTCACGGACAGGCCACCCATCCCGGGCGTAAGTACACCCGCAACGAGGACGCCGTGGTCACGTTCACGTTTGACAAAGAGCAGGATGGACGTTCAGTGCCAATTGGCTTCTACCTGGTGGCCGACGGCATGGGCGGGCACGACGCGGGCGACGTCGCCAGCCGTACCGTCAACCGGATCGTGACCGACTGGGTGATCAAAACCACGGTATTGCCCGACCTGCGGAAAACGACGCGCAAATTGACGACCGAGAACGTACCCGGCGAGCTGCTGGCCCAGGCGATTCAGCAGGCCAACGAGGTACTCCTGCACCACGGGCAGGCCAAAGGCAGCGACCTGGGGTCCACCGTGACGGCCGCGCTGGTCATTGGGGACGTGGCGACCGTTGCCAACGTGGGCGACAGCCGCACGTACCTGCTGCGCGACGGGCGGCTGGCGCAGATCACGCAGGATCACTCGTTGGTCGCCCGGCTGGTGGATGCCGGCGTCATCAAGCCCGCAGAGGTGCGCACCCACCCCCAGCGCAACCAGATTTACCGTTGCCTGGGCCACAAGCCAACTATAGCGGTAGACACGTTCACGGTTCAACTCCAGCGCGGCGACCGGCTCGTGCTCTGTTCCGATGGGCTGTGGGAGATGGTGCTGGACCCGGAGATGCAGCGCATCGTCGAGTCAGCGCGCAGCTCACAACAGGCCTGCGATGCGCTGGTCGAGGCCGCCAACCGGGCCGGCGGCGAAGATAACATCGCGGTGATTGTCGTGGGGATGGAGTGATGAGGGATTCCAAACCGCAAATTGTAAATCGGCAAATCAGCAAATCAGCAAATCAGCAAATTGCAAATCGCAAATCGCGGCT
>Ga0315285_10000202_pt1 | contig 58956 bp, 42 predicted proteins | sample YL17G09_36_MG_FD_203698 | JGI IMG/M metagenome (GOLD analysis project Ga0315285, IMG submission 203698) | Sediment microbial communities from Yellowstone Lake, YNP, Wyoming, USA - YL17G09_36 | ecosystem: Environmental > Aquatic > Freshwater > Lake > Sediment | place: USA: Wyoming | collected... | reverse complement strand
GCGGCGCGCGGCGCGCCCACCCTCGCCCTGCTCGCCTCCAAAGCCACGCTCAATCACTCTGAAGGCGGGGCGGGGCTGGTGGCGCTGCTCTTTGGCGCCAGCGAGGCTGCGGGCGGCGCGCGGCCGGGCGTGGGGCGCCTGCGCGCGCTCAGCCCGCACGTCGTGGCTGCGCTCGAGGCAGGCGGCGGCCGCCCCGCGGCCGCGCCCCGCGCGGCCGGACCGGGCGTTGTGCGCGGACACACGTCCCCGGCGGCGGGCGCGTCGTCATTTGGCATGAGCGGCGTCAACGCGCACGCGGTCGTCGTCGCGCCGCCGACAGCGCCTCTGTCCGCCGCGCTCCCTTCCGCTACCCACTGGCGCCCGGTGCCCGCGTGGCCCGCGCCGCTGTGCGGGTCGCTGCTGGCGCGCGCGGTGGGCGCGGCCGGCGGCGGTGTGCTGTTCGCTGCCCCCTCACGCGCCGACGACGCGGCCGCCATCACTGCCTCCCCTGCGGCCGCCGCCCTGGAGCTGGCGGCCGCGGCGGCGCGGGCCATGCTGCCGCTGGAGAGCGCGGACCCGGTGCTCGTCGGCGCGGTCGTCACCGCGGGCGCGCTCGCACGCGCGCTCGCGCGCGGCGGCCGCCTGGCGGCGAGGGTTGACGCCACGGGCGCGGTTGTCGCCCTGTGTGGCGAGGTGGTCGTGCTCACCGCTTGTGCCGCTGCCCTGGCGACGGTGCGAGGGTCGTCCCGCGACCGCCGCCGCGCACCTCGCGCACTCGCCGCCGCCGCCCTCCCTCCCCCTCCCCCTCCCCTCCCCCCCGCCACCGCGACCCTGGCCCTCCCCCGCGGCTCCCGCACCGACGGCTACCTGCGCGCCTTGGTCACCGACGCGGGCGCGGTCCTGGCCGTGGCAGGCGGTGGCGACGCGGGTGCGCTCGTGGCGGCGGCCGCGTTTCAACCGCTGCCCGCCGGGCGCGCCCTGGACCCCGAGTCGTGCGTGTCGGCTCACACGAGCACCTACACGGCCTTCAACGCGTCCCTGGGCGCGTCTTTGCGTGGCGGTCGTCTCTCATCCTCCCCGCCCCGCGACCCGCTCGCCGCCACCACCCACGCCCTGGCCTGGCGCGGCCTGGCCCTGGCGCCCGCGCACGAGCCGGAAGGACACTGGATCGTGGTGGAATGCGGCGACCCCGAGGCGGCGGCTGCCGTCGTGCGCGCCGCGTCGGCCGCGCGCGCCGACGCGGCCGTCGTCGGCCCCGCCGCCAGCGCGACCGACCTGGCGACCGCCACCCGCATTATCATCGTGCAGCACGGCACGAGCGTTGACGGAGAGACGGCATTGGCCGCCTCTGCCGCTCTCGGCCCGCTGCGCGCAGCGCTCGCCGCCGCCGCCGCGCGGCCGGCTTCACCGCCCGCCATCTCCCTGCTCACGCGCGCCGCACTGCCCGTCCTGGTGGACGACCTGGACGCCAACCCGGGCGCGGGCGCGGCAGTGGGCCTGGCGCGCACGCTCGTGTGGGAGGCGCGCGCAGCGGCGGGCGCCGCGGTCGACCTGCCGCCCGCGGCCGCGCCCCAGCCCACGCCCGCCGCCCTGGCCGCCGCGCTAGCGAGCGATGAGTACGTGGTTGCTTTGCGCGGCGCCACCGCGCGCGGCCTGCGCCTGGCGCCTGGCGCGGCGCCGGTGCGCTCGGCGCGCGCACGTCCCGCTCGCGGTCCGACCACCGCCCTCGTCCTGGGCGGCACCGCCGGCCTGGGCCTGCAGACCGCGCACGACCGTGCGCGCAGTGGTGCGGCGTGCGTGCTGCTGGCATCGCGGTCGGGCGCGCTGGCGGAGGCCGACGCGGCCGCGCTCGCCGAGTCCGGCGCGGCCGTCGTCGTCGCCGTGCTCGACGCCGCCGACGCGCCCGCCCTCGCCCGCCTGCTGGCCTGGGCGCGGGAGACTCTGCCCCCCATCGCCACGATCGACTGCGCGGCGGGCGTGTCGGGCCGCGCGCCCGTCGCCGGCCTGGCCGCGGCGGACCTCGCGCGCGTCGCCCGCCCGAAAGCCGCGCCCGCCGCCCTCCTCGCCCGCCTCGCGCCTCCGACCGCGGCCGTCACCTTTTTCTCGTCCACATCGGCCGCCTGGTCGCAGGCGGGCGCGGGTCACTACGCAGCCGCCAACGCGGCGGTCGACGCGGTGGCGGCCGCGGCGCGCGCCGCGGGCCGCGCTTTCGCGTCCCCCAACCTGGGCCCTTTCTCGGGCGTCGGCATGGCGGCTGCGCATGCGGGCACGCTGACCGCGCTCGGCATCCGCCCGCTGCCGCCCGGCGCGCTCGCCGGCGCGCTCGCGCGCGGACCGGCCGTCGTCGCCGCGCTCGACCCGCGCCGCTTTGCCGACGTGTCGACGGCGCGCGGCGGGTGGAGGCTGCTGGACGAGTGGCTGCTGACGGAGGACGATGGGAGTGACGGCGCGGTTGAAGCGGCGGCGGCCTCGCCGCCGCCGCCCGACGCGGCCGCCTCTTCCCTCGTCCCCTCGCTCGCCGCCGTGCGCGCCGCTGTCTCGGCCGCCCTCGCGGCCGCCCTGGGCACCGGCGCGCCGTCCACCACCGGCGACGGCGCATTCCCACCGGGAGCGCTCGACTCGCTGTCCGCGGTCGACGTCGCGTCGTCGCTCTCCACCTCGCTCGCGCTGCGCCCACCGCTGCCGCCCACGGTGGCGTACGACTATCCGTCAACGGGAGCGCTGGCGGCGCATGTGCGCGGGCTGCTGGTGGAGCGGGCGGGTGGTGGCGAAGGCGCGGCCGCGCCGGTGGCCGCGCCGACCCCCGCGCTCGCGTCGCCCGCCGCCGCGTCCCTCTCGATCGAGGTCCGCTTCGCCGCGCGCCTGGCCGCCCCCATGGCCGCCCTAGACGCCGCCTGCATCGTGCCCGCCTGCCGGTGGGACGCCGACGCCCCCCCCGGCGTCGGCCGCGCGCGCGCGCGCGCGCCCCCCCGCCGCTTTGCCGCCTGGCTGCCCGGCGCCGACGCGTTTGACGCAGCCGCGTTTGCGGTGCCGCCCCCGGAGGCCTCCCTGATGGACCCCCAGCAGCGGCTGTTGCTGGAAGGCGCGGCGACCACGGTCGCGGCCGCCGGCGCGTCGGCCGCCGCGGCCGCCGACGCCGGCGTCTGGGTCGGCATTCAACAAATGGAATATGGTGGTTTGGCCGCGCCTCACCTGGCGACGGTGGGGCCGTATTCGGCAACCGGAGGCGCCTTTTCCGTTGCGGCGGGGCGCGTCGCGTTCCTCTTCGGCCTCACCGGCCCCGCCGTCGCGGTTGATACCGCGTGCTCGTCGGCCCTGGTCGCGTCCCACCTGGCGGCCCGCCATTTGAGGGAGCGGGCGCGGCCAGGAGGCGGCGCGCTCGCAGCGGGCGTCTCCCTCTGCCTCGCCGCCACCACCACCGCCGCCGCGGCCGCGGCCGGCATGCTCTGCGCCGACGGGCGCTGCAAAGCGCTCGACGCGGGCGCCGACGGGTATGGACGGGCCGAGGCGTGCGTCGTGTCGTGGCTGGGCGTCGGCGCGAGCGGCGCGCGCGCGCCGCCGTCGGCCCTCCTCGCCGGGTCGGCCGTCAACCAGGACGGCCGCTCCTCCTCCCTCACCGCCCCCAACGGGCCCGCCCAGCAAGCCGTGCTGGCCGCGGCAGGGGCGGACGCCGGAAGGGGCCAGGGCGGCGCCCCTCCTCTCCTCTCTCACGTCGACCTGCACGGCACCGGCACGCCCCTGGGCGACCCCATCGAGCTCGGCGCGGTGACCGCTGTGCTCTGCAAAACGACTTATGGCCGCCCACTGGCGCTCGCGGCGGCCAAGGCGCGGCTGGGCCACTCCGAGCCAGTCGCGGGCGCGGTCGGGTCGGCGGCGGCCGCCGCCGCCCTCGCCTCCGCCTCCCTGCTGCCCACGCCCTCCCTGCGATCGCTCAACCCACACGTGGTTGCCGTCTTGGATGGGGGTCTTGGTCGTTTGGCGGCCGCGCCGCGGTCGGCTGCGCCGCGCGGCGCCGGCGCGGCGGGCGTGTCCGCGTTTGCGTTCCAGGGGACCAACGCGCACGCCGTGTACGAGATGGCGGAAAATATGGTGCCCAGCACCACCACGACCCTGCCTTGGCGCCGGGAGCGGCACTGGTTTGCCCCCGCGCCAGCGGGCGCGCTCCTGCGCGCCTTCGCGGCGTCGCCCGCCCTCGTCGAGCTCACCGGCCGCCTCTCCGCCCCGGCTCTGGCGTTTCTGGCCGATCATGTCGTCGGGCGCACGCCCATCGCGCCCGCCACCGCGCTGCTCGAGGCGGCGGCGGCCGCGGCGCGTGCTGTCGCCGACGACGCCGACGCCGGCCCGCCCGGCGCCCTGGCGGCCGGACCGGCCCTGCTCGGCGCCACGCTGCCCGCCCCGCTCAAGCTGGAAGGAGGGGGTGGGGGTGTGGCGCAGTTGGTCGTGCGCGTGTCTGGCGCTGGGGAGGTGAGCGTGCTGTCGGTCGTCGGCAAGCGGGTGGCGCTCCACCTCGCCGCGCGCGCCGCGATTGGGCCCAAGGTGGCGGCCATGGCTCCACACGTGCATCGTAGCTGCTACTTGGGCGCCAACGTTTCGATCCCGACCGGCGCCGTCGCTTTCGGCCGCGTCGCGGCGCCCGCGCCCGCCCCTGGCTCGGCTTTCGCCGCCCACCCCGCCGCCCTGGACGCCACCACCCACACCGCCGCCGCCCTCGTCGCCCCCGGTGGCGACCACCGCCTGCGGGTGCCGGCCAGCGTGGCCGCGTTTGCGGTGGCGGCGCCCGCGAGCGGCGCGCGCGCGGCGGCGGGCGCCGCGCGCGGTGCGCTCGCGCCCGCGCCGGGTGGAGCTGCGACCGGCGGCTTCCGCCTGGAATGCGTCGATGGCAGCGGCGCGGTTGTTTGTGGCGTGCGCTTTGTGCAAGCTGGGGGGCTGGGGGCGGCGGACAAGCCGGCGTCGGCGGCAGTGCGCGCGCCCGACGGCGCGCGCCCGCCCTGGTCGGCTCTGGTCGTGGACTGGGTGATGGAAGCGCCCTCTTCCGACGCTTCGCGCTCAGCTGGCGGCACGGCGGCGGGGCCGCCGGCCGCCGTGCTGGCCGGGCTGCGGTCAGGCGCGGCGCGCGTTCGCGCCGCGCCGTGGCCCGCCCCCGCTCCCTGCCGAGCGCCCGCCGGCGCGTCCAACGCAGCCGCAGCCGCTGCCCTGGTCCGCGTGGCGTCTCGAGAGAGGCGCACGGAGGTCGTGGTGGTGGCAGCCGGCCCGTCGCGCTCGCGCGCGCTGGCGCGCGCGGCGGCCGCGCCCCCTCCCACCCCACCCCCCTGGCCGCCCGCCTGCCTCACCATCGGTGGTGGCGGCGGCCTAGGCGGCCTGGCCGCCACTTGGCAGGCGGCCGAGACGGGCGGGGCGTCCGTGGCGGCGTCGCGTCGCGGCGGCGCGCCACCCGCGGCGGCTGCGCGCGGGCTCGCGCTCGCCGCGCGCGCCGACGCGTCCACGCGGGCTGATGCGCGCTTGCTGGCCTCAATCGCGACTTCCCTGCCCACGCGCACGACTCTTATGCTGCATGCGGGCGGCCAGCTGGCGGATGCGCCGCTGTCGCGCGCAGCGCCGGCCGGCGTGCGCGAGGCCGCTGCGTCCAAGGGCGCCGCCCTGGACGCCGTGTGGGGCGCCCTAGCCCCCCAAGCCCTCTCTCTAATGGCTCTGTTTTCTTCTCTCTCGGGCTTGCTGGGCACGCCCGGCCAGGCGGCCTACGCGGCGGCCAACGCGGCGCTCGACGCGCGCGCCGATTCGGCCGCGCGCGCGGGCGTCCCCGCCCTCGCCCTCGCCTGGGGGCCGTGGGCCGCCGGCATGGGCGCCGATGCTGCGATCTCCACCAATTCCCGCTTTGCGGCGGCGGGCCTGGCGCCGCTGGCGCCGGCGGCGGGGTTGGCCGCGCTCGCGGGCGCGCTGCGCGCCGCGCCGGCCGGCACCCTGCTCCTGCTGGCGGCGCTGGCGCCCCGGGCGCGCGGCGTGGCGGTGCCGCTGGACGAGTTGGGGTTGCTGGAGATGGAGGAGGGGGTGGTTGAAGGGGCGGTGGTTGAGCCGCCAGCGCCGAAGCCGGCGTCCGCCCCCGCCCCCTCCTCCGCCTTCCCCGCCGCCCCCATCGTCGCCGCCGCCGTGCGCCGCATCCTGGGACTCCTCCCACCCCCCAACGACCCCCTGACCGGCGCCGGCCTCGACTCGCTCGGCGCGGTGGAACTGCGCGACGCTCTGGTGACCGCCGCGCGCGTCGACCTGCCCGCCTCGCTCGCGTTCGACGCGCCCACCCTGGCCGCGCTGACGGTCGCGGTCGAGGCTGCAATGCGGGAGCAGGGCGTGTTGGGGGTGGAGGAGAAAGAGGAGGTGGCGGTGGTGGTCGCGGCCGAGCCGGCCCCGGCCGTGCTCCCGCTCGCCGTTCCGCCCACCGCCCCTCTCCTCTCTTCCGCCATCCTCATCCTGGGCGCCCACTGCCGCTACCCCGGCGCGGCGCCCGGCGTCGCCGGCGTCGCCGCCTTTCTGGCGTCGCCCGGCGACGCGGCGGGCCCCGTGCCGCGCTCGCGCTGGGACGCCGACGCGTCCTACGCGCCGGCGCGCGCGCCGCCCTCCTCGACCGCCAACGCGTACGCCCGCCTGGCCGCCTTCCTGCCCGGCATCGCCTGCTTCGACGCGGCCGCGTTCCGCACGCCGCCCGCCGACGCGGGCGCGACCGACCCCGCGCAGCGCGCGCTGCTCGAAGACGCCGCGGCCGCCGCGGCCGACTCCTCAGCCCCCCTCCCCCCCTCCACCGCCGTCTTCACGGGCGCCATGTACCATGAGTATGTGGACGCCCAGGCGGACGCGGTCGGGGGGGCGGCAGGCGGGCCGCGGCTGCCGGCCGCGGCGTACGTCGGGTGCGGCGGCGCGTACATGGCTGGCCGCCTCTCCTTCACGTTCTCCCTCACCGGTCCCTGTGCCTCGGTGGACACCGCGTGCTCGTCGTCCCTGGTCGCCGCCCACCTGGCCGCGGGCGCGCTGCGCGCGCGGTCGGCGCTGTCGGCTCTCGCCACCGGCGCCAACGTCGCGCTGCGCGCCGCCACTCAGGCCGGCATCTGTGCCCTGGCCGCGCTCGCGCCCGACGGGCGCTGCAAAACGTTCGACGGCGGGGCGGACGGGTATGGGCGGGGCGAGGCGGTCGTCGCGCTCGTGCTCGCGGCGTCCCCCGCGCCCGGCGCCCGGCCGCGCGCCGTGCTCGCCGGGTCGGCCGTCGGCCAAGACGGTGGGTCCGCATCGTTGACCGCGCCCAGCGGCCCCGCGCAGGCGGCGGTCGTGCGCGCGGCGGCGGCCGACGCGGGGGGGGTGGCCGCCGCGGCGGTCGCCCTGCACGGCACCGGGACGCCCCTGGGCGACCCGCTGGAGCTGGGCGCGCTGGCGGCCGCGTTGAGCTCTCCGTGCCTGGCCCTGGCGTCGTCCAAGGCGGCGGCGGGCCACACCGAGGGCGCGGCGGGGCTGACGGGGGTGTTGGCGGCGATTGCGGCCGCCACCTCATCCCTGGCCCCGCCCACGCGCCACCTGCGCTCTCTCAACCCGCACGTGCGGGCCGCGGTGGACGACGACGCGCGCAAGCGCAAGGGGAGCGGTGGCGGCGGCCCGCGGTTTTTGCTGCAGCGCGCCGCAGGCGCCGCGGCGGCTGGCCCCGCGGGCACCTCCTCCTTTGGCATGAGCGGCGTCAACGCGCACGCGATCGTCGTGGCAGCCGACAAGGGGCGTGGCGTCGCGAGCGGGCGGCCGCTTGCCTTCCGCCGCGCGCGGCACTGGTTTGGCGCAGCGCCGCACGCCCTCCTGCGCCCCGCGGCGGGCGGCGCCACGTTTGCGCTCGACATCACCTGCCCCACGGTCGCATTTCTGGGTGACCACCGCGTCGGCGGCCGGCCGCTGCTGCCCGCGGCGGCCAGTCTCGACGCGGCGGCCGCCGCGGGCCGCACGCTCGGCGCGGAAGCGCTGCTGCTGATCGGCGTCGCCTTTGCCGCGCCCCTGCCGCTGGCGCCCGGTAGCGCCCTCCTCACCGTGGATAAGGGCGGGCGCGTGACGCTGGCGGCGCGCGCGGGCGGCGCGCCGTCGCTGGTCGCGCGGCTCACACGCCTGGCTTCGGCCGCGCGCCCTTGGGCGCGCTGCCGCGGCCACGCTTTGCGCCGCCCTGCCCCTCTTCTTCTTCAAGCCGGCGGCGCCCTGGCCGCTCTCGCGCCGCCGCCCACCGCGGCCGCTCGCCGCGGCGGCTGGCTCGCCCACCCCGCGTCCGCCGACGCCTGCCTCCACCTGGCGGCCGGCACCGCGGGCGGGGGCGATTTGGCCGTACCCGCGTCGCTGGATTGCGCGGCGCTGGCGCCGGGGCGCGGGGTGGCGCTCTGGGCGGGCGCGGCAGCGGGCGGTCGCGCGCGCGCGACCGACCACCACCTCGACGCAGGCCGCGCGACGCTGGTCGGCCTCGCGTCCAAGCCGCTGGCTACGCCGCGCGCCTTGCCGCCGGCCGAGCTGGTGGTCGAGTGGCGGGTGTGCGAGCCGGCGGGCGCGGCCGCCGCGCCCTCTGCCGCGGTCGTCGTCGCTCCGCGACTTTCTGGCGTGCGCGGCGCGGCCGCCGCGCTGGCGGCGGTCCGCGAATCGAGCGCGGTGCTCGTGGTCGCGGCCGGCCCCGGGCGTGGCCCCGCGCCGGCGCGCGCCCGCGCGGTCGCCGCGGGCGCGGCGGCCGCCGCCCTGCTGCGCGTCGCCGCGGCCGAGCGCCCCGACGGCGCCTGGCGCGTGTTGCTGTCCGATCCGCTGGCGCCAGGCGCTGGCGCCGCCGTCGACGCGCCCGACGCTGCGGGCGTCGCGGTCGCCGCGCGCGCGTCGACCCGCCCCCAACTCGTGCCCGCGCCCCGCGCCCACGCGTCCCCCTCCCTCTTCATCACCCCTTTCACCGTCGCCGTCACCGGCGGCCTGGGCGCGCTGGGCGCGCTCGCGGGCGCCTGGCTGGCCGCGGACGGCGCCGCGCGGCCGCTGCTGCTCGGCCGGTCGGCGCGCGGTCGCGGGCCGCTGCTCGCCTCGCTGCCCGCCGCGTCAGCGCGATCGTGCGACGCAGCGTCATCCACTGACGTCGCCGACGCCCTGGCCGCCGCGCGCGCGTCGCCCGCCTGCCTGGCGGGCGCCCTGCTGGCCGCGGGCGCGCTCGCCGACGCGACCCTCCCCCGCGCGCGCTTCGGCTCCCTGGCCGCCGCGGCCGCGCCCAAGGACGCGGCCGCAATCCACCTTTCAATTGCGGTCGCTGCCATACCGCTCGCCTTTGCGGCCGCGTTCTCGTCGACCGCCGCGCTGCTCGGCCCGCCTGGCCAAGCCGCGTACGCGTCCGCCGGCGGCGCCCTGGCCGCCTGGGCCGATGCGGGCGCCGCGGCCGGACTCAACACGCACGCCACCATGTGGGGCGCGTGGGAGACGGGCATGGCGGCTGGCGCGGTCGCCGCGCGGCTCGCCGCGCGCGGCGTCGCGCCGCTCGCGCCGACCGTGGGCCTCGCCGCCCTCGCTCGCGCGCTCGCGGGCGCGCCAGGTGGGGCGGCTGTGGTGGCCTCGTTCGACTGGGCGCGGCTGGGGCGCGGTCGGGAGGCGCCGTTTCTGTTTGCTGGGGTGGCGGCGAGGGACGGCGCGGCGGCGAGCGCGCCACACGCCGGCAGCGCGCCTCCCACCGCCGCCGCCCCCCCCCCTCCTCCCGCCGTCGACGCTGTCGACATCCTGAACACTGTCCTGGACGCCGTGCGCGCCGCGGTCGGCCCCGAAGCGTCCCCCGACACGCCCCTGATGGATGCCGGCCTCGACTCGCTCGCCGCGGTCGAGCTGCGCGCGTCCCTGTCGGCCGCGTTCCGGGTGACGCTGCCGCCCACGGTCGTGTTCGACCACCCCACGGCGCGCGCGCTGGCGGGCGCGGTCGTTTTGGCGGTGGGGGCGGCCGGGGCGGTGGCGGGCGAGCGCGCGCCGCCGGTGCTCGGGCCGCAGCGCGCGCTCGCGCCGCCGCCGCCGCGCCCCGGCGCGGACGCGGTCCACGTCCTGGCCGCGGCCCACCGGCTACCGCGTGTGCGACCGAGCCTGTGGGCCTTGTCCTCTTTCCTCGCCGCTGGCGCCGACGCCGCCGCGCGCACGCCCGGCGACCGCTGGCGCTCGGACGACTGGTTTGTCCCCTCGCCCGCGTCCCCCGGCGTCGTCACCCATTTCGCCGCCTGGCTGGACGCCATGACCGCCGCCGACGCGGGCGCGCTGGGGCTGGTGCCCGCGGACGCGGCCGCGATCGACCCCCAGGCGCGGCTCACGGTCGAGGCCGCCGCCGACGCGCTGGCGGCCGCGTCGCCCGACGCGCCCCGGTCCACCACCGCCCTCTACGTCGGCGCCATGTACCACGAGTACCTGGACCTGCAGTCGGGCGTCGGCCGGGGGTCGCTCCCGCCGCGCGCGGTCGTCGGGTGCGGCGCTGCCTTTCTAGTCGGCCGCGCCGCCCGCGCCCTGGCGCTGGGCGGCCCCGCCGCCTCCGTCGACACCGCGTGCTCGTCATCCGCGGTCGCGCTCGACGCGGCGCGGGCGGCGGTGCGCAACGGGGCCGCGCGCGGCGCCGTCGCCGTCGGCGTCAATGCCTGCCTGCGCCCGCACACGGCGGCCGCGGTGTGCGCGCTGGCCGCGCTGTCGTCTGCCGGCCGGTGCTCCGCGCTGGACGCGGGAGCGGACGGGTACGGGCGGGGGGAGGGGGCGGTGGCGCTCGTCGTCGCGCACGCGGGCGCGCGCGCGCCGCTCGCGTCGCTCACGTCCACCGCCGTCAACGTCGCCTCCCTGTCCGCCGCCCTGACCGCGCCATCGGGACCCGCGCAAGCGGCCTTGCTGGACGCGGTGATGGCCGGGAGCGGCGGCGTCGCCGCTTCGTCGCTCGCGCTCCACGGCACGGGCACGCCGCTTGGCGACCCGATCGAAGTCGCTGCCGCCAAGGCGCTGTCCATTGCCTCCTCCAACCTGCGCCTCTCCGCACCCAAAGCGGGCCTGGGGCACACCGAGGGCGCGGCAGGCGGCGCAGGGGCGCTGGCCGCGGCGGCCGCCTCGCGCCTCGCCCCCGCGCCGCCCGTCGCCCGCCTGCGGTCGCTCAACCCGCACGTCGCCGACGCCTTGTCCCGATGGATCGATGGCGCGGCCATTGGACGCGCCGCCGGCTGCCCGGCAACGGGCGGGCTGGCGGTGGCGAGCGCTTTTGGGATGAGCGGGGTCAACGCGGCGACCGCGCTCGCGCCGCCGCCCGACGCCCTCGCCGTCCCCACGCCTCCTTTTTTACCCTGGGTCCATCGTCGCGCCTATGCGCTGCCGCGAGACTTTGCGCCGGCGGCCGTGGGGCGGGCGGCGGGGCGGGCGGCGTGGTTTGCGCCGCGGCGCGCCGACGCGGCGCTTGCCGCGCTCGCGGCGGCCGCGGGCGCCGGAGGTGCGCCCGCGCTGGCGCTCGAGGCCGCGTACGGCGCGGCAGCGACCCTGACCGACTCGACCAACGTGTTCCTCGCCCGCGTGGCGGCCGCGGCCGGCGCGCGCGGTGCGCCGGCCGCCGTCGCGGTCGACGCCGCGACCGGCGCGGTGCGGGCTTGGCTGGATGGCGGGTCGGAGCCAGCTCTGACGGCAATCGTCGTCGCTGTGCGGGAGGCGGGCGCTGGGCGGCCGCGCCGGCGCTGCGCCTTGGCGCCGCGCTCGCGCACGCGGCCGACGGCCTCCACGCTCGCCGTGCTCGCGCCCGCCGACGACGGCAACTCGTTTGTCGTGCACCCCGGCGCCTGGACCGCGTCTATTGCGCTCGCGGGCCTGGCTACGGGCCGCGGCCTGCTGGCCGCGGCCGGCGCAGCGCGCGCCAACTCGGGCCGCGCGCGCTGGGCGGCCGCCGCGCCGGCCGCCGCGCGCGCCGGCGCAGCGTGCCTGCTGGCGCCGAACCTTGTCGCTTCCGCGCCTTTTCGAGACCCCGTCGCTGCCGCCGCGGGCGCGTGCCGGTTTGTGGTCGAGTGGCGGGTGGGGACGCCGGCGGCCGAAGCGCGCCGCTCGGCGCGCCCGTCCCGCCCACACCGCCTCGTCCCCTCGATCGTCGCCACCGCCGCCCGCCTGGCGGCGGCCGCGCCGGCATCGGGTCGCTCGACGATCGCCCTGCGCACGAGAGGCGCCGCCCCCGCCCCTGCGCCGGGCGGCGCGCGCGGCCGCGCGGGCGCCGCTGCGGCGGCCGCCCTCGTGCGCTGCCTTCCGTACGAGCTGGCCTCGCTCGACGGTTTTGTCGTGGATGGCGATTTGTGGGGCGGTGGTGGAGAGGAGGGACGCTACGGCGGCGGCGACGACGCCGCGGTCGCAGGCCGCGCCGCGCGCGTGCCGCGGCTCGCGTACGCCCCGCCGGCCGCCGCTCGCGCCTTCTGCGCGCCCTCGTCCATCACCATCACCGGCGGCGGCGGCGGCCTGGGCGCACTGGCCGGCGCGGCGGCGGCGGCGGGCGGCGCGGCGCGCGTCGAGATGCTCGCGCGGTCGGCGCGGAGCGCGGCGCCCGCCCTGCTGGCTTGGAGCCCCGTTCCTGTCTCAGCCGCCGCTGCCGACGTCGCGCGCCAAGCCGACGTGGCGGACGCTGCGTCGCGCTCCCTAGCGTACCCCGCGCGCCCCGGTGGCCTCGTTCACTCGGCCGGGTCGCCCGGCGCGGGCGCGCTCGCCGCGCTCGCGCCGGCCGCCACCCGGTCCGCCGTCGCGCCCAAAGCGGTCGCCCTGGCCGCCCTCCTCGCCGCGTCCGCCGCGGCCCCGCTGGCGTCCGTGGCCTGCTTCTCGTCCGTCTCCGCAGTCGCCGGCTTTGGCGGCCACGCGCCCTACGCCGCCGCCAACGCCGCTGCCGACTCGCTCGCCGCGACCACGGCCGACGCCGGCGTGCCCGTGTGCTCGCTACAGTGGGGCGCGTGGGCGGGCGTCGGCATGGCCGCGTCGCGCGTGCGCGAACGCGACGCCGCGGCGCTCGTGCCCGCCGTCGGCGCGCGCGCGCTCGAGGGCGCGCTCGCGGCGGCGGCCGCCGGCGTGTCGCCCGCTGTCGTCGGCTTTGCGCCGCGCGCCTACTGGCAGCGCCTGGCGGACGGCGCGGGGAGGGCGTGGCCGCTGGTGGAGGAGGAAGTGGTGGCGGCGGCGCAGGCGGTCGACGCCCAGGCAGCGCCCGCCGCAGCGCCCACGCCCACCATCACCACCCTTGACCGCGTGCTCGCGTTCATCGCTGACGCGGTGGCCGACCTGACGGGCGCGCCGCCGTCGCCCGACGCGCCGCTGGCCGACTCTGGCGTTGACTCGCTCGCCGCGATCGAGCTGCGCCGCCGGCTGGCGGCCGCCTTTGGCGTGGACGCGCCATCCGCGGCGTCGCCGGGCGTGAGCGCGGCCCGGCTGGCGGCCGACGTGGTTGCAGCGAGCGCGGGCGCGAGCGCGCGCGCTGCGCCGCCCGCGTCGTCGGCCTGGATCGCGCCCGCCACCACGACCCCTCTCATGCGCCTCTTCTGCCTTCCCTACGCAGGCGGCGTGTCCGAGGCCGTGTTTGGCGGGTGGGGCCGGCTGCTGCCGCCCGCGGTCGCGGTCTGCCCCGTGGAGCTGCCCGGCCGCGGCCGCCGCGCGCGCGACGCGCCGCCGGCCGACCTCCGCTCCCTCGCCGCCCAACTCGTCGCCGGCCTGGACCTGGACGCGGGACCGTATGCGTTGTTCGGCGCGTGCCTGGGCGCGGTGCTGGCATACGAGGTGGCGGCCGAGGCGGCGCGCGTGGGCGCGCGGCCGCCGCTCGCCCTGTTCGTCGCCGCCGCCGCGCCGCCCCACCTGTACGCGCCCGCGGTGGCGCGGCTGTACCTGCCGCCTGGTATGGCGGCGCCGGCGGATGCGAAGGCTTTGGCGGCCGACGCCGCGGCGCGCCTGCGCGCGTGGAAGTCCCTCCCAAAGGCCCTCGTCCTTTCCGTCTTCAAGGCCGGCAACTTCGCGGGCGTCGCCGACATGGAGACCGACCCCCGCCTGTACGACAGGGTGGCCCCGGTCGGCGTCGCGGACATTCTCTTGGCGGTGACCTACGACGCCCCCCCCCCCTCCCGCCCCGCTCTCACCTGCCCCATTCTCGCCCTGGACGGCGTGCGGGACGGCACCATCGCCCGCGGGGCCATGCTGGAGTGGGGGCGGTACGCGGGAGGGGGGGGCGGCGGGTCGTTTGAACGGGTCGGGATTGAAGGGGACCACTACTTCACCGCGACCCTGGCCCGCGCCGTCACGGCCCTGGTCGGCGCCCGCCTGCTGGACGCGGCCGACGCGCTGCCGGGCGGGCTGCGCGGCGCGGGGCACTCGTGGCTGGGCGGCGCGTGAAGAGAGAGGTGGGGAATGGAGCGCGTGCAACGGGGTGCACGCGCAAGGGAGAGACAGAGACACACACGCGCGCCACATGGAGCAGGCGGGGTATACAACGGATCCGGAGAGTCACCGCGCGGGCGGGCACGACGCGTCGATGAAAAACGGCGCCAGCCCCGCCCCTTTCTCAAACCGCTTGTCCCCGCTGTACTGCGCCACGAGCGTGTACTCGCCGGGCAGGGCAAAGCCGGCCAGTTTGGCGCCGGCCACGGCCGCGTGGCCGGGGGTCCCCGGCAAGAGCTCCAGCGGGAGGACGGCGCCGACGCCGAGCACGCGGTGGAGCAGGGGGTCGGCCGCGACCGCGCCGGCGGCGCCCGCGAGCGCGGCTTTGGCGTCAGAGCCCAGGCCTGCGAGCGCTCGGCGGCGGCCGCCAAAGGGGGTGCGCCACGGAAGTGGAAAGTGGGGCCCGGCGGCGGGCGCGTGGGCGGTCAGGGCGTCGCCCGCGGCGGCAGCGGCGTGGCCGGGCGAGGCGAGAGGAGGGGTGGTGGCGGCCGGAGTGGCGGCCGGCGTCGCGGCCGGCGTCGCGGCCGCCGCCGCGGCACCCTGTTCCATCGCCTGCAAATCCGCGGCTTCCGCCAGCACGGCCGCCGCCAGCGCCGCCGACTCCGGGTCGGCCGCGCCCGCGCCGCCGCCCGGCGCGGCGCCACCCGCCGCGGCAGCAAGCGCCTGCGCAGCCAGCGGCGCGGCCGTGCCCGCTCCTGCAGTCAGCGCCTCCAGGTCGATGTCCGCGCCGCCGCCAGGAGCGGCGGAGACGCCGAAAGAGGAGGGAAGGGGGGTCGAGCCACCACTGGCGGCCGTCTGCAGAAACGATTTGCCACCCGTCACGGCCAGCGCCTTGCCCGCCGCCCCCGCCACCGCGCTGTTCAGCGCGGACGTCGCCCCGTTGACGAGCGCGGCCTTGACCGCGGCGGAGCGCGCGGCCGCGCCCGGCGCGCGCGGCAAACCTTTCCACGCGTCGACGCTGGCCAGCCGCCCGCGCACCAAGTAGACGCCCACCACGCCGCCCGGCGTCGCGCAATCGCGGACGCCGCCGGGGGCGGCGACGGTCACGTCAAACAGGGCGTCCTTGAAGGAGCACGCGGGAGCGGTCAGGTTCGGGGGCCGCGCGACAACGGTCACGGCCGGCACCGCTTTGGCCACCGGGTAGAGCAAGGGCACGGACGCGCCCTCGTTGCAGGCGCCGCCGTCGCCGCGCACGTACCAAGCGGTGAGTTTTCGCAGCCCCGGCACGAGCGAGGTGACCGTGAGATTCGCCCCTCCCCCCGCCAGCGCTAGCGGCGGCCCCAGGGCGGCGCCGTCGGCGCCAAAGGTGACGTAGCCGGTGGCGGGGGCGCCGCCGGGGAGGGCGACGGCGGCGGAGAGCGTCGTGGGCACGCACGCCGACGCGGAGCCGCCGGGCGTGACAGACAGCGTGATGGCGCACGGCGCGTAGTCGAGCGCGACCGCGCGCGACTCGGCCGCGCCCGCGGCGGCCGCGGCGGCCGAGGGGCGCGGGAGCGCCAGCGCGGTCGACCCCGGCCGCGCGCCGACCGGCTCCAGCAGGCTCTCGGCCGACGCCGCGGTCGCGTCCAGCGTCTCCGCTTCCGCGTCCGTCACCGGCAGGTTGAGGAAGACGCGGGCGGCGGCGGGGGTGAGGCCTGCGGCCGCGCCGAGCAGCGCAGCGGGGAGGGCGGGCGGGGACGCGGTCGCGGGCGGTGGCGCAGCGTCAGCCGCAGCAAGAGCTGCCGACTCGGGCTGCGGCACGTCCCCTGAGGCGGCCGCGGAGGCCGCCGCGGCGAGGGCGATGCAGGCCGCACGCGCGAGCCATGCGGGCGGCGCCAGTGTACGCCGCCGCCCGTGGGCAGAAGGGCGTGCAAAAGTCGACATGAACAAGATTAGTTTCAGCGGGCGCGGGGAGAGCACGGCGGCAAGGCAGCACAGGGCACGGCGCCGGGCGCGCGGCGCGCGCGCGGCGCGCGATGTGGAAGCGGGGAGCAGTGGCCGCGCGGGCGGCCCTGGTGTCGCCGCCGGCGGCGCCGGGCTTGGCTGGGGCGACCGGCAGCGGCGCGGTCTGGCTGCGAGCTTGGCGCCTGCAGCCTTCACACCCCTCCCTCTCTCCTCTCCCCTCTCCCTTCCTACCCGCCGCGCTCCCCCGCGATGCGCGGCCGCTTGCTGTGCGGTGCCGGCGCGCGCGCGTCGGCGGCCAGCGGGTCGACGAGCGACACGGAGAGCGCTTCGCCGAGCACGCGCGTGCCGTCGAGCGCGGCGACCGCGGCCGCGGCCGACCGCGCGTCGGCGAAAACCGCCACCCCGGACCGAGGCGCGCCGGGATGGAGCGTGACGGTCGCGACGGGGCCGTGCGCGGAGAGGACGTGTTCGAGGGCGTACGCGGGGAGCGGCCGCGCGAGCGTCGTGTACACGGTGCGGCCAGCGGGGCGCGCCTCGACCGCCGGAGGCGCGCCGGACGATGCCACGTCGCCGGCGGCAATGATTGGGGGCGGGAACGCCTCATCGGCGAGCCCCAGGGACGCGAGGAGGGGGGCGTCGCGGTCGCCGCCGTCCCCGTCCGCGTCGTCCGTTCTCAGGTGGGCGATGCCCGCGCCCACCGACGCGACGTCGGCCGCGGCCGCCGCGCGCGTGCCCGACTCGCCCGAGGCGGCCGGCCGGGGCGGCGGCGGGCGCGCGGGCGACGGCCCGCGCTCGCTCTCGCGCTCCCCGCCCCACGCCCCGGCCAGCGGCCCCAGCCCCAGCCCGCCCCGCAGCGTGGCCAGCGCCTGCAGGGTGGACAAGTTGATGGGCTGCGGCGCGGCGGCGCCCCGGTCGCGGTCGCCGCCGCCCGCGCCGCGGCGGCGGCGCCCGCGGCGGCCGCCGCCGACGCCCCCGGTCGCCTCGCTCGACGCCGACGCGCGGTCGCCCCGGGACCGGGAGTCCCGGTCGTCGTCCGCGGACGGGCCGGGCGATGGGAGCGAGCCGCCGCCCGAAGGGGCGCGCGCGCCGCGCGCCGCGCGCGGCTCGGCGAGCATCGCCTTGACCCTTATCCCCCCCACCACCCCGCCCGCGTCCCGCACCGCCTCCAGGGCGGCCAGAGCGGCCGACGCGCGCTCGAATTTGGCGTACGCGACGCCCTTGGAGGGGACGAAGTCCGCTTTGAGGTGGGTCAAGCCCCCTGTCTCCGCCAGGCTGGCCCGCAGTGCCGCCACGTCGGCGCTCTTGGGGACAACGAGGAAGAGGCGGGACCTCGGCGGGTCGTCGTCAGGGTCGAGGAGTGAGGAGGAAACGGGAGGGAGGGCGCGCGGCGCGGACGCCGCCGCCGCCGCTCCCGCCGACCCTGACCCGGCCCTCCGCCCCGCGGGCGGGTCGGCGTACAGTACGCGCAGCGTGGGGCCGGAGGCGCCGTCGAGCGGGGTGTCGTGCAGTTGCTCGACCGCCGCCGCAGCCGCGCTTGCGCGCTCGTACCGCACGTACGCGACGCCCGACTCGCGCACCAGTTTGAGCGAGGCGAGGGCGCCGCGCGCGGCGAACAGGGAGCGCAGGCGGTCGGCCTGGGAAGGAGGAGAGAGGTGAGCAGGGTCGGCTCGGGCGGCGCCCAGCCGGGCGCCGCCGCCGCCGCCGCTCCGCGCCAACCCACACACGCACATCCACGCCTTTGCCGCACACGACAAAGAGGCGGGTGTCGTCCGCGGGCGCGCCGGCATGCGGGGCAGGGGCGCTGGGGGCGGCGCCGTCCATGGCGCGCGGCGAGGCGTGTGCGACGAGGCGGGCGCGCTGGCCGCCGGCCGGCGGCGGCGGCGCGGCGGGGAGTGAGGGAGAGAGAGAACGCGGCGCCGACCCGGCGCTGGGCTGGCCCGGCACACACGCTCTTCTCACACACTCCCCCTCTCTTCAATCGTCGCGCCACTCGATGACGGGCTCGTCCGTGCGGTAGCGCTGCGTGACGGTGGTCTCCGACAGAGGCGGCGCCGCGCGCTCCCCGCCCGCCTTCAGCGCCAGGAGCGCGGGCCACGCGATCATGGCCCCATTGTCCACGCAGTACCGGTCGTCTATGGGGGGGAGGAGGAGGGGTGGGATGCGGGCGGGAGTCTCGGCGCCCACCCCCCTCGACCCCCTCGTTGTCTCGCACCCGTCGCGTAGAGCCTCCCCCCCCGCTCCGCCGCCATGGTCCCCATCATCTCCTGCAGCCGCACGTTGCAGCCAACGCCGCCCACGATGAGGACGTCGGGCGCGCCGACGTGCGCCATGGCGCGCTCGGTGATTTCGACAAGCGCGGCGAAAACGGTTTCCTGCATGGAGAAGCACAGGTCCGCGACCGTCGCCTCGCCCGACTTGAGCAACCTCGGCGCGGCTTCCTCGACGGCGGAGAGGAGGCCGGACATCGCGACATCCATCCCTTTCACGACGTAGGGAAGAGGAATTAGTTTCACCCCTTTCTTGGCCTCCTGCTCGATGTTGTACCCCGGCGCCGGGTCGTTGGGCAGGCCGACGAGGCGGGCGAAGCGGTCCAGGGCGTTGCCGACGGCGACGTCGATGGTTTCCCCGAAAATGCGATACCGCTGTTTCGAGTACGCGATCACCTGCGTGTTGCCTCCCGACGCGTACAAAACGACGGGGTCGACGGCTCCCGTGACCAGCCTTCCCATTTCAATGTGGCCGACGCAGTGGTTGACCGGGAGGAGGGGCACGCGCCAGAGGAGAGAGAGCGCGCGCGCGGCGACCGCGCAGGACACGAGGGGGCCGCCCATGCCGGGGCCCTTGGTGTAGGCGACGGCGGCGATGTCGGACGGGGTCACGCCGGCTTCGGCCAGGGCTTGCTGGACCAGGGGGATGATGTGTTGCTGTCGACAGGCGGGGGGAGGGGTTGGCAGCGGTCCCCGTGTGCCGACCCCTGCCTGCCCTCCTCGACCTCCTCGCCACCCACACACCTGGTGGTGCAGCGCGGTCTCCCGCGGCAGGAAGCCCTGGCCCGGCGGCGTGATGAAGCTGGGGGCGGGTTGGTGGGAGGGGGACGGTCGAGCGCGGCGGCCGCCGCGCGCCCGCCGCCGCATTCCCGCCCCCACTCCAACCCGCGGCGTCGCGCGTCAGAGCGACCGCCCATCGGCGCCGCTGCAGCCGCCGCCCGCCGCCCCCGCCGCCCGCAATCCCACCCCCCGCCCCCTCCCCTCCTCTCCCCTCTCACGTCTTGCGCGGGTTGGCGAGCACGGCCCCGTCGTCGGCCACGATGCCGACGCCCACTTTGTTGGCCGAGCCCTCGATGCCGAGGCAAAGGAGCCGCGGCGCCATTTCGGCCGCAGTGAGAGAACGGCGCGGGCGCAGGCCTCTCCCCACACCCTCCCCTTCCACCTCACCATGGAGGGCCGCTCCAAACGCGCGCGCGCCCCCAAGCGGGGCGCGGCGTCCCTGGCCGAGCTGCGCGACCTGCGCGCGGGCGGCGCGGGCGCGAAGAAGCGGCTCGACACGTACGAGCTCAAGGAGGAGGCCGCCGTCTACGACGTGGTGGACGAGGACGCGTACGCGGACCTGGTGGCTAAGCGCCGGCGCGAGGGTGGTGCGTGGAGAGGGAGGGAGGCGCGCGCGATTGGATGGGCGCGCGCGTGCGGGCGGCGGTTGGGGAGGGGGGGGCGGCGCCGATTGCGCGCGCCGATGCCCACACACGATCCTCTATCCCCCACCATAGGCGGCTTCGTGGTGGACGACGACGGCGCGGGCTACGTCGACGTGGGTGAAGAAGACGACTGGTCGGCCGCCGCCGGGGCGGGCGACGACCCCGACGCCGGCCCGTCGGGCGCGGCGGCCGGGCCTGGGCCCGGCGACAAGGGCAAGGGCGGCAAAGGTGGGCTAGAGGGGGGAGGATGGGCGGTGAGCGTTCGGACGCGGCGCGCCCCGCCGCGGCCGCCCGCGGCCTCCGCCGCCCTCCGTGCACCCCGAGATCGCGCATCGACGCCCTCCCTTTTCCTCCCTCAGGCAAGAAAAAGGCGGCAGCCCCCCCGCTGCCCGCCGCACAGCGCGCCCGCATCGACAAGATGTTTTCCGCCGCCGCGCCGCGCGCCGCCACCGCGCCCGCGCGGGCGCCGGTCGACCCCGGCGCGACGGACGCCGTGCTGGACGACATCCTGGGGGGGCTGGGCGGGGAGGAGGAGCCGGCGCCGCGCGCTCGGCGCGCGGCGCCGCCGCGCGCGGCGGTCCGCGCGGCTCCGTCGCGCGCTGCGGCCCGCCTGGCGGCGGCCGAGGCCGCGATGGCGGCCGTCGACGAGACGGACGCCGCCGCGGCCGCGGTCGAGCCGGCGGCGGAGCCCGAGCCGGTGGCGGACGCCGCGCCGGCGCCCGCCGCCAAGGCCGAGGCGCGCACCCCGCGCCCCGCGCCGCGCGCCGCCCCCGCGGTCGCCACCGCCATGGACGAGGACGCGGTGGCCGACGGCGCGCTGGCCGCCGGGTGGGAGGACCTGGTGGGCGGCGGGGCGGGCGGGGCGGGCGGGGCGGGCGACGCCGCCCCCGCGCTCCTCGCCTCGCAACCGGCCGCCGTCGGCGAGTCCGACCCCCTCCCCACGTCCCCCGACGGCACGCTCCCCTTTTTCCTCATCGACGCGCACGAGGAGCCGGGGGACCGCGGCTCCCTCTACCTCTTCGGCAAGGTCCCCCTCGACCCGTGTGCGCCGCCGACCCCCTCCTCCCGCTACGCCTCCGCGTGCGCCGTGCTGACTGGGCTGCCGCGCGCCGTCTTTTTCGTGCCGCGGCCGTCCGTGTTTGGCCCCGCGGCCGCCGACCTGGCCCGCCTCGAGGCCGACGCTGCGGCCAACCCCGCCGCGCGCGGCGCGCTCATGGCCGCTCTGCACGAGGCGGCCGCCGACCTCAAGGCCGAGGTCAAGGCCGTGCTCGCGGGCGCGGGCGTGGCGGGGTTTTCGCTCAAACCCGTGAAACGCGCCTACCCCGGCGTCGGCGCGCCGCCCGGCGTGCCGCTCGCCAAGGGCGACCAGTGGGTGCTCAAGGCGCGCCTGCCCGCGGGCGCGCCGTTCCTGCCGGCGGGCGTCGCGGGCGAGCACTTTGCCGCGGCGTTTGGCGGCAACCAGTCCACCCTCGAAGCGTTCCTCTTGAAACGCCGCGTCAAGGGCTCGACCTGGCTCTCCCTCGCCGGCGCGACGCGCATCCCCGACGGGCGCCGCGTCTCGTGGTGCGCCCTAGAAGTGACCCTGGCCGGCTGGAAAGGGGTGACCCCCGCCGACGGCGACGGCCGCGACCCGCCGCCGCTCGTCGTCGCGGCCGTCAAGGTCACGACCGCGCTCCACCCCCAGGCCAAGACGAACGAGGTCGTCGCGCTGTCTGTCGTCACCCTGCCCGCGCTGCCGGTGCACAGGCCGGCGGCGCGCGCAGAGTGGGCGACGCCCGCGGCCGGCCTCTCGGCCTTCACCATCGTGCGCAAACTCGACGGCCGCCCCTTCCCCCCGGGGTTTGACGCTGCCGTGTCGCGCGCGTCCACGGGCGCGCTGGCCGGCGCGGGCGGCGGGCCGGCGCTTGCGGGGCTCCCGACGGAAAAGGCGCTCCTCGGCGCGGCGCTCGCGCGCCTCAAACAAGTCGACGCCGACGTCCTCGTCGGCCACAACGCGGCCGCATTCGACCTGGACGTCTTGCTGCACCGGTCGCTGGCGCTCAAAGTGCCGCACTGGTCGCGGCTGGGGCGGCTCAAGCGGACCAAGCCGCCGCGCGGCGGCGGCGGCGCGGGCGGCGCGCCCGGCGGCGGCGGCGCCTCGTTCGCCCTCATGTCCGCCATGGCCGGCCGCCTGCTGTGCGACACCTACCTGCAGGCGCGGGACACGGTCAAGGAGGTGGACTACACCCTCGGCACGATGGCGCGCGTCCTCCTCGGCCAGGCCCGCTCCGACCTCCCCCAGTCGGCCGTCCGCACCGCGTTCGACTCCGCCGACGGCCTCCTCGCCCTGGCGCGCCACGCGCAGGGCGACGCCTGGCTCTCGCTCGGCGTCGCGGCGCACCTCAACGCCCTGCCGCTCACGCGCGCCCTCGCCTGCCTCTCCGGCTCGCTCTGGTCGCGCGCCCTGCTCGGCCAGCGCGCGGGCCGCATCGAGATGCTGCTCCTGCACGAGCTGCACGCGCGCAAGATGCTGCTGCCGGACCGGTGGAGCCAAAAGGACCGCGAGCGGCTCGAGGCGGCGGCGGCGGCCAAGGCGGGGGGTGGGGAAGGCGGCGCCGGCCCCGCCACCTCTTCTTCCTCGAAGAAAAAGGGCCCCCAGTACGCGGGCGGCCTCGTGCTGGAACCCAAAAAGGGCCTCTACGACTGCTTCGTCCTCCTCCTCGACTTCAATTCTCTCTACCCCTCGATCATCCAAGAGTACGACATCTGCTTCACCACGGTCACGGTGCCGGCCGACGGCGGCCCCGCGCCGCTGCCGCCTCCCTCGGACGCGCCCGCGGTGCTGCCGACCGTCATCCGCGGCCTCGTCGAGCGCCGCCGCGCGGTCAAGGGCATGCTCAAAGCCGAGCGCGACCCGACGCGGCGCGCCCAGCTCGACATCCGCCAGCACGCGCTCAAGCTGACCGCGAATTCCATGTACGGGTGCCTGGGCTTCTCCTCGTCGCGCTTCCACGCGCGGCCGCTCGCTGAGCTCGTCACCTCGACCGGCCGCGAAGTCCTGCAGGCGACCGTGGACGCCGTCACCAACGGCCTGGGCGCCGACGTCATCTACGGCGACACGGATTCCATTATGGTGGCCACCGGCGCGGCCGACCTCGAGGGCGCGCTCGCGCTCGCTGCCGCGGTCAAGCGCGACGTCAACAAAAAGTACCGCGCCCTCGAGATCGAGCTCGACGGCGTCTACTCCCGCATGCTGCTGCTCAAGAAGAAAAAGTATGCCGCCCTCAAACTGGAGCCGGGCGCCCCCCCGGGCCCCGACGGCGCGCCCGCGACGAGCCGCGAGGCCAAGGGCCTCGACATCGTGCGCCGCGACTGGTGTCCGCTCGCCAAAGACGTGGGAAACAAGGCGCTGGACGCCATTTTGGGGGGTGGGGCGAAAGACGACGTGGTCGCCGCCATCCACGACGCGCTGCGCGACGTCGCGGCGCGCGTCGCGGCGGGGGCCGTCCCCCTCCACAAATTCGTCGTCACCAAAGCCCTCACCAAGCGCCCGCAAGACTACCCCGACGCGTCCAACCAGCCGCACGTGCAGGTGGCGCTGCGGCGGGGCGCGGCGGGCGCGGCCGACGCGGCGCGCGCGGGGGAGACGGTGCCGTACGTCATCTGCGTCGACGGCCCTTCGGCTGTCGCGGGTGACGCATCCTCCCTGGTCGGCAAACCGCTCGCCGCGCGCGCGTTCCACCCGGACGAGGTGCGGGCGTCGAACGGGGTCATCGCGCCAGACGCAGAGTACTACCTCGGCCACCAAGTCCACCCCGTCGTCTCCCGCCTGGCCGCCCCGATCGAGGGCACCAACCCGGGCGCGATGGCGGAATGCCTGGGGCTCGACCCGGCCCGCTACGGGAAAGGCGGAGGCGGAGGCGGCAGCGGCGCGGCCGACCTGGCCGCCGCCGCGCGCGACGCCGCGCTGCTCGGAGGCGGCGCGTGGCTGGACGACGACGCCCGGTTTGCCGACTGCCCCGCGTTCAAGCTACCGGGGGCGGGGCGCGCATTTGCGGGGGCGGAAGCGATCGCGGCGGGCGAGGTCGAGCCGGAGGCCGCCCTCGGGGCCGTCACCGCCGCCCAGCTGGCCAACGCCGCCCGCCTCGCCTGCCGCGCCGTCCTGCGCGACTACTACGACGCGGGCGCGGCGGCGGACGACGAGCTCGCGCGCGCCCCAACGCGCGACGTGGCGCTGCGGTCGGCGCCCGGCCTCCCGCCCGGCGCTGCGCCGGCCGACCCGGCCTCCACCGCACGCATGGTGCGCGACGTGTCCGAGGCGGACGCGTACGCGCGCCTGGTGGCGGTGTGGCGCGCGCTCGACCCCGAGCGCGGCGTCGCGGCGGCCGAGCGCAAGGCCGCGGCCGCCGCCGCGCGCGGCGGCGCGCCGCCCGCGGTCGCCGGCGCAGCCGACGCCCGCATCGACCCTGTGCGCGACACGCTGGCTGCCGGGGCGGCGGCGGCGGCCGAGCTGCGCGACGCGGCGGCCTTCCGCTGGGTCGACGTCGGCGCGCTCTTTGCCTTTTGAGGAGAGAGACGGGGTGTGTGGTGGAGAGGCGAGTGCGGGGTGTGTGTTACCAAACAAACGGCCAAAGAACGCGAGTGAAAGGTTGGGTTGGGGGGAGGGAGGGGCTAACCGCGGCCGCCGCGGCCGCGACCGCCGCGGCCGCGACCGCCCCGGCCGCCTCGACCGCGGCCGCCGCCACGGCCACGGCCGCCGCCGCGGCCACGGCCGCCATCGCGGCCGCCGCGGCCGTCGCCACCGCGGCCGCCACCCCCGTCGGCGTGCGCCTGAAACGGGTTGCCGCCGCCCGCCGCGAGCGCGGGCCCCGCTTTGGGCCCCTTGACCTTCTTGCGCTTGCCCTCGTCGTACTCGGCGTCGTACTCGTCGTACCGCGCCCGCTTGGTGGCGGGGGCGGCGGCGTGCACGACGACGGGGGCGGTGTCAGGGGGCGCGGCGTCGGCGCCTCCCCACGACAAGGGCCGCTCCGCCTCGGCCGCGCGCTCGGCCGCGGCCGCGCCCTTTAGCTTTTTGGACGCAGGGCGAGGTGCGGGCGCGGGCGCGGGCGCCGGCGCGGCGGGCTCGGGCTTGGGCTTGGGCGGCGGCGGCGACGCGCGCCGGGCGGGGCCGCCGCCGCCGTCGGCCGCGGCGGCCGCTGCGCGCGAAGTGGTGATCGCTCTCGCTAGCGCCTGGAACCGGTCCCGACCGCTCATGGCGGCCAACTTGGACGCCGACGGCGACCGGGTGAGGGTGGGCGGGGTCGGCGGGATGCTGGAGGGTGGTGGGGAAGGGCGCGCGCGTCGGCGCGCGCACTCTCTCGGCGAGCCGCCTCCCCCCGCCCGCCGATGGGGTCGGTGCGGCGCGGGTTTCTGAGGCCCGGCCGGCAAAGGTGCGGTGTGCCTCACGCCACCCTCGCGAACGAGGGAGGCTCGGTGCCCAGTGCAAAAATCGTCAGCCCCCCTCCGACGCCTCCACACCCCTCGACCATCCACACCGCACGCACCTCGCCCGCTGCTTGCCCTTGCCCGCGCCGCCCGCCTTGGCGGCCTTGGCCGCCGTGGCCGGCGGCGCCGCGGGCGCCGGCGCTGGCCGCTTGGTGGCGGCCTTCTTGCCCGCCCCCTTTGTCGCCGGCGCCTTCACCCCCACCCCGCGCGCCGTCGGCGCGCCCTCCCCGCGCGCCGCCTCCCCCGCCACCGCGCGGCAGTAGAACAGGATGTAGGCGCGCTGGGCGAGGGCCACGCGGTCGGCGACTTGCGCGAGGTGCGCGTCGTCGGCGCAGTGCCACAGGCCGGTGCCCGCGCGCACAAAGGCGGTGTAGTGGCCGCAGTGCAGGGAGTGGCCGGAATGGACGAGGACGCCGGTGAGCGTGTAGAGCATGGGAGGGGGAGGAGGGGTGGCGAGGGCTTTGGCGCCGCCGCCCTGCTTCTTCTTCGAGGCGCCGCCGCCGCCGCCGCCGCCCTGCGTCAGCGTGTAGGGCGCCAAGTCCAGCGTCTCCGGGTAGGCCACCCGCTGGGACAGCTTGCGGCCGCCGTGCGCGTAGGAGAAGCGTTTCAGGTGCAGGACGAGCACGCGCGGCGCGGCGTCGACGGCGAGCGATTTCACCGCCCGCACCCGCTTCCCGCCCTGCCGCGGGCACCGGTACCGGTTGTCGCCGTCCAGGATGTCGCCCGCGGTGAAGCGGGCGAGGGCGGACGCGACCGTGTCGGCGCCGCCGATGTCGAGCGAGAGGCAGAGGGACGGCTCCGCCGTCGCGGACGCGTACCCGCAGTCGGAGCAGGTGACGGTGGAGCGCAGGGCGCCACCGAAGAGGGCGTAGATGAGGGAGGTGGCGGCGAGGGCGGGGGGGGGGGGCGCCGCGCCGGGGGCGCGCGCGAGGCAGGCCTCGTGCACCGCGTCCAGCAGGGCGATGAGGTACTCGTGCGCATCCTCCTGGCGGCCCAGGCGGAAGCTGGGGAGTGGGGGGCGGGGTGGGCGGGGGAGGGGGCGGCACGCGTGCCGCCCTCGTCCACGGGGGCGGAGCGCGCGGCGCGCGGAGCCACCACGCCCTCCCCCCCCTCCGTCCATGCACGCGCGCCTCCCCCAACGCGTCGGTGTAACTATGACTATACGGTAATGCGTGTTCCGCAGCGCGGGGCGGCGCGGCGCGCGCGCCCGGAAACCGGGCGCGCGACGCCGCGCGGGTCTAGGCCCCGCGGTCGGAGAGTAGAGCGATCGTCATCCGCGAAGGGGGCAAGGTGCATGGAAGGAGGAGGGACGCCACCAACCACCCCTCTCCTCCTCATCGCACCTGCGGCACACTGCCTTGAGGGCGCGCGCGTGCGCGAGCGGCGCGACGGTGGCCCGCCGCCCGCCCCCTGCAGCGGCCAGGGCTTTGACGATGTGCGCCTGGGTCGCGCGCAAAGCGTCGAAAGGGGGGCCGGCCGGCGGGCGCGCGCCGGGTGGCGCCGCGCGCGCGCGCGGCTCGCGCGCGGCGAGCGCGGCGCCCGCGGGCGAGAGCAGGGCCTCGGCCAGGGGCGGCGTGTGCGTCAGGCACTGCAGCACGGCGTTCATGAAGCACGTGTTGCCCAGGTTGGAGAGGCCGGCGCCCTGGAGAGAAGAGAGAGGAAAGAGGAGGGGGGGGGGTGGGCGCGCGTCTCGCCCCCTACCCCTGACCGCGTGCCGCCACGTGTGTGCGCGCCCTTCGCGACCCTCGCCACGCCCACGCCCCTCTCTCTCTCCCTTACCGGTCGCCGGGGCTCGGCCCAGCCGGCGGCGAGCGCGGCCGACGGAAACAGCTCCCCGTCAGCCCCAATGACGCGGCGCAACTGCTTGGGCGGCGCCATGGCGGCGGCGGGGACGTGGGACGGTGGCGGCGGCTCCTGGGGGGGGCATGCGGGCGTCGGCGCGCCGGCGGCGCGGCACGAGCAGCGGGCAGCCTCCCGCGCCCTCCCACGCCCTCCATCCCTCCCGCATTGGCGCACCAGTCGCACGACGTCCACCCCCACCGGCGGCGGCACGGCGTCTGGCGCGGCCGCGGGTACAAACTCGAGGCGGTCGCCGCGCTTGGCGGCGGCCGCGGCGCCGCCGAGGGCCGCCGACAGGTGGCTCGCGCGCGGCGTGGCGGCGGCTGCGCGACCGCACGAGCGGCGGCGAGGGCTAGTGTGGGGAGGGCGCCAGTGACGCGCCGGCGGCGCCGCCGCCGGTTTGTGCGCACACCACGCCGGCGCCCCTCTTCGCGCCGGCATGGCGTTCACCTTTGGCGGCGGCGCGCCCGCGCAGGCGCCCGCCGCATCCCTGGTGCGTGGGAGGAGGGGGAAAGGAGGGTCGCGGCGCGATGGCGCGCGCGCGATGGGGGCGGCGAGCGCGACGGGGCGATTGGGGCGCCGCCCGCGGCGTGGCGCGGTGACGCGCGTCCCACGGCGGCCGCCGGACAGAGCGCGCGGCGCGCGTCGGCCGCGCACGCGCGCCGACGCCCCCCTCCCCGCCCTCTCCCCTCGTCAGGCCGCTGCGCCGGCCTTTTCCTTTGGCGGCGCCGGCGCCGGCATCAACAAGGCGGCGTCCACCCCGCTCCTGTCGGGAGGGCTGTTTGGAGGAGGGGCCGCGGCGCCGCCGACGCCCGGCTTTGGGTTCGGCGCGCCCGCCGCGCCCGCTGGCGGCCTGTTTGGCGGGCCGGCCGCGCCCGCGGCCGGCGGCGGCCTTTTTGGCGTGTCGGCCGCGCCCGCGGCTGGTGGGGGGCTCTTCGGCGCGCCCGCCGCGCCCGCCGCGGGCGGCGGCCTGTTTGGCGCGTCGGCGGCGCCCGCCGCAGGCGGCCTCTTCGGCGCGGCGTCAGCCGCGCCCGCCGCCGGCGGCCTGTTTGGCGCCCCTGCGGCTGGCGGCAGTCTCTTTGGCGCGCCTGCGGCCGGTGGCGGCCTTTTTGGCGCCCCAGCCCCCAGCGGCAGCCTCTTTGGCGCTCCTGCCACTTCCCAGCCCGGCGCCCTCGCCCTCTTTGGCGGCGCCGCGGGCGGCGGCGCCCCTCCCGACGGCGCCGCCGTGCGCGAGCTGGAGTCGTTGCGCGAAGCGTTCGCCGCGGCCGCAGGCGGCGGCGCCGGCGTGCCGCCGCCCGGCGCCGCGGCGTCCGCCGCGCCGTTCACGGCTTTGCTGCTGAACGTGCTCCCCCCCGGCGCCGACGCCGACGCCGCCGCGCGCGCCCGCCCCCCGGGCGTGGACGAGCTGCGGTGGCGCGAGGCGCTCGCGCGCGCGCGCGCCGCGCGCGACGCGGCCCCCGCGCGCGCCGCGCTCGCGCCCGCGCCCGCGGTCGGCTTCAGGGCGCTGCGCGACCGGAGGGGTGCGCAGGTGGCGGCCCTCAACGAAGTCGCCGCGCGCGCGGCGGCGGCGGCCGACGCGGCAGCCGCGCTCGCGCGCCGCCGCGCGAGTGTCACCGCCTTCACCCTGGCCACCTTGCGCCGGCGCCACGCCGAGCTCTCCGGCCGCCTCCTGGCCCTGTGCCGGCACGTGGACGCGGCGGAAGCGCGGCGGGCGGGGGCGGCGGGCGCGCCGCGCGCGCGCGCGCGCGGCGCGGCCGCTGCGCTGGCGGCCGACCTGGGGCGCCTGGAGGCCGCAGTCGCGCCTGGGGCTGCGGGAGGGCTGGAAGGGCGCGCCGCCGCCGCGGCCGCCGCGGCCCGCCTGCGCGCGGGCGGGCGCGGCGGCGCGCCGACGGCGCCGCGCCTGCCGTCGGCCGACGACGACGCCCTGCGCGACGCGTTCGCCCTGCTCTCCGAGCAGGCGCGCGCCCTGGGGCGCCTGCAAGCACTGCTGGCGGACGACGCGCGCGACGTGGGGTTGCTCGAGGGCGAGAGAGAAGGAGGAAAGGGGTGACTGTTTTTTTCAAGAGGGCGTGTCACGCGGCCGCGTCACGCCCCCGCCCTCGATCACTGCTTCATCAGGTCGCCCACAAAGTCGAATGCGCCTGCTTTGGGGGCGGCGGCGGCGGCGGCGGGGCGCATCGCGCCCGGGCGAGCGACAGCGGCAGGGGGGGGCGTAGGGTGAGCCGCGGCCGGCGCAGCCGCCGCGAACGGGTCGCCCGCCGGCGTGGCGGGTGCGGATACCACGGGCGCTGCCGCAAACGGGTCGGCGGCGGGCGCGGCCGGCGCTGCGGCGGCAAACGGGTCGCGCGCCGGCACGACCGGCGCCGTCGACAGCCCAGCCATCAGGTCGGCCAACCCCGCCGCCGGCACCGCCACCGGCGCCGGCGCGGCGGGCGCCAGCAGGTCCCCCAGGAGGTCGCCGGCAGCCGCGGGTGCAGTCGTGCCGCCCCCACCACCTTCCACCCCCAGCGCCGCCAAAACCCGCCGCGCCGCCGCCTGCACCGCGGGCTGCGGAAACGAGGCCGCCGCCAGGACGGGCTCGGGGTCGGCCTGAAACGCGACCGCGACGGCGCCCGCAGCAGCGCTCGACCCCGACGCGGCGACCGCTTCCACCGCGGCCAGCGCGCGCGCGGCCGCCTGCCACGCGGGCGACCGCATGCGCTCGGCGAGTAGAGATGCGACCAGGGCCCCGTTCGCGGTCGCCAGGCCGTCGACAAAGCGCGACAGCTCGTCCGGCCGCGGGGCCGCTCGCAGGCCGCCCGGCGCGCACAGCGCGTCGACGAGGGCCTCCTCTCGAGCGCCGGGAGGGGCGGGAGTGGACAGTGGCGGCCGGATTGGTGGCGGCGGCGTGGCGCCGGGGTGGCGCGCGGCGGCGAGCGAGCCAGCGCGCGGCGGCGTGCGGCCGGGCTGCGGCGGGGGGGCGCCGGCCCAGCGGCCCGCCGCGCCGGGCAGGCTGATGCCGTTGTCGGCCGCGAGCTGGGTCGCCTGTGCGGCCAGGGACTGGGCCGCGGCGGCGGCGGCGCCGAGGAGGCGGCCGGCGGAGGTGGTTGGGGGGGGCGGCCGCGCGGTCGACTCGAAGCGCGGGTTGCCGAAACCAATCATGCCGCTGCCCCGCGGCGCGGCGAACGCGTCGCCGGCAAAGCCTCCAGTGTCCGTGGCGCCTCTGTCGAGCGAGGACGAGCCAAAGCCCTGGATGCGGGCCGAGCGCGGGCCCGCCGCCGCGCGCGGCGCGCACGCCGCGGCAAACACCGCCGCCAGCGCGTCCGTCGCCGCCGCCCGTACCTTGGCGTTGAGCGAGTCGCCGTGCAGGGGGTCCGGGGTGCCGCGGTACGAGGTCAGGGCGCTGGAGGAGAAGAGACGAGGGGTGGGACGAGGCGCGCGCGCGCGGCTGGACCCCTCCCCCCTCTCTCCCCTCCTCTCCCCTCACCGAATCAGCTGCGCCTGCTTGGCCAGGCCGCGCTTGAAGTCGGACGGCCCCGCGGCGCACGCGGCGGCGGCCAGGCGCAGCGTTTTGCGGAGCGAGACCGGGGAGGCGCGCGCCGGCGCCAGCTTTTTCGCCACAAAATCGAGCACGGTGGCGCCGGCGTCGGGCGAGGAGAGGGCGAGGGCGACGATCTCGTCGAGGAGGTAGACTGGAGAGAGAGGAGAGGGAACGGGGTCAAAGGACCGTTTCCCGCGGCCACCGCCGCCGCCCAAAACCACCACCATCGTACCCGGCGTCACGTCGTGCTTGCTGGACGTCGCCTCTTCCAGCTTGAGCCGCGTTTGGATGGCCGAGACGACGCCGGCCATCGCGCGGTCGCGGTCCGAGGGGCGCGCGCGCAGCCGGGGTGGCGGTTGACGGGAGGCGGCCCGCGACGCGGCCGGCGGCGACGCGGTGCGGCGGGGCACGCAGCAGGGAGTGTGCGCCCGCTCGAATGCCGCGCACACAGACCGCGCGGCACTCCCGCGCGCCCACCGCGGCCCGCGGCCGATGTCGGAACGCAGGCGGGCAACGCGCTCCCGCCGGGCGCCCGCCACCGCCCCCTCTCCCGCGGGCCCGACGCCGACCCTCTTCGGCCTGCCGGCCGAGCTCGTCGATGTGATCCTGTCGCAATTGCCGGTCGACGCGCTGGCGGCGACGGCGGCCACCTGCGCCGCGGGCGCGGCGGCGTCGTCTTCCGACGGTGCGCTCTGGCGCGCGCTCTACTCGGCGCGCTTTGGCGCCTCGCACGCCGCCGCCGCCGCCGCCGCGGATGACGACGGCGCGCCCCACACCGCGGCTACGTGGCGCCGCCGCTACCGGGACGCGCACGAGGCCGACGTGTCGCGCGCGGGCCCGTTCTTCGCGCCCATGGTCGCCGCCCGCCTCTCCGTGCCCCCGCCGCGGCCGACGGTTGGGCGGGCGGGGCCGGGAGGACGAGCGGCGGTCGCCGCGGCGGCGGCGTCGCCCGCCGCGCGGTTGGCCGCGTGGCGCCGCGCCCGCGGGCTCGCCGCGTCGCCCACCGCCGCCTGCCACCCTCACGCCTGGATTCGGGTGCCGGGATGCGGGGTGCATGCGTGCGAAGACTGCGGGACCGCACACCAGTGCGGCGCGGGCGTATGCGCGGAAGCGGTCGCCGCGTCGGGCGGCGACTCGGTCTGCCGCGTCACGGGCGCGGTCCTGGCGGATCGGCCCACCATGGACGCCGGCGGCGACCGCGGTGGGCGCGGCGGCGACGACGACGATGAAGGAGAAGAGTTTTCCGGGCGGCTGGGGCGCGCTTTTGCTGAAGGGTACCTGGGGGCCGATTGAACGAGGGAGAGATAGGGAGAGAGCGCGGCGTTGGTGCAGGCGGCGCGCTGTGACCGGGGGCGGCGGTTCAGCCGGCGGTGTGGGCTGGCAGCGGTGAGGGCGGCCGGGGCGCGCGCGCGCCGGCCGATCCGCCACTCCTCCCGCACCCAACCACCCCCGCCAACCCCACGCCAGAGTCAGCGATGCGCGGCCAGGTGCGATGATTGGAGGCCGGCTCGCCTGGCGGTGCGCGGAGGCGGACATAAGGGGGCCCGCGCTGACAGCCATCGCGCCCGCCCATCGCCTCCCCCCCGCCCTTTTTGACCCCCAACTTGCACGCGGCGATCGTACACATGGCGTGCCATCAGCGTGGCGGGCGGGCGCGGTCGGAAGAGGGGCGGGGCGGCCGCCGCCGGCGGTTGGGGGCCTGCGCGGCGGTCGCTGCCTAGCCGCCAGGCCCGCCCACCAACGCCGGCCCGCGCCCGCGCGCCAAACGCCGGCGCTGGGTCGTCCAGTGCCCTGCAGACCATCCCACACCCTTCACCAGTTCATCGTCCTGCTCCTGGCCGTGCTCCTGGCGTTTGCCGCGGCCGCGCCGAAGCAGCGTCGCCGCCTGGCCGCAGCCGACGAGGCGGGTGAAGCGTCCGAGAGCGGCGAGGCGTTTGCTGTCGCGGGCGAGGCCGTGGCCGCGTCCTCGGAGGCCGGGGAGGCCGGGGAAGGTAGGCAACAAAATCGGGGGGGCCGACGGCCGCGTCTTTTTTTATTCCCGATTCCGTTTCTGACGCCCTCCAACCCCTCCAACAGCTGGCGAGGCCTCCGAAGCGGGTGAGTCGGCCCGCCGCCTGCACGGCTACGTGTCCCCCATGGCGCGCCGCCGCCAGCGTTGATAGCGTTGCGCCACTCGCGGGCGCCGCCGAATAAGCGAGCACCGCCCCCCACCACCGCGCTGCCACCCCCGTTTGCGTGACTCCACCACCCTTTTTGATCTTCGCGCGCGCGGGGGGAGTGGGGGGGCGCCCCGCGCTGCGCGGGCCTCCCGCCCGCGCCGGCGCGGGGGCCCCGCCCGTGATCGAGGCCGCTGCGAGCGGAGAGTGTGCTCCGCTCGCCCTGCCGCGCTCGTGGGCGGGGGTTTGGGAAGAGTGAGAGGGCGTGTCGACCCCCTTTGCGGCCGCCCACGAAAGAAACAGGAAAGGAAAGGTCACACGGCCGCGGTCCCGCCTCTCAATCGCTAAACTCGGCGTCGTACGCGGCCTCCGCGGCAGCGGCCGCGGCGGCGGGGCCGTCGGCAGCCGCCACGCCGTCCGCCGCGCCGTCGGCCCCCGCCACAACCGGCACCGCCACCTTCTCCTCCACCCGCACCCCCCACATCAAGTACCCCCCGCACCCGCTCATGGCCATGGCCGGGTGCGTGCGCCGGGGCAGCACCTGAATTTCGCGCCACCAGGGTTCCGCGACGCTCACGTCGCAGCAGTCGCCCCTGCGGCGGGCGTCGGCCGCCGCGGTCGCCAGCGGCGGCAGGTGGGGGGAGTGGATGCAAAAGGCGGCGCCGGGGAGGAGGAGGGGGAGGATGGCGTCGAGGAGGGAGGAGGGGTCGGCGGTGGGGGCCGCGACGACCGCGGCGTCGAAGCCGGCGACAGCCGCCGCCCGCGCGGTGGCGCGGCGGTCGGCGCGGGCGGTGGTGGGGTGAGAGGGAGCAGCGTCAGCCTTGGCGCGCTTGGCGGCGGGCTCGCCGGCGGCGTCCGCCGGACCCGCCGCTGCGTCAGCGCGCGCGCCGGCCAACTCGGCCAGGCTCGCCAGGAACACGGCGTCCCTCGCCTCCACACTCAACCGCACCGCCTTGAGCGCGTCCAGCGGCGGCGCCCCGCGGCCGACGCCGGCAACCACGACCACGCCGACGCCGCCGACGCGCTCCGCGGCCGCCGCGGCGAGCACGCCCCGCACACCGTCGACGGCCAGGACGCGGCCGCCAGCGGCAACCCCGCCCAAGTGCATCGCCAGGGCGACGCCGTCGGGGCGCAGGCAGCCGAGCGAGGCCGGGCGGGCGCGCCAAAAGTAAGAGGCAATCGCGGCCGCCGACGGCCTGACCAGCCGCACCGCCAGCGCGTGCTTTTTGGTTTTCCGCGCCCGCCACTTGGCCTGCGACAGCTCCGACTTGGCCGCATAGGTGGCGGACCCGGCGGCGAGGGCGTCGACGACCGCGTCGCCGCGCGCGCCGGCCGCGCGCAGCGCCTCGACGTCGGCCGCGGTGAGGGCCTGGTTCGCGTTGCTCGCGTCCGTCAAGTCCTGATTCGTGCGCGTCACGTCCGCGCCGCCGCCCTCGGTCCAGGCGTCCCACTCGGCGGCGGTCGCGGCGAGGCGCGGGGCGGCGCGGACGAGGGTCGCGGGTTGGCCGCCGCCGCCGACCTCCTCGCCCGCCTCAAAGCAGGCGCCAAAGGGGACGCCGATCAGGGGCGCCATCGGCAGCGTGTCCCGGCCGACGCGGAACGTGCTGCAAGAGAGGAGAGAGACGGCGGCGCGTCAGCCTAGCCGCCCCCCTCCTCCGCCCCCATTGCCCCCCTCCCGACCTCCCCTCCACCCTCTCACCCATTTTTTTTGACCCAGACGAGCGCCTGGCGGTCCCCGTTGATGTCCAGGATGGCAGCGTCGCCGTCGGCGACAGTCGGCGGCGGCCGCGGCGGGCGGGGGGCTGGGGACGGGTCGGCCGGCGCCGCCGTGTTGGCGGCGGCGACCGCGTGCGTCGTCATGAGAAGGAGGGAGACGCAGCAGTCGCGCCGCGTCGGCGGACTGCGCCCGCTGCCGCACGCCACGGCCACTCCCGGCCCAGCCGCCCAGCGGCGGCGGGCTCCGCCGAACGTGTCCGCTAGCGCCGCCGCTCCCGAACGCCGCCCTGGATCGCCGGCGGGCGGCCGACCCCACGATGGCCTTGCACGCGCCGCTCCTCCGGGAGCTGGTGCACGCCCTGCTGGGCGATTGGGGCGACGTCTTCATGACCGGCGACGAGCGGGAGGGCGACGGAGCGGAGGCAGCCTTGCCCACCGTCCGCCTCAACCCAGCAGTCGCGGCCTGGCTCCCGCGCCCCGACGCGGGCGAGCTGCTGTCGCTCGCAGCGGTCGGGGCGGTCTATGCCCAGCTGGACGATGGGAACGCGGGCGCGGGCGCGGGCGCAACCGCCACCACAACGGCGGCCGCTCTCTTTGCCGGCGTCGACGCCGCGCTCGACCCCTATCGCGCCACCGTGCTCGCGCTCGAGCAACGCGTCCTGGACGAGTCCCGCCCCCCGCCTGGCTTGGCCGAGGTCCGCCTGGCGCTCGGCGAGTGGCCGACGCTGCTCCCCGCGCTTGCGGCCCTCGCCGCCGACGCCGCTTCCGCCCCCACCGCTGGCGCCGCCGCCGCTCTCCTGGACGCTGCGTCGCGCGGCGGCTGGCCGGCGCTCGAGGACGCGGCCGCGGCTCTGGCCGCGCGCGCCGCCGCCGCCGAGCTCGCGCGGCTTGAAGCCTGGTGCGTCGACGGCGCGCTCGACGCCGGCGCCGACTTCTTTGTGGTCGTGGCCGGGTCGTCAGGAGGTGGCGACGGCGGCCGCGCTCTTCCGGAGCCCCCCTCGACGCCGCCGCGCGCCGCGCGCGGCGACGGCTTCCTCTCCGCCTCGTCCGGCTCCTTTGCGTCAGCCTCGGACGACAGCGACGACGCCGCCTGGTCGAGCGACAGCGACGACGGCGACGACGGCGGCGAAGGTTGGGGGGTGCCAGGGCGGCGCGGCGGCCCCGCTTGCGCCTCCTCCACCTCTTCCTCCACCTTCATCGTGGCCCTCGCCGCCCTCCCTCCCTACATCCCGCTGGCCGCCGCCGAGGACGCGGTGGCTGCGGGGACCGCTGCGCGCGCGCTGGCGCGCGCGCGGCCGACGGCCGACACGGCCACGCGCGCGGTGGCCGACGCCGACGCCGACAGGGCCGACATTCGGTCGCTGATAGCGGAGGACGCGCCACCGCAACCGGTCTTTGTCGAGGCCGTCCTGGCCCGCGTGCGGGAGCGGGCCGAGGCGCGCGTGTGGGCCGCGGTCGGCGGCGTGGCTGGCGTGCGCGCCGCGGTCGGCGCCGTGGCCTCGTTCGCCCTCTTCCGCGACGCCGCCTTGTGGGACGCTTTCGTGCGCGACACGCAGGCCATGATGGCCACCCCTCCAGGCCCCGGCGCGAGCGCCGCGCTTGCGGCCGCGCTCGGCGGCGCCGCGCTCGCGGCGCGGTCCGCCCTGCCCGGCCCGCCTCTGCGCCTGCGCCTGGCGTTTGACGACGCGCCCGGCCCCGACGCGCACGTGCACGGCTGGGATGGGCGCGTCAGGCTGGCGGCCGAGACACGGTGGCCGCTCGCCGCGGCGCTGCCGCCAGGCCTGCTCCAGGCGGCCGACGCCCTGTTTCGCCTGATGCTGCGCGTCAAGCGGGCCACGGCCGCTTTGGACCGCGCGTGCGGCGCGCTCAAGACCACGCCACGCTCTCCGCTCTGGCGCGTGCACGCTGTCGCGCGCGCCGCCATCACCGCGGCCGGCTGCCACCTGTCCGACGACGTGGTGGATCCCGCACTGCGCGAGCTGGAAGGAGAGCTGGCAGCGGCCGACGGCCTCGCCGGCGCGCGGCGCGCGCTCGCGCGCGCCGCGCGCGCGCTTGCGGGCGGCTCCCTCGCCTGGGACGCGCCGACCCAGTCCCTGTTGGCGGCGCTGTCTGGGGCGTGCCACCGTCTGGCGGCGCTGGCAGAGGCGGGAGATGGCGAGGGCGACGACGGCGACGGCGGAACCGCCGCGGCAGTCTCCCTCGCCGACGATATCGACCGCCGCGTCGCCCTGCTGCGCGCCGCGGCCGCCGCGGCTGCCGCGGGCGGCGGCGAGGTCGCGCCCCACGCGCGCACGCTCGTGCTGAGACTGCGGGGCGGAGGGGAGGAGGACCGGTGAGGGTGGAGGGCGGCGTGTGCGACCCATCTGTCTTTCCTCTTTCTCGCTTTCTCCCGACTTTTGGGCGGCGAGACCTCGTCCGCCTTCCGTTACAGCCCGCCGGCGGCGGGGGCGGGCGGGGCGGCGACAGCCCCGCCCCCGCGCGCCGGCCGCCGTCGACCGCCGTGGCCCCCACCCCCCCACCCCCCCCTTGCGCCCGCCCCGCGCGCCGCGCAGGGCGCGGGCGGCGGAGCGGCGCCCGCCGCACTCCCCCCCAATCGCGCCACCGGGTGGCGTGATGTTGTTGTTTTTTTCCTTCTTTTTTTTGGTGTATCGCGCCCGGGCCCGGGCGCGCGACCGCAGTTCGACGCATTGTTGGATGGTGCTCAGTCGTGTGTAGGGGTGGTGGATAACGAAATGCCGAGAGCGGAGGGCGGGGAGGCGGCGCGCGCACGCGCGCGCGCCGCGCACCCCGCCCGCCCCCCCTTCAAATGTCCTCGTCGTCCGCGTAGTCGGCGTCGTCCTCCGCCGACGCGTCCTGGTACTGCTGGTACTCGGAGACCTGAAAAGAGGGGAGGAGGAAGGGAGGTGGTGGGCGAGGGAGGCGGGCGGGCGACCCACCGACGCCCCGACCCCCTCCCCCCCTCCCTCCCCCCTCCTCCCTCCCCCCTCCTCCCTCCCTATCCTCACCAGGTCGTTCATGTTGGACTCGGCCTCGGTGAACTCCATCTCGTCCATGCCCTCGCCCGTGTACCAGTGCAGGAAAGCCTGAGGAGGGGGGGGAAGCGGGAGGCGGGTGAGCGAGCGCGCGGCGACCCCCATCAACCACCCCTCCACCACCACCACCACCCTCGCCTCCCCACCTTGCGGCGGAACATGGCCGTAAACTGCTCCGACACCCGCTTGAACATCTCCTGGATGGCGGTGGAGTTGCCCACAAAGGTGGCCGCCATCTTGAGCCCGCGCGGCGGGATGTCGCACACCGACGATTTCACGTTGTTCGGGATCCACTCGACAAAGTAGGACGAGTTTTTGTTCTGCACGTTGAGCATCTGTTCGTCGACCTCCTTGGTCGACATGCGGCCGCGGAAGAGGGCGGACGCCGTCAGGTAGCGCCCGTGGCGGGGGTCGGCCGCGCACATCATGTTCTTGGCGTCCCACATCTAGGGAGAAGGGGGGGGAGTGGGGGGGAGGGGTGTGGGCGGCGGGCGGCGACCCGTTCCACCACGCCCTCCCTCCTCTCCTCCGCTCTCCGCCCTCCTCCCCCCGCCCACCTGCTGCGTCAGCTCCGGCACCGACAGCTGGCGGTAGGACTGCGACCCGCGCGAGGTGAGGGGCGCAAAGCCGACCATGAAGAAGTGGAGGCGGGGAAACGGGATGAGATTGACGGCGAGCTTGCGCAGGTCGGCGTTCAGTTGCCCCGGGAAGCGCAGGCAGCAGGTGACGCCCGACATGACGGCCGAGATGAGGTGGTTGAGGTCGCCGAAAGTGGGGTTGGTCATCTGGAGGGGAGAGGGAGGGGGGTCGGCTGCCGCGTGCCGCGCCTCGTTCCCGCCCGCGCCCGGGCCCGCCTCTCCACGCTCCCACCTTGAGCGTGCGGAAGCAGATGTCGTACAGCGCCTGGATGATGGAGGGAGGGAGGGGAGAGGGGCGTGTGGGCGCGTGCGGGCGTGCGGGAGAGGGGGCACGGCTTGAGCGCACCGCCCCTCCCACCCCTCTCCTTTCTCCTACCTCGTTGTCCAGGATCATGCACTCGTCCGCGTTTTCCACCAGTTGGTGCACCGACAGCGTCGCGTTGTAGGGCTCGACAACGGTGTCCGAGACCTTCGGGGAGGGAACCACCGAAAACGTCATCATCATGCGGTCGGGGTACTCCTCCCGAATCTTGGAGATGAGCAGGGTGCCCATGCCGGACCCGGTGCCGCCGCCGAGCGAGTGGGCGATTTGGAAGCCTGGAGAAAGGGGAGGAGAGGAGGGAGGAGAAAGGGTCGGTCGCGCGGCGCGCCCTCGACACCACCACCCCTCTTATTTCCTCTCTCCTCTGCCCCATACCCTGCAGACAGTCGCACGACTCCGCCTCCTTGCGCACGACGTCCATGACCGAGTCGATGAGCTCCGCGCCCTCGGTGTAGTGCCCCTTGGCCCAGTTGTTGCCCGCGCCCGTCTACAGGGGGAGAAGGAGGGGAGAGGGGAGGGGGTCGGCCCCGCGCGCGGGCGGCGCGGCGTTGCCCCTTCCGCCGCCTCGCGCCCTGCCCCGCCCCACCCCGCCTCCCACCCACCTGGCCAAACACAAAGTTGTCGGGGCGGAAGATCTGGCCGTAGGGGCCGGAGCGGACCGAGTCCATGGTGCCGGGCTCTGAGAGAAAAGGGAGGAGAGGGAGGTGGTCGGCGCGGGCGGGCGCGGCGCCCTCCTCCTCTCGCTTCTCGCGCCTCCCGCCCGCTCGCAAGGCCGGCCAGAGCCCTGGGCAAGGCGACGGGAGTGGCCGCGGCGGGCGGCGGCGCGCCAGGTTTGAACTGGGGCCGGCATTGGCGCCGCGGCGGTTCGCGGGGGGCGCACCCGCCGCCCCCTCCCCTCCCCCTCTTCACGCACCCAGGTCCATCAGCACGGCGCGCGGCACGTAGCGCCCGCCCGTGGCCTCGTTGAAGTAGCTGTGGGGAGGAGGAGGGGGGGTCGGCGTCGCCCGCGCGCGGCGCGCGGCCCCGCGCCCGGCGGCCGCCCCCACCGCCCCCGCCGCCCGCCGCGCGCTCCACATACACGTTGACGCGCTCCAGCTGCAGGTCGGAGTCGCCCTCGTAGGTGCCTGGTGGGGGGGGGAGGAGGTCGGCCTCCATGCGCGCGGCGCAGGGGTGCCGCGTGCGGCCGCCGGGCCGCCTCCCGCCGCCGCGCGCCGGGCGCGCGCTCGTGTGCCGCGCGCGCTCAGGGGGCGGCGGGCGCCCCGCGGCGCCGCGCACGGCGCGCCGCACTCGCGCAGCCGCATCCCGCACCTCCCCCCTCCTCCCTCGCTCTCACCCGTCGGCGACACGCCATGCTCGTCCGCGACGGTCTCCCAGAACTTGGCGCCGATTTGGTTGCCGCATTGGCCGGCCTGGGGAGAGGGGAAAAGGGGAAAAGCGCGTGGGCAGCGGCCAGGCCGCAGGGCCGCCGGCCGCGCCTCGGACCTCTCTCAAACGCACTTGGATTGCCACAATCTCGCGCATGGTGGCGGGGGCGACGGCGCGGCGGTGGCGCGTCGCAGGAGGGGGGGAGAGAGTGGCGGCGGGCGGCGGCGCGCGCGCGCTCATGGCGCGACCCACACCCGCGCCCGGTCCCTGCGCCCCGCGTTCAAGCACGGAGACACACCGCGACCCGTGGGCGGGCGCCGAGGCGCAACCGCAACCCTTTCCTCGCGCGGCATTCGACGCCGCGATGCGGCGCGCGCCGCCCTCGCCCGCGGCCGCCGTGGACGACGCGCTGGACGCCGTAGAGCGCCAGCTGGGCATTCTGACGCCGCCCGTGGCGCGGGCGGCGTCCCGGCTGTCTCGCGCGGGGGTCAAGTGAGTGCAGGAGGGGGGTTGTTGGAATGGGGGCCGCGGTCTTAACCATGGCGGCCCCGAAGGGTGGCCGACATGCGCTCATGCCGTCCCGCGCGGGGCGGCGGCGGCGGCGGGCGCGCGCGGCGGGCGGGCGCCTATCTTGCGCCCTCCTTTTTCTTCCCCAGGCCGTCTTCCCCTGCCCGCCCTCTTTCCGCCGGCCAGCTGCTGCGCGCCCACGCCGCCCTGCAACCCGGCACCGCGGCTGAGGTCGCCACGCTGCGCGCCGCGCTCGACGCGGCCGAACTCGCCGCGCTCGACCTGCGGCAGCAACACCTGCGCCTCGTCCAACGCTCCGCCGACGCGCGCCGTGGTTTCGATGCCGCGCTCGCGTCCAAGGACGCGAGCCTGGCGCGCCTGGAAGGGACGCTGGCCGCGCTCGAGGGCGCGGCGGACGACGAGCGGGCGCGGGCGAGGGAGGCGGGTGGGGGGGCGGCGGCCCAGCGGGCACGGGCGGACGCGGCCGAGCTGGAGGCGGCCGCGCAGCGGAGCCGGGCCGACCGGGGCGAGGCGGCGGCGGAGAAGGAGAGGGAGAGGGCGGCGGCAGCCGAGGCGTTGGCCGCGCGCGCCACGGCCGCCGCGGACGAGGCCCGCCGCGCAACCGACGCCGCGGGCGCCCGAGAGGCCGCCGCGAGCGACGCCGCGCGCGAGGCGCGCGAGGCGGCCGCCGCGCGCGGCGACGACGCTGCGCGCGCGACCGACCGCGCGGGCGAGGCGGCCGGCCGCGCCGCCGACCGGGACGCGGCTGCGGCCGCGGCCGAGGAGGAAGTGCGCGCGCTGCGGTCGCGGCTCCGGGGCGCGACCGCCGAGGCGGCGTCGGCGCGACGCGAGTGCCGCCTGCTCCAGGCCGCCCTCGCCGACGCGCGCGCCGCCGCGGCCGACGCGGCGGCCGACGCTGACACCGCGCGAGCCGACGCCGCCGCAGCGCGCCACGACGCCGACGCGGTCGCCGGCGCGCTCTTGCGCGCGGCTGACGCGGCGGCGCACGCCGCCACCGCCGAGCGCGAGCGCAACGCGGCCGCCGCCGACGCGGACGCCGCCCGGCGCGACGCAGATGCCATGCGGGCCAAGGTGGCCAAGGCCGAAGGGGCGTTGGCGGCTGCGCGGGGGGTTGTCGCGGCCGACGGGTGCGACGCGGCGCTGGCGCAGGCGCTGGAAGAAGCCGAGACCCGCGCCGCGCTCGCACGAGAGGTGGCGGCCGACGCGTGCGACCGGCTGGCCGCGCTGTCGGCGGCCGACACGGCGGCCGCGTTTGCGGCGCGCGAAGCGGAAGAGAGGGCGGCGGCCGCGGCCGCGGCGGCCGGCGCCGCCGAGTGCCGGGCAACGGCCGCCGAGACGCGCCTGGACGCGTGCCGCACATCGTTGGCTGACGCGACGGCGGAGGTGGCGCGGGCGCGCGCCGACGCCGACGCGGCGGTGGCCGCCGCTGGGGCGAGGTCGGCGCCGAATGCTGCAGACGACGCTGCTGCGGCCGAGCTGCGGCGCCAGTTGGGGAAGGCGGAGAAGGCGCGCCGCGACGCGGTTGTGCGGGCGGAGGCGGCCGAAGCCGCTCTTGCCGCCGCGCCGGCCGCCGCCGCCGCCGACGGCGCGGCGGCCGAGCTGGCGGCGGCCGTAGCGCGCGCCAACGCTCTGGAGGCGGCCCTGGCGGCCAAGGAAGGCGAGTGCGAGCGCGTGCGCGCAGCTGCAGTGGGAGGGGGGCACCACCGGCAGCAGGCCCGCGGGCTCGCCAAGCCCGCCACGCGGTGATGTAATGGTGATGATGATGTGGGCGGTGGTGGTTGGAACAACAAAACACACTGGGACCAAAAATGCGCCTCTCACCGCGCGCGCGGCGGCCACGCCACGGGGCCACCACCACTCCCTCCTACTCCTCCCAACCGCGCCCGGGCGACGCGTGGCGCGGGAGTGGGCGCGGGAGGACCGCCGCGCCCGGTGCGCAGCAGGGCCGCGCGGACGAGCGCGGTCCGCCGCAAGTCGCCGCCCACGCTCGCGCCGTCGCTGGGCGACGGCGGCGCGTCGGCAGCGCCACCAATACTACCGTCCAGCTCCATGGCGGCCAGCAGGCGGGCGGCGGGCGAGGCGCCGGGCGGCGTCACGCGGCGCGCCGACCGAGCGCGCGAACCTCGGCGCGGCAAGGGGGCGCGCACGCCGGCCGACCCAGTCGACGGCCTCGACGACGACGGCGAGTCGCCACCCTTGGGCGTGGCGGCAAACGGGTCGAAGCACGCAGCGCGCGACGGCGACACAAAGCAGGAGGAAGCAGGGTCGGCGACCGCTGCGCCGGGCGGGGTGGACGCGACGCGCAGGCGGGCGATGTCGTCGGCGATGAGCTGAGAGGAGGGAGGGAGGGGGAAGTGGGGAAGGTCGGCGACCCGGAGAGAGCGAGCCAGCCCTCCATCAACCAGCCACCACCTCCCGCTTCCCTACCTCGCTCAGGTGGCGCTTGCCGCTGCGCCGGCCGTCGGGCGGCGTGCCCAGCGGGGACGACCCCGGAGCAGCACCACCCCTCCTCTCCTCCTCGCTGCGGCGGGCCCGCTTCAGGGGGGCGGGCCGGACCGGCGGCGACCGCGGCGGGGATGACGCTGGGAGGAGGAGGGGAAAGGAGGGCGTGGGCGGCCGCATCGTGCGGCACGGGCGCGCGCCGCGCCGCATCCACGCCATGCTGGCCCTCGGCGCGCACCCATGGCCGGCCGCGCGGGCGCGGCGGCGCGGTCGAAAGGGGGAGCGGGGCGGGAATGGGGGGCGGGAGGAAGGTGTGGTGGCGCTGCCTGTTCGCGCCCAAGCCCGAGCCTCTATCGCTGCCTCTTATATTGTTGCACCACCTCACTCCCGCCTCCCTGCAGCCGTCGGCGCGCGGGACGGCGCGCCCGCGGCCTTGCGTGAGCCAGCCTTCGCCGCGCGCTCGGTGCTGTGGGGCACGAGCCCCGCGCCCTCCAAAAACGCCACCACCCGCCGCGCCAGCACCGGCACCGGCTCCCGCCCGTCGGCCACGAGGCGCACCTCGGGCGCGACCGGCGCCTCGTACGGCGCGTCGACGCCGGTCAGGCCGACGAGCGCGCCGCCGCGCGCCGCCGCGTAGAGCGCCTTGGGGTCGCGCGCCGCGCACACGGCGAGCGGTGTGTCGACGTGTACCTCGATGAAGCGGCCCGGGGGGAGGCGGGCGCGGGCGGCGGCGCGGTGGGCGGCGTAGGGCGAGACAAGGGCGGCGACGGCCACCAGCCCCGCCTCGGCCAGCAGACGCGCCGCCTCGCCCGCACGCCGCACGTTTTCGGCCCTGTCGCTCTCGGAAAACCCCAGGTCGGCGCACAGGCCGTGGCGCAAGTTGTCGCCGTCGAGGAGCGCGGTCGCGACGCCGCGCGCGGCGAGCTCGCCCTCGACCGCGGCCCCGACCGCCGACTTGCCCGCGCCCGACAGGCCGGTGAGCCACACGACGCAGCCGCGCTGGCCGAGGGCGGCCTCTTTGGCGGAAGAAGGGACGCCGCCAGGTTGCCAGGTCACGTTTGGCGAAGGAGGCACGCCCGACGCGTGGCGGGGCACCGCATCCTGACAACTCATCATGGGCGGGCGGTGCGGGCCGCGCGGCGCGAGGGCGCGCGCGGCGGCGCGGGCGATGCAGGGGGCGAGCATTCGGTTTGGTGCGGCAGGGCGACCGCCGGCGGCCTGCCCCGATGAGGCCAGCGCCCTAGTGGGCTTGCCGCGGTGCGGGCGGCAAGGGTCTTCCGCGGCCCGGTGTGGGGTGGGCAGCGCGCGCGTTTGTGCGAGCAGACCGCGCGACCGGGCGCGTGCACTCAGCACGCCAATGCCGGCGCCCGCCGTCACGCCCCCGCCTCCTCTCCCATGCCGCATCGCGCACTACTGGTCGGCCGCGCTGCCGCCGCCGCTCGCCGCGATGCTCGCGGCCGACGCGTGCGCGCTGGCGGCGTGCGACAATTTTTGGGTGCCCTGGGTCAGTATGAGGGAGAATGTGGTGGTTGGGGAGGGAGAGAGGGAGAGGCGTGGTGCACTCGCTGTCTCGCCACGTCGACGCCTTTTTTCCTCCCTTCACAGTCGGTCATCGACGGATCCGAGCCCCCCATTACGGCCTTTGAGCAGGCAGCGGTGGCGCTCGCGGCGCGCTGCTTGCTGCCCGCCGGGCTCCTGGGCAGCGCCGACGCCGACGCCACTGCCGCCACCCCCTCGTCCTCCTCTCCTCCTCCTCCTCTCGCCGGCGCCGAAGTCTGGTGCCAAGTGTACGAGGGCGGGCGCGGCCTGGACCCGCACTGGGACAAAGACGAAGCGGATACTGAGGCGGGGCGGCGGACGCGGCACCCGCAGGTCTCGTCGATCTTGTACCTCACCGGCGGTGACGCCGCCCCCTCCTCTGGCGGCACGCACGGCGCCACCTGCGTGCTCAACCAGCGGCTGCACCCGCGCGCGCCGCGGGCGGTGCCCGCGGCGCCGACCGCGGCCGCGCTGCTGCGGCCCGAGGCGGGGGCGGGGGCCGCGTTTGACGGCCGCCTGCTGCACAGCGTGCTAGCGTCGAGCCCGGGCGTCGTTCGGGCGACGCTGCTGGTCAACTGGTGGGCCGGCCGCGGCCCGACCGGCGTGTCGCGCGCCCCTCTTGCCCTGCCTCTTGCTCCGCCGCTGCCGGCCGCCGCGCTCGCCCGCGCGGCGCCCGCGGTGCCACGGCCCCTGTTGCGCGTCCGGCTGCCGCCGGCGGCGGCGACAGCGGCGGGGAACGGCTTCGTCGCGCTGGCAGACCTGGTCGTGGCCGCAGCGACCGCCGCCGCGGCCGATGCAGACTCGGCCGACGCCGCTGGCGACGCGCCCGTCTTGCTTGCCCCTGACGGGCGGCACGGGGTGTGGGTGGCGGGCGTTGAAGGGTACGAACTAGTGGAAGCCGTCCTGCCTCGCGAGGAAGGCGCCAGCGAGCCGCCTCCGGGCGGGGGGTGCGCGGTACCCGTGTTTGTGGTGGCGGGCGCGGTGGGCGGCGAGGGGTGAGCGCGTGCGCCGCGCGCGCGTGGGCCGCGCGGCAACCTCGACGCGCCGGAGAACTGTGCAAACACTCCCAAGCGCCCCACGCGCGCCCTGCGCGGTGTCGACACGCCGCCGGGAGAGGGGCCAGGCGCCCCCAGCGCCCCGCGGCCGCCAACCGCAGAGAGTGCACGCGCGCGCCGCCGCCCCCCTCACTCCCCCCGCCATGGCGGACGCCGCCCTGCCCCTCGACGCCGACCCCGACGTCGGCGTCGCGGGCGACGACTGGAGGTGGGGGAGGGGAGTGGGGGGGCGGCATGCGGGCGGGCGTGGGGACGCGCGCCGCCCACGCCCGCCGCCCCACCCTCCCCAGCGTCGAGGAGGACAAGACGCTCGAGTCGGTGCTGGCCGAGTTTTGGAGCGCGCCCGACCGGTGGGCAGAGAGGAGTGGAGCGGGTGGGACGCGGGCGCCGCCGCGCCGCCTCGCCCGACCCCATCCTCTCTCGACCCCAGCCTCGACCGTATCGCGGACCGCCTCCTCGCCCGCTCCCGGGCCGACATCCAGCGCCGCGTGGCGTTGTTGGAGGTGGGAAGGAGAGAGGAAGGGAGGGGCTGGAGGGCGCCGCTCCGCCCGACCCACCTACCCGCCCACCTCTCCTCCCTCCAATTCTTCAGGCTGACGTCGCCGCCATCGAGGCCGGCCTGGTGGAGCTCCCTCGCTACGCGCGGTCGGCGCCGCCGCCCCCGCGCGCGCCGCCGCCGCCGCCGCCGCCGCTGTCGAAGAATCCGGAAGCCGAGAAGCGCAAGGGCATGCCCTGGTCGGAAGAGGAGCACCGGCTCTTTCTGCTGGGGCTCGCCAAGTTTGGCAAGGGGGACTGGCGGTCGATCGCGCGCTCGTTCGTGACCACGCGCACGCCGACGCAGGTCGCGTCGCACGCCCAGAAATATTTCATCCGCCTCAACAACGCGGCGCTGAAAAAAGAACGCCGGCGCGCCTCGATCCACGACATCACGTCGCCGGGCGGCGTGCCCGGGCAGGTGACGGCGGGCGCGGTGCCGGCGCACGTGCAGGCCGCGATGCAGGCGGGCCTCGTCGAGAGAGGGGTGGCGCTGCCGGCGACCGCGTCGGCCGCGCTGGCGGGGGGGGGCGGCGGGCGGTTTTCCGGTGGTGGCGGCGGGCGGCGGCCGTGAGGCGCGGCGGGGTCGAAGCGGCACTCTCTTTCGTTCTTTCTGTCGCTCGTTCTCGTCAATCCACGGTGTGGGCGCACGCCGCGCCGCACAGGGAGAACGCAATGGGGCGCCAGCGGCGTTGGGCGGCAGCACGAGAGGGCGCGCCGTGGGAAGCCCCACCGGCGCGCGCCGCACACCTCCGTCCCCCTCCCTTGCCTCATTTTTCTCGATCATGGGCGCCATCGCCACCCTTTACATGAGTGCCGGCGCCGTTGCGGGCACCGTCGACGGCTTGCGCCGGTGAGAAAGGGGGGCGGCGGCATGGGCACCGGGGGCGCACGCCCGCGCAGCCGCCCACGCCCTCCCTCCCCGCCTCCCAGCACCCTGACTCGCACGCCGTCGTCTACCTCTTGCGATCGCCCCGCGGCGGCCGCGCCGGCGACGCCGGCGTCCGCGGCCACCCCCACCCCCGCGCCGCCCGCCTCGCCCGCCTCGCCCGACGTCGCCAGCGTCAAGAAGCGCCTGGTCTACAGCGAGGAGGAGGAAGCGTGATGAGGTGGGGGAGTGGTGGTGGTTGGGTGGAGAAGAAGACGGGGGGCGGGCGCGCTCGGCGCCCGCCCGCCGGTTTCTGGAAGGCCCCATTCTTTCGGCCTGGCCCCTGCATTGTTTTGCGAACGTCCCCTCGGCGCGGCCTCCCACCCGGAGGCCATGCCGAGGGCCCGACCGTTCGTTCCCCCCGTCGACCCCATTTTTCTCGAGCGCCCCCCGCGCCCGCGCATGTGACTCCCTGCTGCAGCCCGATGGATACCTGGCTGGTTGCTTCACACATGCGCACCCCCTCCCGCCCTCACCGCTTGACCCGCTTCGGCTTGGCGCGCTCGCGCCGCGCGGCGGTCTTCCTCCCGCCACGCTTGAGCCCCGACCCCGCGGCCTCTTGCAGCGCCGCATACCGCCGCTTGCGCACCGCGTTGGCCCCCGCATCCCTCAACAGCTCGTCCGCGAGCGACGCGCCGCGCGCCGTGCGCGCGAGCCGCGCCGAGAAAAACTCGGTCGCGCCCTCGACGACGGTGCCGATGTGGAACCGGGACGGGAGCTTGGTCGAGTCCGCGTTTCGATAGTGCCGCGTCGGGTCGAGCGCGCCGCGCAGGTGCAGGAGCCTCAAATCCGTTTTCAGCGCGCCGTCGACCGCGGGCGACGGCAGTGCAAACCAGGCGTCGCCTTCTCGCGCGGCGGTCGAGCGGCCCTGGCCGGGGCCGGGCGGGCGGAGCGGGAGGGTGAGGAACGAGGCTGGCGGCGCGAGCGAGCCACACGGCGCGGCCGCGACCGCCGCCGCCGCCGCAACTTCCCCTCCACGCGCCGGCGCGGGCAGGCGCAGGTGCGGGCGCCAGGCGAGGGACGCAGGGTCGACCGTGCCGGCGGCGGCGGCGCGCGGGCCGCGCTGGCGCGGCAGCGGTGGCGCCCAGCCAGTAGGCTTGGAGGGCGTTGTGGAGGCGACTGCGGGCGCCGGACCGAGCGCCGAGTCGAGGGCGGCCAGCATGCGAGTGGCCAGGCCGGCGGCCGGGGCGCTGGAGGTGGGCGGCGCGCCAGCTTCCGCGCTCCGCTCGGCTTTGGACGCAGGTGCTTCCGCAGGCCCGGACGAGGGCACCGACGCCGCGGCCGGCGCCGCCCGGCGCGCCGCAGCCACCGGGCGGCGCGCCGACGCGGGCGCCACGGACGACTCGGCCGCGGGCCCGCGAGCTCTGGTGGACACCATCGTGCGTGGCCGGGGCGAGCGGCCGGCCGGCAATGCGCAGTGTGCGCCGAGCACGACCCTCGCCGCGCTCCTCACTCGGCTGCGCCCCGCACGCTCGATGCTGGCGCAGCGACCCGTCCTCACCACACCATGCCCCGCCCGCGGCGGCAGGCCGACGCGGCCACGCTTGCTGCGCGCGCGCCGCGGGCCGGCGCCGCCTGCCGCGGCGCCCGCCGCCTTTGACGCCAACAAGCTGCCGGTGAGAGAGAGGAGGAGGCAAAAGTGTGGTGGCGCGGCCGGCGCCACGGCCGACCGCCCTCCCGCCTCGCCAGCCCTTCCCGTCGTCGCGCGACGCCGCGGTCCAAGCCGCCCGCCTCTCGGTCAAGGCCGCCCTGGCCGCCGGCTACGACGTGCTGGAGGTGGACATTCCGCCGTCGCTCTACGGCGTGGCGGGCGACGGCGACGGCGCGGGGGAGACGCTCGCGGCGGCGACGATGCTCCGGTCGCTGCTGCGCGCGTTTGAATCGGTCGCCGACCGCGTGCGCGTCTATTTCCCTGACGCCGCCGAGGCCGCGGTGCAGACGGGCGGCGCCGGGTCGACCGGCGTCCCTGCGACGTTTGCCGGCGCCCGGTTCCGGGTCGACCACCTCAACACCCCCTCCCCGCTCAACGATTTTGGCATCACCCTGAAACGGCGCGACATGGGGGCCACGGTGGCGGCGGACGACGCACTGCTGGTGCGGGTGAGGGGGGAGGGTGTGCCGCGACGTCGTCCGCGGTCAGCTCGTGCGGGCGCACGTCCGCGCGCCAGGCCAGGTAGCGGGCCAATTTGTTGACCGCGGCGTCGACGTCCAGGTTGCGGTCGCGTCGAGGGCCGGCACCGACCTCCCGCGCTTCCCAACCCGCCCCTCCCCACTCCTCCTTGCTCAGGTCGCCGCCTTCCCCTCGTTCAATGTGCAGGAGATGGAGGCCGTCGGCCGCCTGTGGGAAGCGTTGCAGGCCCGGAAGAGGGAGGGAGGGGGCGGCGCGGTTGTTCCCCCGATGCTGATTTTCAACGGGGAACTGGACCGCATCGTTTCCGGCTACTACCCCAAAATGTTCTATCGCAGTGAGCTGAGGCGTGGGCGGGAGGCGTGAGGAGGGCCGCAAACCGCGCGACCCGCCAGGCACCCATTTTCTTTCGTTCTCCATTAGACCTCGTCACCAACGTGGGCGAGAAGATGCTCAACCCGGCCGTCAACCCCGGCTTCCAGGTGGCCTACTACCTGCACAATTTCAAAGGCGCGGGAGGCGGGTCTCTTTTTCGCGCGTTTCCCGGGCCGTGGACTGTCGTCGCAGGCGAACCCGGCCCCGGCGGCGGGCGCCGGGTCGTGCACGTGAGCGAGGAGCGGCCGACGCTGAAGGCGGTGGCGCTGGAGATTCTTCCCAGGGCGCGGGCGGAAGCCGAGGCGGCGGCGCGGCGACGGTAGAGAGGAGAGAGAAGAACGAGAGCGCGGCCCGAAACCTCGGCCGCCTCCGCCGGCCACAGTTTTGTTGTTACACGCACGCGACCGCAGACAACTCACGCCCCCGTAGGCGCGGGCGCCGCCGCGATGCGGTGCCCGCGCGGGCCGTCGGCGCCCGCGCCCGCCGCGACGGCCGCGAGCAAAGCGGCGCCGGTGCGCGTGCGGCGCAAAATCGGAGCCAGCGGCGTCAACAACAACGCCACTGCCGCATACGCGGCCAGCGCCATCGCGTGCCCCGTCCACGCCGCGACCGCGGCGACGCCGAGCGACCGCACCGCACGCGCGACGCTCGCCGGCGCCGCCAGCGCCATGCCGCCCATCGTCGCGGCCAGCGGGGCGGGGCGCAGGCGCTCGCCGAGGAACGGGGTGAGGGCCCAGGGGCCCAGGAGGGCGAGGACGCGAAAGGTCGACGCGAGCAACCGGTTGACGTGGCTCACCGGCGCTGCCCCGCCCCCGCTGTGCAGCCGCATCGCCGCCGCAAACAGGCGGGACGCGGCCGCGCCGGGCGAGTAGGGCGCGAGCGGGGCGAGGGCGCGGGTGTCGAGCCGGTCGCGCGCGAGCGCGGTCGACACCCCCGCCGCCGTCCGCGGCAGCGCGCGCAGCATGGCGCCAAACCCGCCAAACGAGAGCGGGGATGCCGCACCCGCGGCGTCGCCCACGTGGAGCACGCGGTCGATGGCTGGCGGGAGCGGGGAGACGTGGCGCTGCGGAAACGCGCCAAAGAGGACGCGCTGGATGTCGACCGTCGCCAGCGAATCCCCCGTCGCCTCGGGGAACGACTCAAAAAATGTGTCCAACGCTTCTGTGAGCGATGGGCGGTCGGGCGTGGCGTCGATATAGGCGAATTGATACGCCGTGCGCGCATTTCCGCCGTCGGCCGGGAACGTCTCCCACAGCCACTGCACGCCGCCACCCGCAAGGGACGCGTCGGCGTGGGTGGCGAGGAAGTCGCCGGTGGCAGGGGAAGGAGAGTGAGCAGGGTCTCCAGCTTCCTTCTTCTGCCGGTAGCAGGCGCCGACGACCAAGCAAACCCCCGCGGGCTTCTCTGCCCCGCGTGCCTGCGCCGCCAGCGGGCTCCAGTGGCCCGCCGCGTCGACGACGAGGCGGGCGGTGACCGTGCGCGGCGGCGGCGGGCGGGCGCCGCCCGCGACGGCGGCGGGGCGCGACGCGTCGCCGGCGTCGGCGGCGCCGGCGGGGGAGGGGGCCAGGGTGAGCTCGACGCCATCGTCCGCGATGGTGGCCGATTTGAACGCCGCCCTCTCGAGCACGACGCCGCCGGCGGCTTCAAAGCGGCGGCGCGCGGACGCGAGGAGCAGCCGCGGCGACACGCCGACGTCGAGCGCGCCCTCCAGGTACAGAGGGCGGGCGGCGCACGGAAACGCGTCCCCGTGGAACGCGACTCGCAGCGGGCCGCACGCGGTGACGGTGGCGGCGTCGACGTCGGCGCGGGTGACCGCGCGCGCGGAAACGAGCGCCCCCAAGTCTGCCGCGCACGCGTTCCACTCTTGGTCGCGGCCCACCGCCAGCCGGCGTTCCACGATGACGACGCGGTGGCCGGCGGCTTGCAGGGACGAGGCGAGGAGGAGGCCCAGGGTGCCGCCGACGACAGCCACGTCAAAGTCTGGCGGGGATGCCAGCCGCGCCCCCTTCGCCCGTGTCAGCACGTGGGCCGGTTTCTTGGGCGCCTTGGTGCGCAGCGCGGTCCAGTAGGCTTCCGAGAGGTCGAGCAGGCGCGCCGCGGGCGGCTCGCCCGCTGCGGTTGGCAGCCGGGCGAGCACACCGCGGGCGAGGGAGCCGCCTCCGGCGCGTGTGAGGGTGGCGATGAGGTCGCTGTCATCGTGGGCGGGCGGCGAGGCGGCGAGCGGCCTCGGCGCGGCCGGCGCGTCGGCGCGCGCGTCAGCGTGCGGCGCGGCGGCCGGGCGGGACACGCACACCGGGCGCGCCCGCGGTCGCGATGGAAGGCGATTCAGTCCAGGCCTCGCCTGCGGGTGCGGCGGGCGCCGGGCGCGCTGCATGATGCCGGGGTCCCGTCGCGCGCCGATTGATGGCGCGCCGCGCGGCGCGGCGCCGCCCGGGGAGGTGTGGCGGCGGCGCGGTCGCGCGACTGTCGTAGCGCGCCGCCGCGGGCGGTACGGGCAGGGCGCGGCGCGCGGCTTTGTGGGCGAGGGAGAGAGAGCGCGGCGCGCGCTCGAACCGCCGAGAAAACGAGCTCACACCCCTCCTCCCTCTCCTCAGTCGCGCCGCCCCCGCTTGGCGTCGCCGCCGCGGCCGCCGTCGAACGACCGCTTGGCGCCCCGGCCGCGGTCGCCGCCCCGACCACGGCCGCCGCCGCGGCCGCCGCGGCCGCCGCCGCGGCCGCCGCCGCGGAAGCCGCGCCCGCCGCCGCGCCCGCGCCCACGCCCCCTCCCGCCACCACCGTCCGCCTGTTCCCGGGCGTCGGCTGCCGCTTTGGCGGCGTCGGCGCGCGCGTAAAACTCGGCCTCATCGGCCGCAGCGAGCCGCGCCGCGACCGCGCGGCCGCCGCCGACGGTCACGCCTTCGCCCCCTTGCCCGGCCCGCTCGAGCGCGGAGTCGGCGTCGGCGGGCGTGCGGAAGCGCAGGACGCCGCCCCGGGCGCCGGGCGTCAGCTCGACGTATGCCAGGCCGGCGGCGCGCGCGCCAAACGCCTCCTTGACCTCCCCATACTCGAGCGCCGCGTCGGCGTCCCCGCCGTCGACCGTGAAGGAGAGCAAGCATCCAGGCGCCGCGGGAGCGGCCGGCGGCGTGGGGGCCGGGGCGGCGGGGGCGGGAGTCGCAGGCGCGGCCGCCGCGGCCGCCGCCGCGGCCACGGCCTTGGCCTTGCGTTCGCCCACCTTGCGCGCCACAAACTCGGGCTTGCGCTCCAGGCGCAGTGGGGCGCCCTCGTGGATTAAATTGTTGGAGGCGGCGGCGGCCAGGGCGGCTTCCGCGCCGGCGGCCGTCTCGAATTCGACAAACGCCGACCCTTTAAAGTCTTTGCTGGCCACGTGGCGCCGCAGGCGCACCGAGGCGACCGGGGCGATGGCCGAGAAGAGGGTGGTGAGGGCGTCGATCGTGGCGTCGAACGCGAACGGCGCCGCGTACACGCTGCGAGCGTCCGCCGCCGCCGCCAGCTCGGCCGGCGGCGGCAGCGGCGCCGCCCGGCGCACGCGCGCGCCGTCGTCGGAGACGACGATGGTGGTGGAAGCTTTCAACGCTTCCGCCAGCGCGGCCAGCGTCTCAGCGCTCGGCGGCGCGCGCGGCGGCGCGCCCGCGCCGCGCGCGGGCTTGGCCAGGCCCAGCACCGCCGCCAGCCGGGAGAAGGTGGCGACCAGGGCGAGGTCGACAAAGCCCTGTAAAGGAGAGGAAGTCAGGCGGTGAGGGACGGGCCGCATGCGGCGGCCGCCGCCCGCCGCGCCGCGCCGCCGCCACCTCCCACGACGCCACAACACCCCAGCCACCGTCACACCACCCTCCCTCTCCCCCCTTTACCTCGGGGTCGGCCTCGATCTTGCCGAGCAGAAACTTGTCGCGCGGCGCGTTCGAGTCGGAGAAATAAAACTCGACCTGCTTGACCGCGGCCGCCGCGGCGGCGGCGTCGGCCAGGGGAGGGGGGGGGGTCATGGTGGCGGGAGGGCGAGGGAGAGTGGCGCAGCTAGCGGGCGCGCTCTCACACTCCTCGCCATGCGCCTCCTCCTGCTCGCCGCGGCCCTGGGCCTGGCGGCCGGCAAGTCGGTCGTCTCCCCCGATGGCCGCACCGTCACGCTGACCAACGCGGCGGGCGTCTCCGCGACGCTGACGCGTGGCGGCGCGGCCTTGCAGCGCTACTCCACCCCCGACCGCGACGGTAAGCTGGACGACATCGTGCTGGGGCTCGAGGATGCGGCGGCGTACGAGGTAGGAGGAGAGAGGGGAGGAGGAGGGCGCGCCAGCTCGGTGGCGCGCATTGCCGATGCCCACGCCCTACCTCTTCGCCTTAGACCCCTGGCGGCAACTCGCAAATGATGGGCTGCATCGTTGGCCGCTTCATCAACCGCGTGGCGGGCGCGAGCATCGCCGCGAAAGACGGGGTTACGATTCGACTCGTCCCCAACAATGGCGCCAACGCGATTCACGGTGGCGGCACCGACGGCGGCTGGTGCATGCGCAAGTGGGCGATCGGGAAGACGACGGACGACTCTGTGTCGTTTTCGCTCGACTCGCCGGCGGGCGACCAGGGGTTTCCGGGCGCCATCGTCGCCGCCGTCACGTACACGCTGCTGCCGGATGGCACGCTCAGGGCTGTGCTGACCGCTGACTCGGACGCAGAAACGCCGACCAACCTGGCGCCGCACCCCTACTTCAACCTCGACGGCGCGTCCTCAAACACCCCCATCCGCAACCACACGCTGCAGCTGCCGACGGCGGCGCACAAAACAAAGGTTGATTTCAAGACCATCCTGCCGACGGGCGCCATCGTGCCGGTCAAAGGGTCGCCCTTTGATTTCTCGACGCCGACCGCGCTCGGCGCGCGCTGGGACTCGATCCCTGTCGGCGACTTCGAGCCCGGCTTCGGCGGCTACGAGGCCCAGTTCCTGTTGGGCGGGCTGGATGGTCCCGGGTCGAAAGCGGCGGTGAAAGACTGCTCCCTCGCGTTGGTCACCCCTGCCGCCGTCCTCTCCTCGCCCACCACCGGTCGCACCCTCACCCTGGCCACTAACGCGCCCGCCCTGGTCGTGTACGCCGGGACCCATTTGGACGGGAGCGTGGTCGGCAAGGGCGGCACCCGCTACGCGAAGCACGCCGCCCTCGCGCTCGAGCCGCAAGACCCCGTCGACTGGGCCCACCACCGGGATACCTTTTCTGAGTGCTGGCTGGGGCCGGGGCGGTCGCTGGCGCGCGTGTGGGAGCTGCGGCCGGGCGTGGACGGGAAGAAGACAGAGAGAGAGGGGGGGGTGGGGAGAGCGCGGGCTCCTTCGCCGGCGCGTTCGACGCCGAGCGAGAGGTGACCGTGGGCGGGGCGGCGTGTGTGATCACAGTCGGCGACGAGAGCGAGAGAAGGGCGGCGCGCTCTGCCCGCCGTCGGCCGCCCGCCGGGCTGGCGACACTCCCCACGACTGCCGCCCACGCGGCCGCCGCCCCGCGCGCCGCCCCGCCGCGTGCGCGCATCGCCCCGCAGCTGCGCCGCCGCGCTCGTGCTGCCGCCGGCGCCCCTCCGCAGCGCTGCCGCATTGCTGCCCGCCCGCCCGCCGCTCTCGGCGCCTCTTTCCTCCTGATGGTTCGCCGCGTCATCGTGGCGCGCGATGTGCCCGGCCTGGATGTCGAGGTGGGGACGGGGGAGAGGGGAGAGGGAGGCCCGCGCGGCGAGTCATTCACGCCGGCCGTCGCGGCGCGCAGCGCGCCGCGCGCGGGCGGCCGCCCGACCCCCGGCCGGCCGGAGGGGGCGCGATGTTGGAGCGTTTATCATTTTGGAGACGCGGAGCGCGCGCCTGGCGGCGCGCCGCGCGTCGGCCGAGCGCCCGCGCTGCAGCCGCACGGCCCCGCGCCTTCCGCCGACCCCGCCCCCTCTTCCCAGGCCACCTTCGACCTCGCCTCCGCCGCCTGGGTCTACGAGGCCGTGCACGCGCCCGCGGGCGACATGCTGGACATCGTGTCGGGCGACTGGGTGGCGCCCGGCACCGCCGCGCCCCCCAAAAAGCGCGCGGCCAGCCTGTGGCGCCCGCGCTCGGCGCCCGAGCCCGACCCCGCCGCGCCCGCCGCGCCCGGCCCGCTCGACGCGGCGGAGCGGGTGATGAGCTACCGGGTGCCGCCCACGTTTGCGGACGGATGGCTGATGAAGCGTGAGCGCAGGGACAGGGGAGAGGAGGCGGGGGCGGCGTCGATAGCTGGCGCCGGCGCCACGCCAGGCCCGCCACGCCCTCACCCCGCCCACCACCACCCTCCTCCCTCAACACAGTCTGCCCCTCGCTCGCCATCGTGGAGACGCACACGCGCGCCCCGCGCCGAGCGCGGGGCGCGGGCGGCCGGGTCAACGTAGCCAACGCGGTGCGCTGGTCGCGCCTCGCGCCGCCCGCGCCCGTCATGCGGTACGGGTTTGAGGTCAGCCCCATTATTGGGGGGTCGGGCGCGCCGTCCGGCACCCGCATCGTGTACAGCGCGGAGATCGAGATTCAAATTCCGGTCCCCCTGCCCGCGCGCGCGCGCGCCGCGATCGAGGACGACATGGTGGCGTCATTCGACTGCATGTGCGAGCGTTTCATCAAGTACGCGGCGGACAGGCTGGGCGGTGGCCTTCCGGTCGACGCCGACCTCGGCCCCGACGCGGCCGACGGCGACGCGCCGCCCCTGGGCCGCCTCTCGATGCAGCGCGCGGGCTCCGCGGGGCGCCGCGTGTCGCTGGACCTCAAGCCGGGGGCGGTGGTGGTGGGGGGGGACGTGTTCTTCGACGCGTGCGAGGAGTGAGGGCACGGGACGCGGGGAGAGAGAGAGCGGGGCGAGAACAGAAGGCCCTGTGACCCGGCAACGCACGCTTCCAGCCTTGCACGCTCCGCGCGCGCTCACTCCCGGGCGGAGCGCAGGGAGAGGATGGGGGTGGGGGAGGAGGCCGCGGCGGCCGCGCGCGGCGGCGGCCGCGGCGCGGCGACCCGCGGCGGCGCAGGGGCCGACGCCGCGCTCGACGCCTCCTCACCCCCACCACCACCACCACCACCACCACCACCACTCCCAACACTCCCCCTTAGCGCCTTGTACACGCCCATGGCTGACGCCACCATCGCCGCCGGGTCGCCCGTCGCGGCCGGCAGCAGCACGACCGACCCCGTGCGCGCGATCCCTTTGAACGCGTCCACGTAGCTCTCCGCGACCCGCAGCGAGGCCGCGTCCGCGCCGCCGTCGGCCAGGGCGGCGGCGACGGCGCGCAGGCCGTCGGCGGTCGCGTCAGCGCGCGCGCGCGTCGCCGCGGCGTCGCCCTCGGCCCGCAGCCGGGCGGAAGCTTTGGCGGCTTCTGCCTCGAGGACGACCCGGGCTTTCCCTCCTTCCGCCACGTTGATGGCCGACTGGCGCGCGCCCTCGGACTCCAGCACCGACGCGCGCTTGCGGCGTTCGGCCTCGGCCTGCAGCTCCATGGCGGCGCGGACGCCAGGGGGGGGAGATATGTCGCGCAACTCGTAGCTGGGGAGTGATGGGTGGTGGGCTCGGGCGCGCCAACCCCGACCTTGCGCTCACCCCGCCGACCACCCGTCTCTCCTCCTCCCCCTCCTACCGCATGCACTGCAACCCCCACGCCGCCGCCGCGCCCTGCACCGACCGCACGATGGCGTCGTTGAGCGCGTCCCGCTCTTCAAACGTTTTGTCGAGCGAGAGTTTGCCGATCTCCGACCGCATGACTGTTTGCGCGAGGGCGACGACGGCGGCCATGGGGTTGGACACGCCGTACGACGCGGCAGCAGGATCGACGATCTTGACAAAGAGGACGCCGTCGATCTGGGGAGGGAGGAGGGGAGGAGGAGAAGGCAGGGACGCACGCGCGCGCCCAAAACGCGCCACCCTCCCTCCATCCATCCCTCTCCTCCCACCGTCAGCGTCACGTTGTCCTTGGTGATGGCTGCCTGCCCCGGGATCGGGATCGCGGTCTCCTTGAGCGAGTGCACGTACGCGACGCGGTCGACGAGCGGGATCGTGAAGGAGAGGCCCGAGGGCAGCACCCGGTTGAAGCGGCCCAGGCGCTCGATGACATACGCCGTGCGCTCGGGCACGATGCTGCAGAGGGGAGGTGGGAAAGGCGGGGGATGTCGGCGGTGGCGCCCGCCGCCACGTCCCCACAGCGGCGCGCCGGCGGCCACTATGGCCGCCGCCGACACGGGCCCATCACCCTGGCCCCCACCACCCTCTCCTCTGCCTCACTTGACGCCCAGGTTGAGCATGCCGGGCGACCGCGCAGCGGCAAAGGCGTCCCCGCCGCCGCCCCAGGAGGCGGCGGGGGGGGCGGACGCGGTCAGGGCCCGGACGAGGGGCCGGCGCCGGGACGCGGCCCGCAGGAGCAGCATGATGGCAGGTCTGCCGTCGGCACCGCCTCAGTCTCACTCCCGGCGCCCGCTGGCACCCTCCTCTTCGAAGCAGCCACCCTCCATGCGCCCCGGCATCGCCCTGGCGCTGCTGGCCGCCCTGGCCGCGGCGGCAGCCCCTCGCGCGGCCGCCGCCAAGCGCGCGTACGCCGACGGCGCGGAGTTGACGCTGTGGGCCAATGTTGTGGGGCCGCTGTCAAATTCAAAGTGAGAGAGCAGAGGGAGGGTGGGGAGGAGGGTGGGAGGAGGGGATTGGCGGGCGAGCGGCGTTCGCGCAGCGCGCCCCCGCGCGCGCGTGGGCGCCGCGCCTTGTCCCCGCCGCGCGTGGACGGTAGACTTGATCCGGGGCCCGGCCGGTGGGGCGCAATCTGGCAACAGGCGAAGAACGGGCCGGCGCGCGGGCGCGCAAACCCATCCTCCTTCATTTTTCCCGCCCTCGCCCTTCCAGGGAGACCTACCAGTACTACGACCTGCCCCTGTGCCAGCCCGCCACGCTGACGCACAAGCCCAAGCAGGGGCTGGGCGAGGTAGGAGGAGGGAGGAGGGGGCGGAGAGGCGGGCGCGGCGCGCGAAACCGAGGCCGACCTCAGGCCCCGTCCACCCTCCACCCCGCAGGTCGTGGACGGCAACCGCCAGATTGCGTCCCCCTACGCCATCGCGTTCAAAGCCGACGCGGCGCCCGCGACGCTCTGCACGCGCTCCCTCTCCCCGGCCGACGTCGCGCGCCTGCGCTCCGCCGTCCTCGCCAACTGGGTCACCCAATTCAGGCTCGACGGCCTCCCCGTCTACTCGTTCCTGGGGCGCGCGGACGCGCCGGACAGGCCGGGGGTGGGCGCGCGCGCGCGGCTCTTCACGCACCACCACTTTGACCTCAAGTTCAACGGGGACCGGGTCGTGGAGGCCACCGTGCGCACCGACCCGGACCAGAGGTGAGGAAGGGGGGGGGGGGGGGGGGGGGGGGGGGGGGAGGTGCGCGGGCCCCCCCCCCGCCCCCCCCCCCCCCCCCCCCCCCCCCCCA
>Ga0315285_10000201_pt1 | contig 59021 bp, 63 predicted proteins | sample YL17G09_36_MG_FD_203698 | JGI IMG/M metagenome (GOLD analysis project Ga0315285, IMG submission 203698) | Sediment microbial communities from Yellowstone Lake, YNP, Wyoming, USA - YL17G09_36 | ecosystem: Environmental > Aquatic > Freshwater > Lake > Sediment | place: USA: Wyoming | collected... | reverse complement strand
TAGAAATGCGCCGAGACAAGAACCGATTAAATCAGCGCCGTAAATGATGCCGACTTTTTTAGAGGCATCGTTTTTATTTTCCAGATACAATTTATTGACAATCGGGAATTCGAAACCAACAATAGCGCCGATGCTCATTGCCGAAAGCAGAAAAATTATTTCTATTCCTGTCGATGGTTTTACTGTATTGTCGAACAAAAAATTAAAGCCCAATAGCATTAACAAGGAAAAAAGAATTATCAAGCAATGAATTTTAAGCAAAGAACTGATTTTTGCCTTATCCAGATTTTTGGTACCAAGCCAACTCCCCAGGGCTATACCTGCCATCAAAAAAGCAATAATCAGAGAAATTTTGTAATAAAGATAGCCGTAAAAAACCTGGAACCCGAAAAGAATGATTATTTCGATTGCCATTAAAGAAAATCCGGCAATTGCCATTGTAAAGGGGAGTAGCTTTCTGGTATTGTTTTTTTGCTTTTTCGGAAACAATACTAAAAATCCTAAAAATATAAATATAATTATCCAAACAAATTTTATATTTGTCAGGGATTGGAAAAATTTTGCCAATTTGGGGTAAAAAAGCGAAATCCAATAAACAAAATTGTAATAATAACCAATCGGTTTTTGGTCTTGATTGATTTGGGCTCGATTGGTTTCCAATCCATCAAGCAATGTTTTGATTCGGTCATTGTTCAGGCGGTATTTAAGATAGGCCTCGTTGATAAAATTGGTCTTAATGTCTCTGATTATGGTTCGGGAAAACAGGGGCCAATAATCGTAATCGATCTTGTCCAGTGAGCCGATAAAAAGATGATTATCTTCGGGAAGTATTAAAACCGAAGGAAATACGTTTTTTAGCGCTTTGAAAACAGAGTTATCCAAGTTTTTTATTTCCGGGCCGAAATAATTGGCTGACAGAGACAGTTTAATCATAAAAATTCCTCGGGGATAAAGATGGGTTTTTATATTTTTGAAAAAATCTTCAGTGTAAAACCTGTTAATCAGGGCGGTTGACGGATTAGGGAGGTTGACAATGATAACATCGAACAGATTCGGATTTTTTTTGAAATAATTACGGGCATCGGCATTGATTGTTGTTATTCTTTCATCGCTAAAAATTTGGCGGTTTTCCAATGAAGCGTATTTTTCGGTTATATCAATCATTTTCGGGTCGAGTTCCAAATAAAAAACCTTGTTTGGCCAATGTTTGAGAATTTCTTTTAATGTTCCGTTTATGCCGCCCCCAATAAGCAGTATTTTTTGGGGTTCGCGATGAAAGAGTAGAGGCAAATGGGCTATTTCTTCGGTCGAGAATCCTTCCTGGCTCGTTTCGATTAAAAGTCCGCTTTCGTAGAAATTATATTGATTATTCGTTTTCGTGACCGCTATATTTCCGTAAAGAGAATTTTTTGTTTCGATTAATTTTTGATTCGGAAAACGAAAAGCATTTGTTTGGTAATTGATATTTTGGGAAAAAATCGCAATTCCGATAAAAATAATGATAAGAATAATCGTTAAATATTTCAAAAAGAGATTTGATTTCTCGATTAAAAACAAAATTAAAAGAACGGCTATCAAATTCAGCCAGGCCAAAATCGAAGCGGTAAGAAATTCGTTAAAGAGGATAAAAACATAACTAAAAATCAATCCACCAATAATGAAACCAACGGCTTCGAAAACATAGCTTTTCCCCAGAATTTTTTCCAACCCCGTTTTTCCCTCAAGAGATTTCCAGAATCTGGAAAATATGGCGAATTGCAGACCCAAAACAAGACAAATCGGAGCAAGAACAAAAAAACCATAAACCAAAGTAGGAATTAAATTGGGGATTTCACCCGTTGGACCGGAAATGAAAATTCGCGAGATTCGGGACAAGAAAATTTCCAGAGGCAGAAAAACAGCAACCAGAACATGACACAAGACGAGTATTTTTGTGAGCCAATTGTCATTTTTGAAAATTTTATTCAGAAATACAGCCCCCACTCCCATCCAGAAAAGCCAGGAAAACAGAATCCAGCCAATAAAAAATTCATTGCCGTAAAAACTGATGGTCAGTTCCCGAATAACAAGCAGCTGTCCGATAACGGAAGATATTCCCAAGACAAGAATCGAAAAAACGATTGTTTTTTTCATTATCTTTATGTTATAATAGATTTTAAGAAAATAAAAATTAATTTTTCATTTATGGCGAAAGTTATTCAACAAAGAGACAAATGTATCGGTTGCGGCACCTGTGTTGCGGTTTGCCCTGCTTTTTGGCATATGGGCGATGACGGTAAATCGGTTTTAAAAGACGCCAAAGATGTCGGAAACGGAAAGTTCGAATTGGAGATTGAGAATGTTGATTGCAACAAAGAAGCTGCTTCCAGTTGCCCGGTGCAGGTTATCAGCGTAGAATAATATCATACAACACGCAATAATTAAGACCTTCTTTGAGAGAAGAAGGTCTTTTATTTTCGATTGAAATGTGGTAGGATATGATTTATTGAGCCCTTGTAGCTCAACGGATAGAGCAAGCCCGTCCTAAGGGCGAGATAGGGGTTCAATTCCTCTCAAGGGCAAAAAATGGACATCCTATTGCACATTGATAATCTCTGGGGTACAATATAGATATGGATAGAAAAAACACAAAAGAAGAAGTTTTAAGACTTCGTAAATTGGGAAAAACCTATTCAGAAATTAATAAAGAAATTGGACAAAAAATTCCAAAAACTACGCTTTCTTATTGGTGTAAAAAAATACCGCTTACTTCGGATTATCGTGAAATGATAGACTTTTTAAATAAAAGCAATTTGGAAAAAGCAAGAACAATAGCTTTAACGGTTAAAAAATCTCAACGGGAAAAATATTTGAAATCGATAGAGGAAAGAAATACCCATCTTTCTGACGTGATAAGAAATAAGGATTCTGCAAAAATTGCACTTGTAATGTTGTATTTGGGCGAGGGATCAAAAACCCAAAGAGGATCATTAATGCTTGGTAATTCAGACCCACTTATTATAAATTTGTTTTTACATCTATTGCGACATTGTTATGATATTGATGAAAGTAGGTTTCGATGTACGCTTCAGTGCCGAGCGGATCAAGATATTAAAAAGTTAGAACAATTTTGGTCTGATGTTACAAAAATTCCTTTAACTCAATTTTATAAAGCAAGAATAGATCCTCGTACCATTGGGAAACCATCTAAAAAGCCGGATTATAAGGGGGTTTGTCGAATAGATTATTTTTCCTCAGAAATTTTTATAGAATTAATGAAAATTATAGATATAATTTATAAAGGAATATAATTCCGGGCCTGTAGTATAGCGGTAACACGCGACTATGGCATAGTCGAGTCGGGGGTTCAACTCCCCCCAGGTCCACAAGGAGGAGAGTTGGCAGAATGGTAATGCGCTCGCCTCGAAAGCGAGTGGCCGCAAGGCCTTGCAGGTTCGAGCCCTGCACTCTCCGATAGAAGTTCTTCGCCAGAGGCGGATCCGCCTTGGGTGGAGAATCTCACCTCCTCCGAAAAATTTTATGATAAATCTTTCGACGGAAAATTTAATAATTATTATTTTGCTGGCAGTATTGATTGCCTGGACTATTGTATTACAGATTTGGCTGGCTAAGGTGAAAAAGAAATTGAAAATATTTTTAAAAGGCAAGAAAGTCAAGGATTTGGAAGAAGTGATTTCCGAACAATTGAAAAGAATGCGGGGAATCGAAGGGAATGTAAACAAACTTTTTCAGTGGAACGAGGATTTACAGAAAATTGTCGATATCAGCATTACCAAAGTCGGCGTAGTGCGTTTCAACCCCTTTAAAGATACTGGCGGAGACCAGAGTTTTGTCATTGCTTTGTTGGACAGCAAAAACAATGGGCTGGTTTTGTCGTCTCTTTTTACCAGAGAAGGAACCAGAGTTTATACCAAGCCGATCGAGAAAGGAATATCGACTTATAATTTATCCAACGAAGAGCAGGAAGCGATTAAAAAAGCGATTAATCCATGATTAAAGAAAAAACAAATGAAAATCTCGAGGCACGGCCACCGATAGTGGTCGTTTTAGGCCACGTTGACCACGGAAAAACCACCTTGCTCGATACAATCAGAAAAACCAACGTGGTAGCCAAAGAATCGGGCGGCATAACCCAGCATATCGGCGCTTATCAGATTGAGAGCAAGGGAAAGAAAATTACTTTTATTGACACTCCTGGTCATGAGGCATTTTCCCAAATGCGTTCGCGAGGAGCAAAAGCAGCGGATATCGCCATTTTGGTTGTGGCAGCCGAGGAAGGGGTAAAACCGCAAACCAAAGAAGTGATTTCTTACATCAAAAACCAGGAAATTCCCGTAATCGTGGCTTTAAACAAAATAGACAAAACCCAAGCCAATCCGATTAAGACAATCGGAGAATTGGAGAAAGAAGGATTAATGGTCGAAGAAAGAGGAGGTAAGGTGCCGATGGTTAAAGTTTCGGCCAAAGAAGGAACGGGAATCGAAGAACTTTTGGAAATGATACTTTTGGTTGCGGAGATGGAAGAATTGAAAGCCGATATTAAAAAATCTGCCAGCGGCGTGGTTATCGAATCTTATTTGGACAGCAAGCGCGGACCAGTAGCTACTTTTCTTGTTTTTGAGGGCGTATTGAACATTGGCGAGTGGGTAGTTTGCGGAAATATTTACGGGAAAATTAAAAATTTGGAGGATTTTAAAGGCGAAAGATTGGAACAAGCCAATCCCTCAACTCCGACCGTGGTTTTGGGTCTGAATCATGTGCCGATTGTTGGAGAAAAATTCGATGTGGTTGACAGTGAAGAATCTGCCTTGGTCAAAATTGTGGCAAATAAAGAGATTAAAACCAATCCGGTTGTTGAAACTCAGATTCAACCCGCAGAGGGTGGGAAGACTTTAAAAATAATTCTTAAAGCCGATGTTCAGGGTTCGCTTGAGGCAATTCAGGAAAATTTATTAAAAATTGATTTGGGAGGTATTGGTTTGAATACCTTGAAAGCCGAGGTGGGGGCAATTTCCGAAGCGGATGTTAAACTTGCTTATCCGGCCAATGCCTTGATAATCGGCTTTCGGGTAAAAGCTTCGGCCAGTGTTTTCGAGATGGCGAAAAGAAACAAAGTGAGAATGAAAACCTACGATATAATTTACGAATTGTTCGAGGATATCCGAAAAGAAGCGGCCAAATTGTTGGAGCCGGAAATCGAAAGGGAAGAATTGGGAAAATTGAAAGTTATTGCCATTTTCAGAAAAGAAAAATCAAGAATGATTGTCGGCGGAAAAGTTACTGACGGCAAGGTTGTTAACAAGGCATCGCTCGATGTAGTCAGGAATGGCGAAAAAATTACTTCGGGAAAAATTATTCAACTTCAGCACAACAAGAAAGATATGGCCGAGGTGGAAAAAGGAAGGGAAGCCGGAATCTTGTTCGAGGGCGAGCCGATAATCGAAGAAGGAGATGTTTTGGAAATTTACAGAACCGAAAAGAAAAAACGAGAATTATGAAAAACAGAATTGAGAGAATTAATAAATTGATAAAAGAGAAAATTGCCGAGATTCTATTGAAAGAGATATTTGTTAAAGATATTTTAATTACTGTTCAGGACGTAAATACAACCAAGGATTTGAAGCATGCTAAAATAAAAGTAAGCGTGATGCCTTTCGAAAAATCAGGACAAATTTTAAGAATTTTGAAAAAGCAAACACCCAATATTCAAAGAATCCTAAATGGAGTCATAAGAATAAAATTTGTTCCAAGAATTAATTTTGAAATCGACGCAAGCGAAGAAACCGCCGACAGAATCGAAGAAATTTTAAGGAAATTGAAAAACTAATGCCGGGGTGGTGTAACCGGTAGCCACGCAAGACTTAAAATCTTGTGACTGAATAAGTCGTGCGGGTTCGAGTCCCGCCCCCGGCATCGTATAAAAATTGGGCGGTTAGTTTATTGGTAAAACGTCTGCTTTATTTACCCCGTTAAATCTATGCGCATTTAGCTCAGCGGTAGAGCATCCGGTTTACATCCGGGAGGTCGGGGGTTCAAATCCCTCAGTGCGCATACAAATTATTTAACGGGGCAAGCGCAGAAGATGGTAGGTTCAATTCCTACACCGCCCAGCTTTTAAAATTTTTTGAAAATATTCTATGGTAGTAAAAAGAAAAAACGGATTTACCCTAGTCGAAGTTTTGGTGGCAATTGCGATTATCGGTCTTTTAGCAAGTATTGGTTTAATCAGCATCAAAAATGCCAGGGAAAAATCCAAGGTAGCTCAAGCTGGTTCAATTGCTCGGATTTTAAGAATGGCTACCGAATTTTATTACGATGACATGGGATTTTATCCGCCGGATGTGAATAGGGGATGGGACCCGGGATTTATGCAGCCCCTTCCTTATAATCCCGATACTGGCCAGAGCACAATTCCTGCTTGTGATCATTGTCCGGCAAATTGGACAACTATCGTTCAGCAAAAGTGGAGTGGTCCTTATCTTAATGCTTGGCCTCGGCTTACTCCCTGGAAAGGAAAATATGATTATAATTACTGGGGAACGGGAACTTCGCGCTACGGCTGCCCGATTCTTCCGGGAATTTACATTGGTGTTCAGGGGGATTATAACAATAACAACACTATACCGGCTTACTCCGAGCAGATGATGCTTGATCAGGGCTATGATTTCGATAATTGTCTTAATGGTGAAGCCCAGATGATTCTTATTGATTTATAAAATTTTGTAAATTTTATCTTCGTAAAATTTGCAAAATTTAACAGTTATAGTAGAATAAAAATAATTTATGGCCCAATGGCGAAGAGGTAACGCGGCTGTCTGCCTGCCCGCCAATCGGCCTGAGCCTGACATGGCCAGGTAGCCAAGTGGTTAAGGCAATGGTCTGCAAAACCATTATTCATGGGTTCGATTCCCATCCTGGCCTCAAGGCGATGGCAGGCGGGCAAAACAGCTTAGCCGGGGTAGCTCAGTGGTAGAGCACAGCACTGAAAATGCTGGTGTCGAGAGTTCGATTCTCTCCCCCGGCACCATGCGGGAGTAGTTCAGTAGTAGAACGTCTCCTTGCCAAGGAGAAGGTCGCGGGTGCAAAGCCCGTCTCCCGCTCCATATAAAAAATACGGCTTCAGAAAGCCGTATTTTTATTGTGCGCGGGAGAGGATTTGAACCTCCACGTCCTTGCGGACACTAGCCCCTCAAGCTAGCCTGGCTACCAATTACAGCACCCGCGCAATTTTAATCCGCCTATTCGGCGGATTTTGTTTCGCTTGATTTTTCCTTGCCCGCCTGTTTGTCTGCAGGACTTGCGGCGGGTTCTGCTTTCCACTCTACGCCCAACAATTCTTTGGTTTTTATGCGCGCCTTTTTACCGGCTCTTTCGCGCATATAATAAAGTTTGGCGCGTCTGACTTTCGAACGTTTAACTATTTCTAACTTTACGATTGCCGGCATATGCAGGGGAAAAATTCTTTCCACGCCAATGCCGTCAGAAATTTTTCGCACCGTAAAAGTGGCATTCATTCCTTTGCCGTGTTTTTTGGCAATCACCAATCCTTCAAAAACCTGGATTTTTTCTCCGCCTCTTTTGGTCTTTTCGCTTAATCTTAAAGATACACGAACAACATCCCCCGGACGTATGTCGGGGACATCTTTCTTTAATTGGGTTTCGTTGAATGTGTCTAATTTAGTTGTCATAATTTTTCCAATACTTTATTTAAATCTTCCGATAATTCCGAATGGAATTCTTTGATATTACCATCTGGCATTTTAAATTGCAAGTAGCTGGCGTGAAGAAATTGACGATTTGATCCTTTTAAAACCGGCTGTCTTTTGAATTTATATTTTTCATCGCCAACAATCGGGTGGCCGATTGAAGCCAAGTGCACCCTGATTTGGTGCGTGCGGCCGGTTTCCGGAGATACTTCCAAAAGTGAATAATTTTCAAATTCTTTGATTACTTCGTATCTGGTAATCGCTTCCCGCCTTTTGCCGATTGGCGCAATTGTTTGTCTGCCCCCGCGTTTTCTGGATTTGGAAATCGATTTAACAATGATTCCCTTTTTATCTTTAAAATTTCCAATCACCAGAGCCAGATATTTTTTAAGAATTTCCCGATTTAAAAATTGGCTTTTTAGCCATTCATAGATTTTTTCGTTTTTAGCCACGACCATTAATCCTGAAGTATCTCTATCTAATCGGTGAACTATTTTTACGTCGGGATATTTGATTTTTAAAAAATCCAGTAATGTGTTTTTTTCGTTTAATACTGGATGAACCAGAATTCCTGCAGGTTTGTCGATTACCGCAACATCATCGTCTTCGTAAATAATTGGGATTTGCATAGTGGGCGGTAGAGGACTTGAACCTCTGACCTTCACAATGTCAATGTGACGCTCTAGCCAGCTGAGCTAACCGCCCAAAATTTGTAATAATTTCTATTTGTATTATAATTTAAATTATAATAATTAATCTTAACAAAAGGTTGCTTTAAAAGCAAGTTTTTCATCTCAATAAGTTGGCTTATGAAAAAATATAATTCTCCCGCTATTGGGAATGAAATTTCTTGCGTCATGCGCGGTATAGACCCGATTCTTTTGAAAGATAATCAAAGATTAGAGCAAAAGTTATTAGATGCTTTGAAACAGGACGGCTTTCAGATCTTGGGCAGGGCAGATTACGAATTTAATCCCAAGGGATATACCTTGGTAGTATTGTTGGCAGAATCACATGTTTCGATTCATACTTATCCCGAATACAATTCACTTTATTTCGGACTTTACAGTTGCAGAGGAGAAAACGACGGAATAAAAACTTATGAAATTTTTAAGGAGGGTCTAAAACCAGTCTCAGTTGATTTTATTCAGAGACCAATATCAGTAGGCAAGAAATGATTCAATAGAAAAATTTAAAGCCCCCGCACTGCGGGGGTTTTAAAAGTGGGCGCACTTGGATTCGAACCAAGAACCTTGGCCTTATAAGGACCCTGCTCCACCATTGAGCTATGCGCCCTGATTTTATTTCGTTTTCATCAAATCTTCGAATTCTTTTCTTTCGATGGTTTCTTTTTCAATTAATCTTTTGGCGATTTGGATAAGCTTGGATTTTCTTCGCTTCAAAATTTTGTCAGCGGTTTTTTCGGCATCGCGGATAAATTTTTCCACCTCAACATCGATTTCCCCGGCCACTTTTTCCGAATAATTTCTTCCTTCGGATATTTCTTTACCGAGGAAAATCAATTCCTCTCTTTCGCCAAAAGTAACCGGGCCCATTTTTTCGCTCATTCCGTAGCGGGTAACCAAAGCATGAGCTAATTCCGAGGTCTGTTTTAAATCCGAAGAAGCACCGGTGGTTAATTCGTTGAAAATCAGTTTTTCCGTGCAATAACCGCCCAAAAGCACTGCCAATTCGTCAAGAAATTCAGAACGACTTCTCAGGTGTTTGTCTTCGGATGGAATCTTTAAAGTATATCCGGCTGCTTGGCCGCGAGCAACAATGGAGACCTTATGGATTGGGTCGGTATTTTTCAGGCTTGCGGCAACCAAGGCGTGACCAGCTTCGTGATAAGCGGCGATTTCTTTTTCTTTTTTGGATAAAATATGACTTTTTCTTTCCGGTCCGAGCATCACTTTTTCAATCGAATTCAATAAGTCCATTTGAACTATGGTTTTCTGATTTTTCCTCGCTGCCAAAATCGCTCCCTCGTTTACCAGATTTGCCAGATCGGCTCCGGAAAATCCGGGAGTTCTTTCGGCCAGTTCTCTCAAATGAACATCAGCGGCCAATTTTTTGTTTCGGGAATGAATTTTAAGAATTGCTTCGCGGTCATCAATATCGGGCATATCCAAAACCACGCGCCTGTCGAACCTTCCCGGCCTCAATAGGGCAGGGTCCAAGATATCGGGCCGGTTTGTAGCTGCTATGACGATTAAATTGGTAGTTACGTCAAATCCGTCCATTTCCACCAAGATTTGATTCAGGGTTTGTTCTCTTTCGTCATGGCCGCCTCCCAAACCAGCTCCCCGATGTCTGCCCACGGCATCGATTTCATCAATAAAAACAATTGCCGGCGCGCTTTTCTTTGCCAAATCGAATAAATCACGCACTCTGGCTGCGCCAACGCCAACAAACATTTCCACGAATTCCGAACCGGAAATATGGAAAAACGGAACATTGGCTTCGCCAGCCACTGCCCGTGCCAATAAGGTTTTTCCGCTTCCCGGAGGCCCCATCAACAATACTCCTCGGGGAATGCGCGCGCCGATATCGATAAATTTTTTGGGGAATTTGAGAAAATCAACAATTTCCTTTAATTCTTCTTTAGCTTCTTTTACTCCGGCTACGTCTTTAAAAGTAATTTTTTGTTTTTTATCCGGTTCATTGATTCTGGCTCGAGATTTTCCGAAAGACAAAGCTTGGGTTTGGCCTTTTTGCGCTTGACGGAGCATAAACCAGAGCAATGCGCCGATAAGCAAAAAAGGAATAAGAAAAGGCAAAAGAGTGTTTAACCAGAAACTCAGCCCCGACGGTCCTTTTACTTCGATGCTCACTGCTTTTAGCTTTTCGTTATCTACGCCTAAATTTTTTAACGTTTCCGTGAGACCGAGGTCGGTTTCTTTTGTGCCGGATTTCAAGGCTCCGTCTTGAAGCTCGATTTCCAGATTATTTTCTTTGACAATAATTTTTTTGACCTTTCCTTCATTAATGTCGTTAACCACCTGATTGAGAGAAATCTGTTCCGTTGATTTAAGCGGGCTGGTGTAAATACTAAAAATTCCCGCCAAAACCATTAGCGCAAAAAATACGATGATTATATTTTTGAAAATGTTTTTCATAAGATTTAATATAGCACATTTTACGGAAAATTCAAATAAAGAAAGAGCCCCGACGCACCTTGCGGTGGTCGGGGCGGTTTGGTGGAAAGGGGCGGGTTAGCTGACCTGGGCTTCGGTACGGCGCTTCGGGCGCTTGTCGTTTTTCCCGTTGCCGTGAGCGAGCTGGCTTTCGGCGATGAGGTTTTTGGTCTTTTCGTCGAGTTCTTTGTCGCCGTTGTCGGGCTCGGTCTTAACGAGATCCATGCGCTGGGTCAGGGGTTTTTCGTTTCGTCTTCCGAGTTCAGGCGGAAGATAACGGCACTGTCCTGCTTCCCAGACCATTTTTCTCGTGGGAAACGAGCGGTGGGCGATGACGTAAATCCGTCTGTCGCTGTCTTTTGTGAGAACAACATAGACGTCGTTCTCGGCAGCGAATTTTTTGACTCCATCCCTGTTGTAGAAGGGGGTCAGTTCCTTCATCGCCTTGTCTTTGTGGAGATATTCGTATACCCCCACAACGATCCCATCCTGGTGCCCTGTGAGGACTGCATAGTTCTCGATCTTCTCAACGGAAGCGTTTTTATTCTTCCAGGGTTCAAAGAACCCGCAAAGAAAGTCGAGAACATTTTCTCCGTCGCTAAGTACAACATTTCCGCCTAGCTCGATGTCTAAGGCGCCCACTTCAGCCAAAAAGGCTTTTTCCATTTTAATAACCTCCGAATGTAATAGGCGAGTCCTTGCGGACTGCCAGTTCTTTTATGGGGTGAACCCCATTTTAAAGAACTACCCTAATTATACACCCAAAACAAAAATCTGTCAACCCCAGCACCGAATTTTGCGAGGTAATTTAAAAGCGAGGCGCTGCGCGCCTCGCGAGGATATACACGGCAAAATTGGTACGGGGTTAAAAGCCCTTTTATTTATTTTCTGTTTGTTCTTCCAAAATCGGCTTTAAAGCCATGCGGTATTCCGATGGTTTAATGGAAATAATTTTGAAATCGTATTTTTTGCCAAGTTCCAAGGTTTCTTTCATTTTTTTCTCGGTGCCGAATTCGGAAATATGGGCTAAGCCCTGAATATTTTTGTCCAGTTTTATAAACGCGCCAAAAGGATTGAATTTGGTAACTTCGCCTTTTATAATTTGATTAATTTTATATTTATCTCTCACCTTTTCCCATGGATTATCTTTTAGGGCTTTAGTAGAAAGAGAAATTTTATCTCCTTCTATCTCCACGATTTTTGCCTTTATTTTGTCCCCGACCTTAAAGAAATCAGCCGGATTGTCGATGATTTGCCAGTCGATTTCCGAAATATGAATCAATCCTTCCAATTCGTCGAATTTTACAAAAACACCGAAATCAACTATACCCGTAATCATTCCTTCGACAATGTTTCCCAGTTTGTATTTTTCCAAAGCTTTTTTCAATTTCTTTTCCTCGGCTGATTTTTCCGAAACAATCAATTTCTTCTCTCTGGGATCCAAATCGATTATTTTTAATTTCAGGGTAGTGTTCACCAATTTGTTCAATTCCAGAAGAATTTTTTGTTTGTTGCCGCCTTCGACTCGGGGATAATGCTCGGAAGCAAGCTGAGAAACAGGCATAAAAGCCTCGATTTTATCAACCTCAATCATTAATCCGCCTTTGTTGGCCTTTGTAACTTTGGCCTCGATAATTTCACCGCTTTCCATTTTTTCTCTCAGCGCCTGCCACTTTTTTTCTTCGCCCGCCTTAAGCAATGATACTTCCGCATAACCGTCTTCGTTTTCCAATTCCACGATTTTTACGGTGAATACGTTATTAACTTTTATGTTTTTGAATTCCTGGGGATTCTGTTTTATTTCTTTTCCCAAAATAATCCCGGCCTTGAAATTCTTTAAATCGAGAAAAATCGTCTGGGGTTTTATGGCGGTGACTACGGCTTCGACAATATCTCCCGGCTTGGGAATGTTAAAAGGAACCTTAGCAATAAGGTCTGCCATTAATCCTAATTTTTTATCATTGGTGATGCGCATAGTATTTTTCAGTATAAAAGATAATTATTTTTTTGGCAAGAGAATTGTTTGTGAGGGGAATTTTTTTGTGATAAAATTAAAACATATGAAGATTGCTTGGTATGGCCAGAGCTGTTTTAAGCTCGTGGTTAAAGCAAATAACGGAGATAAAATCACCATTCTTATTGACCCTTTTGACAAGGAAACAGGATTGACCCCGCCAAGGGGCAATGCCGATATTGTAGTTGTTTCTCACGATCATCACGACCACAATAATATAAAAACAGTAAGCGGCGAACCCCTGGTTGTTGACGGTCCCGGAGAGTATGACATAAAAAAAGTTTTTATCAAAGGCATCTATTCTTTTCACGATGACAAAAACGGAGAAGAAAGAGGCGCGAACACAATTTCGGTAATTGAGGCCGAGGATATGAAAATTTGTCATTTGGGCGACTTGGGGCAAAAAGAACTTTCGGATAAACAACTGGAGAAAATCGGAGAAATAGATATTTTAATGATTCCGGTTGGCGGAGTTTATACCATCAACGGTAGCGAAGCGGTAAAAATCATTAATCAGATTGAGCCCAGCGTGGTTATTCCGATGCATTACAAGATTCCCGGGTTAACCGTAAAATTAAATCCAATAGATAAATTTTTGGAAGAAGTCGGCGGTGAAAAAACGACAATGGAGGAATTTTCGGTCCAGAAAAAGGATTTAACCGAAGAAGAAATGAAAGTGGTGGTGATGAAACCATTATGAATTTTATAAAAAAAATCCAACAAAAACCTCAATCAACCCGCGTTTTTATTCTTTGGGTTTCCGTTATCTTGGTAATGATTGCGATTATAGCCATTGGGCTATTTTCTTTTTCTCACAGTATTAAAACCAAAAAAATCGGGGAAAATAAAGACGAAACCAGTCTTCCCTCTTTGTTTGAAAGTTTAAAAAGAGACTTCAAATCGCTTAAAGTAACGCTTGAGGCCAGTTTAGAGAACATTAATTTGGAAAAGAATGAAAAATAAGGACAATAATAAAGAAAAGCCCTTGATAAATAATACGGGAGGGAATAAGGGCAAGATTCAACTTCGGGAAATTAGTCAGGAAATGAAAGAATCCTATCTTGATTATGCGATGAGCGTGATTATTTCCCGAGCCATTCCCGATGCCCGCGACGGATTAAAGCCGGTTCACCGCCGGATTTTGTATGCGATGAACGAAATGGGTTTGACTGCCGGGGCAAAATACAGAAAATCAGCCAATGTTACGGGTATTACTATGGCTTATTATCATCCCCACGGCGATTTGGCGATTTATGACGCTTTAGCAAGAATGGCTCAGGATTTTTCTTTGCGCTATCCCCTGGTGGATGGTCAAGGAAACTGGGGAAGCATTGACGGCGATGCGCCAGCTGCCCAGCGTTATACCGAATGCCGTTTATCGAAAATCGGCGAGGAAATGCTCAAAGATATCGAGAGAGAAACTATTGATTGGACCGACAATTACGATGGCACAAGAAAAGAGCCGATGGTTTTGCCCTCGCCTCTGCCGGATCTTCTTTTGAACGGAACATTGGGTATTGCCGTAGGCATGGCCACAAGTATTCCGCCGCATAACCTTAACGAACTGGTGGATGCGATTTGTTATTTGATTGACGAGCCCAAAGCCACAATCGAAGACCTTTTCAAATTCATCAAAGGACCTGATTTTCCGACTGGCGGCGAAATTTACAATAAAAAAGAGATTCTTCAAGCTTATGTTTTCGGGCGGGGGCCGATTTTAACCCGTGCCAAAGCCGAGATTATTGAGGAAAAAAGCAAATTTAAAATCATTGTTAGCGAATTAACTTATCAAACCAATAAATCGGTTTTATTGGAGAGAATAGCCGAATTGGTGAAAGACAAGAAAATTGACGGAATAAGAGACATCAGAGACGAATCGGACAAGGAAGGCACGCGGATTGTTATTGAGCTTAAAACCGACGCCTTTCCCCAAAAAGTTTTAAACAAGCTTTTTAAATACACCGAATTGCAGAAAACTTTTCATTTGAATTGTATTGCTTTGGTTGACGGCATTCAGCCGCAGACCCTTTCTTTAAAACAATTGTTGGTCCAATTTATCGACCATCGCCAAAAAGTCATTACGCGCAGATTAAAATACGATTTAACCAGAGCCAAAGAAAGAGTGCACATTCTCGAAGGATTAGCTAAAGCCCTGAAGAATATCGATAAAGTAATCGCTTTAATCAAAAAATCAAAAGACAGGGAAGATGCCAAGGCCGGATTGATGAAATCATTTAAATTGAGCGATATCCAAGCCACGGCAATTTTGGAAATGAAACTGCAAACCTTGGCAGCTTTGGAGCGCAAGAAAATCCTTGATGAATTGGAGGAAAAACTAAAATTAATCAAAGAAATCGAAGATACTTTATCCAGTCCCAAAAAGATTTTAAAAGTTACTAAAAACGAATTGATGGAAATTAAGAATAAATACGGAGACGAAAGAAGAACCAAGGTTTTTACAGCTAAAGTGGGAGAATTTGCCGAAGAGGACTTGATTCCGGAGGAAGAAACGATTATTACGGTTACCAATACCGGTTATATCAAGAGAATAAACCCCAAAGCTTATCGCTCCCAGCGAAGGGGTGGCAAGGGGATTATCGGTATCAAGACCAAGGAAGAAGATTTTGTCGAGCATTTCTTCGTTTCTTCTACCCACGATGATTTGCTCTTTTTCAGTAATAAAGGAAAGGTTTATCAGACCAAGGCCTATGAAATACCCGAAGCCACCCGAGCTTCTCGGGGCAGGGCAATAGTCAATATCTTGGGATTGAGCTCCGAAGAAAAGATTAATGCCGTAGTTCCTTTAAGAAAGGAAAAACAGAATAACGGCGAGCAGACTAAGTTTTTGGCAATGGTAACCAAAAATGGTATAATAAAAAAAACAGCCGTAGATAAATTTTCCAATATCAGAAAAGGCGGAATTGTGGCCATTGAATTGGAAAAAGACGACAGCCTTCGCTGGGTCAGGGTAACCAACGGAGAAGACGAAATGATGCTGATTACCAGATTGGGTCAGGCAATCAGGTTTTCGGAAAAAGATTTGAGGCCGATGGGTAGAAGCGCCAGAGGGGTGAGGGGAATAAAATTAAGAGTATTCCCTAAGACAAAAGACAAAGAAGAATTTACCGATGCGGTAGTGGGAATGGAAGTAATCGGCCCGGCTCTAATAGAAGCCAATCCGGAGATTTTAATTATCAGCAGCAACGGCTACGGAAAGAAGACTCCTTTGAATAATTTCAAGGTTCAACATCGCGGCGGAGTGGGGGTGAAGGCAGCGAAAGTAACCGAAAAAACAGGGGCATTGGTGGCAATTTGGATGGTCACGCCGGAAAAAGAAGATTTAATTGTTACCTCGCAAAAAGGAAATGTGATTAGAACGCCGATTAATACTGTTTCCAGAGTCGGCAGGGTAACCCAGGGAGTAAGAATTATGCGTTTAGACCCAGGAGACAAAGTGGTCTCAATCGCCTGTGTATAATTTATGAAAGGTACTGGCGGATTTCTTCAGCCAAGGGAAATCATCAAACAACTCAATATCAGAAAAAACAGCCAAATCGCTGATTTTGGCTGTGGCGCGGGTTATTTTACCATACCTTTAGCCAGAATTATAGGCGAAGGCATGGTTTATGCTTTTGATGTTATGGAACAAGCCCTTGAGTCGGTCCGAAGCCGGGCAAGGCTCGAAGGGCTTTTTAATATCGAAACCAAACGCTGCAATCTGGAAATTCCGGGCGCTTCCGGCTTGGCTGACAACTCTGTTGATTTGGCGCTCTTGGCCAATGTTTTGTTTCAGTCTTCTAAAAAAGCTGATATAATTAAAGAGGCGAAAAGGATTTTAAAAAAAGGAGGAGAAGCAGTAATAATTGACTGGCAAGCCGATAAGCCCATGGGTCCGCCAAAAGATTTGATTGTTTCCCCTGAGGCAATCAAAAAAATCGCCCAAGACGCAGGATTAACTCTCAAAGAAGAGTTTCCGGTTGACGTTTATCACTGGGGAATGATATTTGTTAAATAATTTTCAATTTTCAATTTTCAAACAATATGGTTCGTAAAAAGCTTTTAATAATTGTCGGAGGAGCAGTGGCAATAATCGTTGCCGTGCTTATTGTTGGTTATTTTACAAAAAAGCCTCCCTGCAATCCGGCTGCTTTGGAAGTTTGGGGGGTTTATGACGAGCTGTCGGTTTTCGCGGACCTGATAAGAGCCTACGAGAAACAGAATAAATGCGTCAGTGTTAAATATGTAAAAAAGGACTTTAATAACTACGAAGAAGAACTGATTAACGCTTTTTCTAACGATAAAGAACCCGACATCTGGTTAATCCACAATACCTGGCTGCCGAAACACAAAGACAAGATTAAGGAGTTTCCGGAAACGCTCATGCTTTTTAATTCTTTTCAGGAAACTTTTGTCGATGTAGCGGAAAATGATTTAACCGAGGATAATAAGATTTACGCTTTGCCGCTTTATGTCGATACTTTGGCGCTTTATTACAACAAAGATTATTTCAACAGCGCGGGCATTTCTTTTCCGCCGGATACCTGGGAGCAGGTTGTTGACGATGTGGAAAAGTTAATCAGAAGAAATCAATCAGGAGCAATCGAAAGAGCGGGCATAGCTCTTGGCACAACCGAAAATATTAATCGTTCAACCGATATTCTGGCCCTTTTGATGCTTCAAGACGGAACAAAAATGATAAGCGACGACAAAAAATTCGCTACTTTTAACAGAAGCATTGTCTTGAAACAAACAAGTTATTATCCGGGCCAGGAAGCGCTTCGTTTTTATACGGAATTTGCCAATCCGTCGCGGAGAACCTATACCTGGAACAGGCAAATGCCTTACTCGATTGATGCTTTTGTCGAGGGGAAAACCGCAATGATGATTAATTATTCGTATCACATTGCCACAATTAAATCCAAAAATCCTTATCTGAATTTTGCCGTCAGCTCCATGCCCCAGCTCGAGGAACGGCAATTCGACATTAACTACGCTAATTATTGGGCTTTTACGGTTTCTAAAAAAACAAAGAATTCCGAAGCAGCGTGGAAGTTCCTTATTTATTTGACCAACAAAGAAAATTCCCAAAAATATCTGGAAAAAACCAAAAGACCTGTTGCCAGAAGAGATTTGGTTGATTGGCAGAAAAACGACTTGGAATTGGGTGTTTTTGCCAAACAGTCCCTAACCGCTCGTAGCTGGTATCAGATTGACAGCAGTAAAATCGAGACAATTTTCGCCAAAGCCATTGATTCTGTTGTTTTGGGTACTTCCGGCATTAACAGCGCCGTAGATACTGCTAATGCCCAAGTGAATTTATTGATGAAATAATAAAATTATGCCAAAGCTATTGCTTTTTATAATTGTCTGTAGTATTATTTTAATAGGAGGTTCGATAACAGCCGAAGCTCAAACCGTGCCAATACCCGACCCGCTTGATTGCGGAGGACAGCCGTGCGACTTCATTGGAATAGTCAATAAAATAACCGACCTTTTGGTGACTATCGTTATTCCTGTGGCTACGGTTATGATTATCATCAGCGGTATCCAGTATATGACTTCGGGGGGCAATGAAGAAAGGGCGAATCGAGCCAAAAAGACATTGCTTTATACGATTGTCGGCGTAGCCATAGTTCTGGTAGCAAAATTCATTGTGGGAATTATTCAAGAGGTTTTAAAAAGCGCAAAGTAATAATTAAATTTTCATAAATTTATGAAATATTTAAAATATTCAATTTCTTTCTTTTTTACGGTGATTGTTTTGTTTTTACCTTTGCTGGTTTTAGCGCAGGCGACGATTACGGAACCATGCACCGTTCTTCCTGTGGGCATTCAACAGAGTGTTTGTCAAGTAGTGGTTGATCTTGGTGTTCTTCTTTGGTATGTCGGCATAAGTTTAGCGGTAGTTGTAGTAATTTGGGCTGGAATAAAGTATATGACAGCGGGGGCGGATGAAACTAAGGTAACTAATGCCAAAAAAATTCTCCTTTACGGTTTAATTGGCGCGGCAATAGTTATTGCTGCTCATTTTATACTTGAATTATTAACAACTACTTTAGAGCATTACGGCGCCTAATTTGATATATTAGATATAAATTCTTAAAGGTCGAGGATAAATTAATATTAATTTAAAATCGTTCTATGAAAAAAGCTTTAATAGCTGGTTTAGGAGTGTTGCTTTTGACGTTACCGGCAGTTGCGAGCGCTCAAGCTCAACAAGACCCACAGGTAGTGATTTGTAACATTTTGGAAGTAATTCAGAATATTCTTTTGGCCTTTGGTCTCAGTATAGCTGTTATTTTCTTGATTATCGGTGGTATCAAATACATGACTTCTAGCGGTGATGCAGAAAAGGCGGGTAGTGCCAAGGGCATGATTATCAATGCCATTATTGGTATTATTATCATTATGGCAGCTGCCTTTATTCTTGCTTTGGTTCAAGGTTTACTGTTCAAAAGCGGTATCACCTACTTTGGCAACCCGTGTACCATAACCCCTGTAATCTAACTTAATTTAAAAAACCTTGTATAGTTCAAGCTTTTAAAAGCTGGTAATACTTTTATTGCCAGCTTTTAATTTTTCCCCCACCTTTAATTATAAAGACGGGGGTTGATTTTTGAGTGATTTTGAGTTAAGATAAGAATGGTTTGGGCAAGTGGCGTTGCCTGCCGACAGGCAGGGAATTTGGTATAGATATAGCGAATGCCGAGGTGGCGGAATTTGGCAGACGCGCTGGGTTTAGGACCCAGTGGCCGTAAGGCCTTGCAGGTTCAACTCCTGTCCTCGGCACAATTTAAAAAAACGACCTTTCGGTCATTTTTTATTCCAACGGATTTCGTTCCACGGGATACAAGGCGGGTGATTTGTATATTGAGTTGAATGTTTTATTGATGACAAGATTTCCGTTTTTATCATAAACTTTTTCAATCAGTTTTGCTTTCATTGAACCGTCTTCTTTTATGTCGTATTGCGTCGGTCCTTCAATAACAACTTTTCTTTCGTCATTGGTGCCGTAAAGTTCAAAATATAAATCATTGCCAACGATTTTTGTCTGAATAAGAATATTACCCGGAGTATTGTTGATGAATTTAAGGTCGGGCGAGGGCGGATAAATCGTGGCATCGAAACCCTGAGGATTATAATATTTAACCGGAAAAGCATGGGGATAACGTTCGGTTATTTTTAAACCGGAATTAACCGCTGCCCTGAATAAAGTGGTAGAAACCTGGCAAAGCCCGCCGCCGTATTCCGGAACCGTTTTATCCTTTTTGATTACCAGCTCCGGCTCATAGCCCTGGTCCGGTCCGACTTCGCCCAAAATATTATTGAAAGAAAATTCTTCGTCCGGCTTAATCAAAACCCCATTAAATTTGGCTGTTCCGATTTTCATGTTGTGCATGCGATTTTTCGGGGAGCCGGAAAAATTAGAAAGTCCTTTTGCCAGTAAATCGGTTATTCCCAAATTGTCGATGCTTTCCGTGGTGATTTTCGGCTGAATTTTATTTAATTTTAATTGGATTTCTTTGTTGGTTGACGGATTCAAGATTCCTTGGGAAAGAACCGGGATATTGTCTTCTATTGCCAGTTGTATTCCTTCCTGAGACAGGGCGAAAGTAATCACGTGATTATCTTTGATTGTCAGTTGGGCATTAATTGGTTCGCGATTTATTAAGGGGGCTAAGGAGGCGAGATAGGCTTTGGTTTTTTCTTTGTTGAGGTCGATTCCCAGGATTTTATTGTTTGGGTTTTGCGGGTCCGGAGTCGGTTTAAAGTCCACAAGAGATAAAAACTCTTCTTTGTTTATTTCCGTAACTTCTTTTTTTTCTCCATCCCCCATAATTATTTTGAAAGGCAATTCCCCTGAAATGGATTTCGCTTTTTGATAAGCAATCTGAGTTTCCGATTCTACAACTTCGGGATAATCTTCGGTTAGGTCCAGTTCGATATTTTCTTCTTCGAATTCGTTTATAATTTCTGCCAGCTCTTTTTTGAATTTATTTTTATCTATCACCACCCCCTTTTTACTGGCGGTTACAATAAAATCTTTTTTCTTTTCATTGTAAACAAGAACACTGTTTATCGCCGGCTGATGAATAGAAGAAAGATTGTTTTCGAAGAAACTTTCCAATTCCTCGTCATCTGTTTGCCAGACCGGATTGAAATTATAACCCAAAATAGATTCTAATTGCCACCAGGTGCTAAGCAAGAAATTTTTCCCCTGATGGCTGTAGGTAAATACTTTTTTTATTGTTTTCTCGTTATCTATTTCTACTCCCAGATTTTTAATTTTTGCTTGCCAATGAGAATTTTTATGGGTTAAAAATAAATCTTGGTTCAAGAATTCTTCGCTGGCCTTTGTCAGTTTTTCTTGCGCTTCTTCGGGAGTTAGTCCGCCAACGTAAACTCCGGCAATTCTTGTTCCTAAACTCATCTTATTGGCATTGATAATGCTTAACAAAAAAAAGAGAACAGCAATAATCAAAACTACCACAATTCCGATTAGGGCGTTGCGGAGGCGGATTAATTTTTCAAATTTTTCTTTGTGAATTTCTATTTTCATATTCTAATATAATCATAGCGTATTTCTGCTGATTTTGATATAATAAGAATAATTCTATGGTTAAAAAACTATTACATCACAGTTCGAAAACAGTTTTTTCGGCTGCCTTTATTTTGGCTGCTACAGCTTTGATTAGTCGGCTTATGGGGCTTTTCCGCGATAGATTGCTGGCGGGAAAATTTGGTGCCGGAGACGAATTGGACATTTATTTCGCCGCTTTCCGTTTGCCGGATTTGATTTATAGTATTTTGATAATGGGTGCAATTTCCTCGGCCTTTATTCCCGTTTTTGCCCAATATTTTAAGAAAGACGAAAAAGAAGCCTGGCATTTAGCTGGCGGTGTTTTTAATTTGGTTTCCCTGATTTTAATAGTTTTGGCCGCTATATTTATTATCTTGGCTCCCTGGATAATTTCTTTTATTGCTCCTGGTTTTTCCGGCGACAAAAAAGAGATGACCGTTATTTTGACCCGGATTATGTTTCTTAGCCCGATATTTTTGGGTATGAGCGGTGTTTTTAGCGGTATCCTTCAGTATTTCAATCGCTTTTTTGTTTATTCTTTGGCTCCGATAATTTACAATCTGGGAATTATTTTCGGGATTTTGTTTTTTGTACCGAAATTCGGGTTGATAGGATTGGCTTGGGGCGTGGTCTTGGGTGCTTTTTTGCATTTTCTCATTCAATTGCCGAGTACGATTTACTCCGGTTTTTCCGTCCGCAACGCCTTGCTTGCAATAAGGGGCAGGCATTGGTTTTCTTCCATTCATCCGGGCATTAAGAGAATAATTAAATTGATGATTCCCAGAACAATCGGTTTGGCTGGTTCGCAAATTAATTTTTGGGTAATTACGGCAATTGCCTCAACCTTGGCTTCGGGCAGTATTGCCGTATTTAATTTGTCCAATAATTTACAATATGTGCCGATCGGTATAATTGGAATTTCTTTCGCCATGGCCGCTTTTCCAAGATTGGCAAAATCTTTTGCCGAAGACGACAGAGAAAGATTTTCCAAAAATTTTTCTTCTGCTTTTGGTCAAATTCTTTTTTGTGTTTTACCGATTACAATTTTGTTTTTTCTTTTGCGGGCCCAGATTGTAAGAATGATCCTGGGAACCGGTCAATTCGGCTGGGTCGATACCAGATTAACTGCCGCGGCTTTGGGTATTTTTTCTTTTAGTATTTTTGCCCAGAGTTTAATCCCCCTGCTTTCTCGGGCTTTTTATTCTTTTCACGACACCAAAACTCCGGTCGTGATTAGTTTATTGAGCGTGGGATTAAATATTTTCGGCAGCTTCTTTTTCATCTGGGTGCTTAATAACGGTAATTATTTTTCCCGGTTTGTTTCTCAATCCTTGAAATTGGGAGGAATCAGTAGTTTTTCCGTGCTGGGTCTGCCAATCGCTTTCAGTTTGGCCAGTATTTTCAATTTTCTGTTTTTGCTGAAAAGTTTTGATAAAAAAATTAAGTGTTGGCTGCCCAAGGAGATTTTAAAATCTGTTTCCAAAATTATCTTCGCCTGTATTTTTATGGCGGTGAGCATTTATGCTCTTTTATATTGTCTTTCTCTTTTCGTGAACACCCGAACATTTGTCGGAATTTTTATTCAGGCAAGCGGAGCAGCTCTGGGAGGAATAATAATTTATTTCCTGATTTTATTGCTCTTGAAGTCTCCGGAAATAAAATTGTTAATCAATAAAATTTTTAGAAGAAATGAAGCAAATTCGTAATTTTGTCATTATCAGTCATATCGACCATGGCAAATCAACTTTAGCTGATAGGTTTTTGGAAATTACCAAGACAATTGATCCGAGAAAAATGCAGCCACAATATCTTGACAGAATGGCAATTGAGCGAGAAAGGGGAATTACCATAAAAATGCAACCAGTGAGAATGGATTACATCCTGAACGATAAACCCTACATTTTAAACTTGATTGATACTCCCGGTCATGTTGATTTTTCTTACGAAGTTTCCCGAAGCTTGGCGGCAGTAGAAGGCGCTATTTTATTGGTTGACGCCACTCAGGGAGTTCAGGCCCAGACATTGACCAATTTGGATCTGGCCAAAAAAGAAAATCTGGTTATTGTTCCGGTTATCAATAAGATCGATTTACCAATTGCCGAAATTGAGAAGACCAAACAGGAAATAGAAAATCTTTTGGGAATTAAAAAAGAGGAGATTATTTCAATTTCGGCCAAAACCGGAGAAAATATCGAGAAAGCTTTGGAAAAAGTGATTGAAAAAATTCCATCGCCCGAATCCTCAATAGAAAATATTCCCAGAGCCCTGATTTTTGATTCCGAATACGATGTTTATAAGGGCGTGGTTGCTTATGTTCGGGTTTTCGACGGCCAGATTAAAAAAGGGGATAAAATTTATTTGATGCAATCGAGAACGAAAGCCGAAGTTTTAGAATTAGGATATTTTAAGCCTGAATTCGTGGAAGGGAAAGAACTTAAGGCGGGCGAAATCGGCTATATCGCCACCGGATTAAAAGAAATAGAAAAATGCCGAGTCGGTGACACCATAATAAAATTCCCAGCCCAAGACTGGTCCGCCTCGGGCGGAAAAGTTGATAGCCTGAAAGGCTATCACGAGCCGCAGTCAGTGGTTTTTGCCAGTTTTTATCCCATCAACAGCGATGATTACGATTTATTAAAAGACGGATTGGGAAAGCTGAAATTGAATGACGCATCTTTGAATTTTGTTCCCGAATCATCGGCTGTTCTGGGTCGGGGCTTTCGCTGCGGATTTTTGGGCATGCTTCATTTGGAGATTGTCAGCGAGAGATTGAAAAGAGATTATGGTCTGGATTTGGTAATTACCTTGCCGAGCGTGGTTTATAAAAAAATCGGGCAAGAAATGGAGGAGCCGCGGATAGAGATGGAAATTATCGCTCCTCATCGATATCTTGGTCAGATAAATAATTTATTGGGTGGTTTTCCAGGAGAATTCAAAAGCACGAAATGGTTAACGCAGGAAAAAATACTCATTATTTACGAAGGTCCTTTGGACATAATTTTACGGGGGTTTTACGACAAGTTGAAAAATGTGAGTTCCGGCTACGCTTCAATGAGTTATAAATTGACGGGTTATAAAAAGGCCGATTTGGTTAATTTGGATATTCTAATCAACAAGGAAAAAATCGAGGCATTTTCCCGGGTGGTTCGGAAAGACGATGCTTACAGAGAAGGCAAAAGAATGGTTGAATTATTGAAAGAAAGTTTGCCCAATTATCAGTTTAGCGTGCCGATTCAGGCCGCGGTCGGCGGCAAAATAATTGCCCGAGAAACAAAAAGAGCGATGCGCAAGGATGTGACCGGTTATCTTTATGGCGGCGATGTTACGAGAAAGAAAAAATTATTGGAAAAACAGAAAAAAGGCAAGAAAAGAATGGCCCAATTCGGTAAAATCAGCATTCCTCCGGATGTATTTCTGAAGGTTTTAAGAAATCGCTAATCAGTTCAAATTATTAAAATGGCAAGCCCGAGGCTTGCCATTTTAGTTTATAAACAAATCGATATTTACGGTGCCGATAAGGCATCGTTTCTTGTTTCTAATACTCCGCCATTAGCCATAACCGAGAAAATATTATCGATAAACTGTCCGAAATATCCGGAACCGTGTCCTTTAATCGTGAAATTATAGCCAATACATCCGGGATTATTCATTGGCGGTTGGCCAGCCACCAAATTACCAAGATTCCAGATTATTTTATCGCCGTTATCTACACCGCCGCCATCGATTCTGGTGATAGCCATGCTGTTTTGGTCATAATCGCTGATAATCATCACATTGGCAAATCCAAAAGCAGTGGGATTAAAATACTTTATATTGTACCTGAGTTTGTTTCCGATAGTGGGCAAGCCGAAATTACTGATATCGGTCAAAAGATAGTAATTTCTTTTTGCGTAGATGGTATTGCGCAGAGTTATTTTTAGAGGGTCGCTTAAGCTTTCGGCTTCAGCCTGATTGGAATAAACACTGACAATATTGCGGTAATAGACAGTGACAAAAGTGAGAACTTGGCCGAATGCTGGTCTGATTAACTTTTCCGCGATTTTGCTGATTAGGTTTTTCTTAATCGAGGATTTGCTCAAAAGTTTCGTGAAATCGGTTGTTAAAACAAAATCATAGGAGACGGTTACCGACTGTTTCGAGCCCAGATTTCCGATGTTCCAGGTTATCTTGTCGTGGTCATCTGTGCCGTTGCTGGAAATATTGGCGATGGAATTCGAAGCAATTTGATTTTGGTCATAATCAACCACAATAACCAGGTCGGATAAATTTTTATCGGAAGTATTAGTGTAAGTCAGGGTATATTTAATTGTATCTCCCGGAGAAACGCCCGTTGGTTCGATGTCGTTTACAAGAGAATAGCTGCTGGTCATGGCGTTGGGTAAAGAAATTTTTACAATCGGGCATTGTAATTCCCAAGCATACCAGGGGAGAGGGAAGAATCCCGGCTTTAACAATAAGACAATTAAAATATCAACAATAAACCAGGCCGCCACCCCGATAATAATTGCCGTAAGTGCTTTGCGGATAAATCTTTTTCCGATGGTGGCTATTTGCGTGCCGCGGCTGATTAAAATTATTATCGCCCCGATAATGATAAGCAGAATGCCCAGAGGCACGAGAACCTTGATGATGAAATCGGTAATATTTCTGGCCAGAAACAGAAAATGGCAAAGACGGCAGCTCGGCATTTCGGTTCCGCCGCAAGGTACCAAAGCAGCGCCGGCTGTAAGCGCGAGCGAAAACAAGCAGAATGAAATCAGGAAAAAGATTAATTTTTTGTGAAAATTATTCATCTTAGAATGTTGAGTAGTTTTCCAGGGCCTTGAAAAAGATATTTAAGTTTTGGTCGAATCCCCAAAGCGACCAATCCCCGGCCGAATTCCTAACTTTTACTTGCCAATAGTATTTGGTTTGATTCAATAATTTCGCAAATTCATCAGCGGACAATGTGTATTGCTGACCGGAATTGTTTATTTGATTGGTATCTAAAACCGGGGATGAAAAATTTTTATTGTCGTCAATCTGTATGCGCAAAGATGTTTGGCCGAAATTATTGATGTCGGAATAATTCCATTTTAAAGTAAGTCTGATATCCGGGCAGAAGGCCCAACTTGTCTCGCTGGGCGCGGCGGTCGGCAAAGCCTTAAGTTCAATAACTCCTCCTTCCTTGTAATCAGACCAATTGCCGGCCACGTCTCTCACTCTGTATCTCAATTTGTAAGTATGATTATAAGAACCGATATAAGTAAAAGAATTGCCGGAAAAGCCGTAATCTTGCCATCCGCCATTGTCGATACTGATTTCCAAATCTCTTTCCCCGACGCCCGAACAGTCGTCGGAATCGGATAAATTGACCGTGAAAGCGGTAGCATTGGTTATTCCGAAGGGATAATTTATATCGGCTATTGGTTTAACCGCGTCAATTCTGGCAATGTATCCGGGGTCTGCCCAGGTCGAAATATTGCCCGCATTATCCACGACTTGGTAGCGGAACTTATTAGAAAAACAATTTTTACCCGTGAAGGAAAAATCATCTACGGTATTCAAATAGCTGGTCCAGAGCGACCAATTGATATAAAGCGGGTCTTTGCCTCTTATTTCCACATATCCTTGGGTAATTGGACCGCCGGGATCGGCTTCGGTTAAAACAACATTAAAGGTATTGGTGGTAACCCAGCCATTGGGATAATCTATGGAAGCCGTGGGAATTGAAATGTCGATACAAGTTTCTCCGCCTACGGAAAAATCAGACCAATTTTCAGCCGAATCTTTTGCTTGATAGCGAAGTTGATAGCATTGTCCGGGCGTGCCGACAAAATAAAAACTGGTTATTGTATCGCCGTTATTCGGCAAATCGTTATTTGTCCAAGTTGCGCCGTGGTCAACGCTTACATCCACGTTTCCCGCATTAATCGGGGAACAATTATCGTTGGCACTGAGAGAAACGAAAAAATTAACTTTATTTATTAAACCCGTTTGGTAAGATATGGAACTGACGGGTAAATCCTTGTCCATTTTTACCCTGAACCAGCCAGACCAGTCGCTGAAGAAATTGCAATCATCTTCAGCTCTGGCTTGCCACCATTCGTCGATACAGGTTCCTCCCAGGTTAACCGGCCCCCATGCGCTGACCTCGTTGTCTTTAACCCAATTTCCCGTTCCGTCAGGATTATTAAGCAGATTGAAATGCGCTCTGACATTTCCTCCGCCCGATTTGTAAACAGTGGCTTGAAATATCGGGTCATGGTTTATCCATTGGTTATTGATTGGATTTTTAAGAGTTGGTATGCTGGGAGGGGTATTGCATCTGGAATCGCAGGCTTGGTCTTGGGAAATACAGGCGCCGTTTGAGCAAGAGAAGTCTTGGAAAGTATTGCCGGCGCACTTATCCGAATTATTGCAGTTGGTTGAACTTCTTCTTTCTTCGGTATAAGGAGAATCAGAACATGCGCCGCTGGCACAGATTCCATTATGGCAGGTGCGGCATTCCTTTATAAAATCACCGTCGCAACCGCAAACCTGCCAATTATCGCAATAACTTGTTGCGCAGTTCGTGGTATTTCTTTCTTCAGTATAAGGAGCATCAGAACACGCGCCATTGGCACAGATTCCATTGTGGCAAGTTCTGGTTTCTCTGATATATGTTCCGTTGCAACCAGCATTAACCCAATTATCACAATAACTTGTTGCGCAGTTGGTGGTAGTTCTTGTTTCGGTATAAGTAGTATCAAAACACGCGCCGCTCGCACAACCCCGATTGTGGCAAGTTCTGGTTTCTCTGATAAAATTTCCGCTACATCCGGCATTTACCCATGCTTCGCAATAATTTGTTCCGCAATCAGTACCTTGACGATTATTTTTATAAGAATTAGCAAAACATTGATTAATTGCACAACCGCCATCAATACAATTCTGGCATTCTTTTTTATATCTCGTATCGTAACAGCCGTCTGTGGCAGTGCAGTCATACCATGAACCACAGCTGTCAGCAACGCAATCATTGGCCATAGTTGTTCTATTCCCTGGAGTACAGTTGTCATAATTCCACAAATCGTCATTGTAACATTTTTTTGCGATAGCGGTATCACAAGTGCAATCATACACGCATTCGGTTAAATCGCAGATTCCATTGGTGCAGGTTCTGGTATGCCATCTTTCTTTGGTTCCACAACCTCCGTCACCGCAGTTGTGAATTACCCAGTCAGTACAATACGGATCAGAACACCACCCTCCACAAACGTTGTTGCCCATACAATAAAAAGCCCCATCGCCATATGGATCCTGGCAGCAATCACTATTACCGGAGCAAGGATACCAATGTCTGCCGCAACACTCATTGTTAAAGCAACCCATAATATAAGTATCGCCGCCATATTGGGGGGTATGACAGTCATCGCGGCTAGAGCAATACGAGCCAAGAGGTTTTACGCAGCGGTTTGAAACACAGTCCAAGCCAGAACAACACGGCAAATCTTCTGTATGGCCACAAATATAGCCTAGATCTGTACATCCTTGGGCTTTTGTCGAATTGGGCAAAATAAAAAATCCTAAAACCAAAGTAAAACCAAATATGGCTAGGATTTTTATGCCGAATTTTAGAGAAATTCGTCCCATATATCTATTATAGCATTATTACGTATTTATTATAACACCTTTTTATTATAACACCTTTATATTAAATGGTATAATATAAGTTATGAACCGGAAAAAATTTACAAAATTAGCCAAAATATTTTGGTTTATCGCGGTAATCATTACGGCTTTAAGTATGATTGCCTTTTTGTTAATTCCTTTATTGAGATGAAGGAGAATTTTTTTCAATCGAAGATTTTTATTTTCGGATTATTGATTGTTTTTGTTTTATTGTTTATCGCCGCAGGACGGGAGGCTTATCGTAATTACAAAATCGGTCAGGATATCAAAAATTTAGAGGAAAAAATAGAAGAATTAAATAAGAGCAATTTGGAATTGGCGGAAATGGAAAAATATCTTCAATCGGACGAGTTTTTGGAAAAAGAAGCACGTTTGAAATTAAATGTGGTCAAAGAGGGGGAAAAACTGGTAATTATTAAGCAGCCGGAAGGAGAAATAATGAATGAAGAAAAACAACAAATAGAAGAGAAAGAAATTTCCAACATCCAGAAGTGGTGGAGATATTTTTTCAACAAAAGATAAATGGAAAAAGATTATATCAAAATTGGATTTAGTCGAGATATAAAGAATCCGAAAGAGAGAATATTATTCAGGTTTTTGGAGATTCTGCCCGGAGCTTTGAGCTGGGGAACGCTTTTGCTGATGATTTTTCTTTCCTGGAAGTGGCCGATTTGGGTGGCTTTTTTTATTATTGCCTTTGATATTTATTGGTTCTTGAAAACAATTTTTCTGGCTTTTCACCAGCAGTTTTCTTACCGGAAAATGAAGGAAAATTTGAAAATCGACTGGCTGAAAAAATTATCCGCCCAAGGCGGATCCGCCTCGGGCGGAAAAATTACCAACCCAAGGCTGGTCGGCCTTGGGCCGAAAAATTGGCGCGAGATTCATCATTTGATAATTCTGCCGACTTATAAGGAAAAATTGGAAGTTATTCGCTCCACTTTTCAAAATTTAATCAGTTCGAAATATCCCTTGGATAAACTGATTGTGGTTTTAGGCACGGAAGAAAGGGCGGGCGAACCGGCCCAAGAAATAGCCCGAGAAATAAAAAAAGAATTTGCCGACAAATTCTTTCGTTTCTTGATTACCGTCCATCCCAAAAATATTGTCGGAGAATTGGCGGGAAAGGGAGCGAATGAAACCTGGGCCGGTAAAAAGGCCAAAGAATTGATTGATGAATTGAAGATTCCCTACGCAAACATCATTGTTTCTTCTTTTGATATCGATACCCAGGTTTATCCCGATTATTTCGCTTGTTTGACCTATAATTATTTGACCTGCAAAGACCCTTTGCATTCCAGCTTTCAGCCAATTCCGATTTACAACAACAATATCTGGGACGCGCCGGCTATTTCCCGCGTAGTAGCTGTTGGTGCGACTTTTTGGCATATGATTCAGCAAGTTCGATCGGAAAGGATGTCCACTTTTTCTTCGCATTCAATGAGTTTCAAAGCGATTGCGGAAATGGATTTTTGGCCAACCAAAAACGTTTCCGAGGATTCCAGGATTTTTTGGCAGTCGCTTTTGTTTTATGACGGCAATTATCGCAACATTCCTTTGTATTATCCGGTTTCCATGGATGCCAATTTGGCCGATAATTTTTGGCAGACCACTAAGAATGTTTTTAAACAGCAGACCCGCTGGAGTTGGGGAGTGGAAAATGTGCCTTATTTCACTTTTGGCTGTATAAAAAACAAGGCAATGGCCTTGAGAAAGAAAATTTATCATTTATTTTATCACTGGGAAGCTTTTTGGTCTTGGGCAACCAATTCTTTGATGATTTTTCTGCTTGGCTGGCTGCCTCTGTTTTTGGGGGGCGAGACGTTTAATCGAACAGTGATGGCTTACAATTTGCCGAGAATGACACGGACAATTATGACCATCGCGATGGTGGGATTGGTACTTTCCGCTTTTTATACTTTACAGCTTTTGCCACCGCGGCCGGAAAAATACAAAAAGAGAAAATATATTTTTATGGTTTTGCAGTGGATTTTGGTGCCGTTGGTAACGATTGTTTTCGGCGCTGTCCCCGCTTTAATTTCCCAAACCCGTTTGATGCTGGGCAAATATATGGGGTTTTGGGTAACCGAGAAAGAAAGGAAGTAGATTATTCCAGATGAATTATTTGTTTGAATTGGGAGAGTTTGTCACCCAAAAATGGGTGATATTTTAATTCCGGGTCTTGGGACAGAAGTTCGGCTGCTTGTTCGCGCGTGGATTTGATAAGTTGAATATCTTTTAAGCTATTCATGGCCAAATCGGGTAAACCGGATTGCTTGACTCCGTAGAATTGTCCGGGTCCACGAATTTCCAAGTCCTTTTCCGCCAACTCAAACCCATTTTCGCATTTTTGTATGGCGCGCAATCTTGCAGTGGTTTCGCCGGACGTTGAAAAGAGAAAACAATATGATTGGTGTTCGCCCCTGCCGACTCTTCCTCTGAATTGATGCAATTGCGCCAAGCCGAATCTGTCCGCTCCTTCAATCATCATTACCGTGGCATTGGGCACGTCTATTCCCACCTCGATTACCGATGTTGAAACCAGAACATCGGTTTTTTTATCCTTTCCGCCCGAGGCGGATCGGCCTTGGGCCGAAAAATCTTCCATTACTTTTTGTTTTTCTTTTGCGGACATCTTTCCATGAATCATCGCTACCTTTAAATCGGGAAATATTTTGGTCGCCAGTTTTTCGTATTCTTCTTTTACTGCTTTTACCTCGGCCCATAATAATTTTCGAGAATCAATTTCCCCGTTATTCGCCGAAGGCGAGTTAACTTGGGGCTCTATGCGTGGGCAAATCACGAAACATTGTCTGCCTTTTTTAATTTCTCTGCGGATAAATTCGTATGCTTGCTCTCTTTGTTTTGGCGGAACAATTTTGGTGATGATTTTTTGCCTGCCTTTGGGCATTTCATTGATTAGGGAAATGTCCAAATCGCCGTAAATGGTCAAAGCCAAAGTGCGGGGTATGGGAGTAGCGGTCATCGAAAGCAAGTGAGGTATTGTTTTCGAATTGTGGAGTAAGGTTGCGCGTTGTTCAACTCCGAATCTGTGTTGTTCATCAACAATTACCAATGCCAGGTTTTTAAAATGAACATTTTTTTGTATTAAAGCATGAGTGCCGATAACAATGTCCGTAGCTTGGGAAAATTTCTTTTCCGTGCCGGTCAATAATCCGATTTTCAGATTAAATTTCGACAGCAATTTGTTGATTTCTTTGAAATGCTGCTGTGCCAGAATTTCCGTTGGCGCCATAAAAGCCACCTGAAATCCGGCTTTTGCTACTTCTAAGGCAGCCATTGCCGCAACCACGGTTTTTCCCGAACCAACATCTCCTTCCAAAAGTCGATTCATCGGTTCGGATTTAGCCAAATCCAAAAATATTTCCCAAGCGGATTTTCTTTGGTCATCGGTTAATTTAAAAGGCAAGCTGTTAACGAATTTTTTGATTAAATCTTTATCGAAAAGAATCTTGAAAGCATTTTCTTTTTGCAGATTTTTTCTTTGTTTCAGAACGAATATTTGCAGCAAAAACAATTCTTCGAAAGCGAATCTTTTTTTCGCCTCTTCGGCGAGTCTAAGATTTGCAGGGAAATGAATATTTTTTAAAGCCGCGGTCAGAGAGGGCAGTTTTTCTTTTCTTAAAACATCCCAAGGCAAAAATTCCTTCAATTGATTGGCAAGCGGCAAAATCAATTTGATATAATAGCGCAAAAATCTCGAGCCCAAACCAATTGTTTCCGGATAAATCGGCACCAAGCCCGCGGTATGGGTCGGCATCTTGCCCAAGGTCATCATTTCATAGCTGGGATTGGATAGATACGGCCCTTTTGCGCCCAAACTGTATTTTCCGGATAAACTTATTTTTTTGCCTTCTTTTATGTTTTTCACCAAGAACGGCTGGTTAAACCAGATTGCCTTGACCACGCCGGTTTCGTCTTTGACAATCGCTTCGGTGATGTTGATTCTTCTTTTGAAGGTTCTGATATTGTCGATGGAGACGATTTCTCCCTGAATAGTGGTAGTATCATTGAGTTTCAAATCGCGGATGGGGATAATTTTGGAAAAATCATCATAGCGATTGGGAAAATGATAAAGTAAGTCCCGGACTGTGACGAGCCCGAGTTTATGGAATTTTTTCAAATATCTTTCATGAATTCTCGGTAATTTTCCGATTGGCGTGTCGAGAGTGTATTTGACCATACTTTTAGCTTATCATTTTTGGGTTTTTGGGTAAAGAAAAACCCGACACTTGCGTGTCGGGTCAAGGGAAAGAGCGGGATCACATGGCCTTGTTGCGGACAAGGGGTCTGCCCAGCATCCTGCGAACGTTTTCGCGGAATTTCGGGCCAAGAATTCTGCTTTTTGGCCAGTTCTTCTTTTTGCCGCTTACGCGACTTCCCCATCCGTGATGTTTGAGTTTCACGAGCGTCGCGGGGACGCGGAACTGTTTAGACATCTTAAAACCTCCTTATTAGATTCAGACACTCTAATTATAGCAAATCGGTGCGAGTTTGTCAACCCTGCACCTATCTTTTTGACGTTCCTTGAATAATTTGTGTCCAAAGCCGTAAGGCGGCTTCGCCTTTGGTCAATATATCTATAAAGTCATAATTTGAGATAGGTGCAGGGTCAAGTCAATATAAAATGCCCCCACGAGGAATCGGACCTCGATCCCGGGTTCCGCAAACCCGTGCTCTATCCATTGAGCTATGGGGACTCACCCAAGGCAAGTAAACTTAAAAACCAATTCTTCTCATAAAAATATCGATAATCGATTCTCGGTGGCGGCGTTCTGGCAAAAATCTCAGCAAAAATTCTCTGACTTCATTGGGACTCTGGTCAGCCAAAGGAAGTCGAAGATACGGGAAAAAAGTTTTTTTGCTCCTGAAACTGATTTCTTTTTCTTCGGGCGGATTATAGAACAACCAAAAAGAACGCAATGTATCCATCGGATAAATTCTTTCCGCGATTTCAATGCCTTTTTCGCTGATTTTGAATTTCAAAGTTCTCGGCTCTTTATTGGCATACATGTAGAAAACCACAAAAGCCAGAATAATAAGTATCAGAAACAAAATATTTTCGGTAAATAAGGCAATTGTTCCGAGAACAATGGTAATGATTGCCGGAAGAACAAACCAAGATTTGGTTTTTTCTTTTTTCTCGAATTCCGGCGTCTCCCATTCGAATTCTCTCAATTCGATTTTTTCTTCTTTGTTATTTTTCATTTTTATAAACCCTTCACCCAATACTTAAATACAAGGGTTTATGCTTGTTCTTTGTTTTTGGGTGAAGGGTAGAGATATTTAACCATTAATAATTTTAAAATTCTTGAAAGCACAAATACGCCGCCAACCTCGATTGTAATGTAGGTTATATCTATCAAGCCTTTTAATTCTTCACCGGTATCGGAGTAGGAAAAACGGTCTTTGGTCAGAAAATTAATCAAATAAAGAATGGCGGTGATAATAATCCACAAATAAACAAATAATTCGCCTTTTCTCTGGACTTTTTCCGAAACCGAGCGCTCCAAAAATCTTAAGGCTTCCTTATGCAGGGAATAAACAGCCAAGATTCCCACGTAAAAAACATTTATTCTTGAGGAAGGAAACGCACCTCGGGAAAAGAATTCCGCCAAGCTCATGAAGATTGCCAAAAGGGTAATAAAAAAGCAAATCCAAAACAGAATGGAGTTTATTTTTGTTTCGATTTGAATTATTTTTTCGGTCATAGGTTTTAATTTAAGAGTTGGAGCGGAAGCGAGAGGATTCGAACCTCTGAGGCCCTTGCGGGTCTACCGGTTTTCAGGACCGGCCCATTCAACCGCTCTGGCACGCTTCCATTTATCCCTTTACTACCTGATTTTTGCCTTGTTTCTTGGCTCTAAACAGAGCTTTGTCCACTTTATGAAAAATTTGTCTGGCAGTGTATTTAGGATTGGATTGAGTGACGCCGATACTCAAAGTTACGGGTAGTTTCTTTTGGGCGTTTTTCAGAATAATTTTCGCTCTTTTTTCCGCTTGTTTCAAAGTGGCTTCCTGTAAAATTATGGCAAATTCCTCTCCGCCCCAGCGGCTGACAATATCGAAGTCACGCACGGATTTTTGCAGGAACTTGGCTGTTTTTTTTAAAATTCTGTCTCCGGAAAGATGTCCGTATTTGTCGTTGAAAATCTTAAAATCATCAAGGTCAATCAAAAGCAGGGAAAAAGATTCTCTGCGGCGGCGGCGTGTGCGGTGCTTGGCTGTCCATTTGACTTCGTGGCAGGATTTTTTGAAAAAATCGGAAAAAGCCCGGCGATTATAAACTCTGGTGAGAAAATCGATGGTCACCAATTCTTTCAGTTTTTCGATTTCTTTTTTCAGTTCCTTGTTTTCTTTTTTAAAAAGATTGAGTTCAGTTTTCATTTTAAATCGGAGACGAGAGGATTCGAACCCCTGAAGGGATTGCTCCCTTAACACCTTAGCACGGTGCCGCTTTCAACCACTCAGCCACGTCTCCAAATTACTTTTATATCCTACAACATTTTTTACCCTTTCGCAACCACCAAGCCCCAGACTTCTTTGGCGCCCGAATTTTTAAGAACCTTGGCTGCTTCGATTAAAGTCGCGCCGGTAGTAGTTACATCGTCGATTAAAATCACGATTTTTCCCTCGACAAGCTTGGGATTGACCTCGAATACATTTTCGAGATTAACCTTCCTTTTTTCCGTATCTTTGATTTTTGCCTGCGGCGTGGTGGAGATTTTTCTTTTCAAAATATCGGTTTCCAAGGGTAATTTAAAATAATCCGTCACTTCTCTTGCCAATAATTCCGCTTGATTGAATCCGCGATAACGCATTCTGCTGCCGTGAAGCGGAATCGGCACCAAAATCAATTTCCAATTTTCAATTTCCAATTTCCAATTATTTTCTATGACTTTTATCAAAATCTGGGATAACGGCTTGGCCAATTCTTGGACAAAATGATATTTGAAGGCCTTGATTAAGTCTCGAACTAGCGGATTTTTGTATTCCGCAGCGGAAATTATTCTCTCCAAGCTATTTTCTTTGGCGCATTCGATACAAATTTTTCCTTTCCAGCTTATTTTTCCGCAGAAAAAACAGGTGTTGTTTTCGATAATTTGTATTCGGTCCTGCCTCGCCGGCAGGCGGGTAAAACAATCCCGACACAGATAAGTGTCGGGATGACCACAGCCCAAACATTTTTTCGGAAAAAATAAATCTAAAAAGAATTTTTTGGAATTATTGAGCCACATTAATCACACTGGCAGTAAACGAAGTTTTGTTTTTAATTTTATCGGAAATGTTTTCTTTGGCACGAATGTCGATTTTATCTCCTTTTTTCAAATCGGAAAATTTCAGCGTGGTTTCCTTGGGAAAAATCGGTTTTGTGCTTCCTGCGGGTATGGTTTTCGGGTCGGGAAATTCAAGTCTGCTGATTTTTGTTTGTTCATTTATTGCCACGGTTACGTTTTGGCTAATCGGCGCCTTAGTGGAGTCTTCCAGTAAAATCAGGGCATTGACCACCAAACTATTCTGCCCGATTTCCTCGATTGTTCCGGCAATCCCGTAAATGTCTTTGGCAATTATTGCTTGTTCTCCCGGTCCCGGCGAGGGTTTTTCGTACCCGTTCCAAATCACTGCCGCGATTATTAAAATCACCAGCACAATAACAGCGATTAAAATTGGAGTTTTTATTTTTATCATGTTTTTGAGCTAATTTTTATCTACTTTAATTATACAAGAATAAAAAAATCAATACAACAAGCCCTTTAAATTTTTCGCGAAATTTGGTATAATAACGGAGTAAAAAAATAAGACCATGCAAATCAATAAGGATATCAAAACCCTTTGGCAATACCTTCGAAAATATAAAAAGAAGGTCTATTTTATAATATTTTTGGCTGTTCTATCGTCAGCTGTTAGTGCGATTATTCCCTATATTTATGGTCGTCTTGTTGATTTGGCAACCAAAAAATCGACCGGAGTAGATTTAATTTTTGGGATTTTGGGATTATGGCTTTTTCTCACGCTTTTTTCCAATTGGCTCAATCGTCAAGCAGACAAGAAGTCGTCTTTTGTTTCTCAGGCAAGTGCGAATGATTTGATTTTGAGCTTGGTCGCTCGCATCACAAGATTGCCGATGAGTTTTCACAAAGATAAAAGAATAGGAGAAATTCTCCAAAGAGTTGGCCGAGCAGGCGATTATTTTTATCAGATTATAGAAAATTCAATTTACTCTCTAGGCCCGGGCATAATAAAGGCGTTTATCGGACTCGGAATTTTGGCTTATGTCGAATGGAAGCTTTCTCTGGCTATTTTTATCACGCTTGTTTTTTATGTTATCGCCACTCTTTTGAAAGCAAGACCGATTGTTAAAACGCAAAAGACAATGAATAAGGCCTATGAAAAAGGTTACGGAGATTTTTATAATGCCGTATATAATGTTCAGGTGGTAAAGTCGAGCGTTTCCGAAAATTTCGAAAATAAAAGAAATATCAGAAATTTCGCCGATATTGCCGATAAATTCAAAATCTTCATTAAGGCCTGGGTAGATATGGATGCTTGGCAGCAGACTATTACCGGATTTGGTTTTGTCTTTGTTTTCGGAGCAGGAATATTTCTTTTGAGGACAGGTCTGGTTTCAGCCGGTGAATTGGTGATGTTTGTTGGTTATATAAGCTTGGTTTATCAGCCATTTTCCCATTTAGGCAATAATTATCGTATGCTTAAAAGGGGTATGATTGTAATCAACCGAGCTCTAAGCTTATTTAAAGTAAAGATTGAAAAATATGAAGAGGGAGCTGAAATAAAAGACGTTCGCGGAGAGGTAGTTTTTGATAATGTTATTTTTGCTTATAAAAAGAAAAGACCAGTTTTGAGAAATATTGGTTTTAAGGTTAAACCAGGAGAGGTAGTTGCTTTGGTCGGGGAAAGTGGGGTGGGAAAAACAACATTGATAGATTTGATTTCCCGTTATATCAGTCCGACCAAAGGCAGGATATTGATTGATGGCCACGATATTCAGGAAATTAATCTTCAATCGCTGCGGAAAAATATCGCTATAGTGCCGCAGGAAATCAGCTTGTTCAATGATACGATTAAGAATAATATCGTTTACGGAAAACCGAATGCTTCGATGAGAGAAATAATCAAAGTTTCCGAAGCTGCCAATGCCCGCGAGTTTATCGAGAAATTTCCCAAAAAATACAAGCAATTGGTCGGAGAAAGAGGAATCAAGCTTTCCACCGGGCAAAAGCAAAGAGTGGCGATTGCCCGGGCATTATTGCGAGACCCGAAGATTTTAATCTTGGATGAAGCAACCTCTGCCTTGGATTCGGTTTCGGAAAAACTGGTTCAGGAAGCTTTAAAAAATCTGATTAAAGGCAGAACCACTTTTATTATTGCCCACCGTTTAAGCACAATTTCCCACGCGGACAAGATTTTTGTGATTAAGAAAGGCGAAATCGTGGAAAGAGGCACCCACCAAAAATTGATGAAAATAAAAAACGGCATTTACCGTAATTTCTATCTCATGCAATCCGTTTTTAAAGAGGATTTAATGAATGGAAAGAAGGAATAATATGGCTTTACCTAAAGTAAAATTTATCGAAGCGCCTATCGGATTAGAAATCCATATGATTTATTCTTTTTTATTCAAGTTTGAATGGGGATGGGGAAATATAATCATTAAAAGGTACCCCAAATTAAAACCGGTATACAAAATTAAAAAAGAGAAAGAAAAGAAAGAATTTATCAAAAAATACATAATTAGATTCAGAATCCTAAATCAAAAGCGAATTTCTACCCAGAAAGAAAAGATTGAAAAAGTATGGAGAAAAGTTGAGAAAGAATATCTGGCTGTATTGGGGCAAGTTATCAACACAGAATGGCCATCAAACAGAGAGGAAATTAAGGCAATGATTTCCATAAACCCAATCTGCCCCAGATTTTTAGATGATTGGAGTTTTTCATTGTCTTTTCGTTATTATGGTAAAGGCGCAATGCATGTTATTATGCACGAAATTTGTCATTTTCTGTATTTCGAAAAATGGAAAGAGCTTTTCCCGAAATCAAAAAGAAGAACATGGGATCGTCCATACATAGAATGGCATTTAAGTGAAATAGTGGCGCCGGTAATATTGAACGATGAACGCATTCAGAAAATACTGAAACAAAAAGCCACTTTTTATAGGGAGCATCAAGGAGTAAAAATCAAGGGCATTTCTGCCCCCAAATATTTTTCAAAGCTTTACGCAAATTGCCTTAAAAAGAATAAAAACTTCGATTATTTTATAAAAGAAGCATACAGGATTATAAAAATAAATAAAAAAATATTTTTAAATATCGGAAAAAAATAAAATCTTGACAAAGCAGTTATTTTGCCTTATAATTGACGTATAGTTCCCTTCCTTTTATTTTCTTTCCTTTTTATTCCTATGACAAATCCACAAGAGGTAATAATGGGTATTTGGAAGTTTTCCGACAAAATACCCATGAAAGACCTAATCGAAACTGCCCAAAACTGGGCAAAAGAAGACGAAAATTACTTACAGTTATATATTCGGAAAGTAAGCAAAGACCAGTACGGAATCGGCTTTACCTACGATATTAAAGGTCAAGACAGTAAAGAAGCCTACGATAAATATTTCTACCAAGCAAGCGATTCCCTTAAAAGAACCTTCGGCAACGATTTAGCTGGTTGGGACATCGCTTCCAGCGCCTACATCATTAAATAACCAAAGGAAATGATTGTAGGGAAGGGAACTCGGTAAGTTTATAACATTCGTTGTAGATTTACCGAGTTTTTAAATAGGATTAGAATATAAGTATATGACCCTAAAATTTTCGGACAATTATAATCTATTTGTGATTTATCTGATTTTGAATTTGTCGGGATACGATAATGAAAACAACAAAAAAGGAATGCACCCGATTCGGAAGAAAATCCGCAAGGAATTTTTGAAATATAAAACAGAATACAAAAACCTATTCAGTGCGACAAAAAAGATTTTAAAAAGAATTTACGACCACAATTTTGTTCAGATATTTCTTCTGAAAAGAGAAAAGATTAGAATTACCAAAAAGAATTATTATCGGCAATTTCCAGAAGATTTAAAAGAGATAGAAAAAATTATCCCTGCGATTGAGAAATTCGAAAAAAAGATTAATTTAAAGAATTTTTATCAAAAACAATATCTGCCTTATCTGGAAATCACTAAAAATAAGAAAGTTCAAAATCGATTAAAGGCTCTTCAGAGAGACATTTCAAGTTTTGTAGAAATAAAATCCCACTGGAAAATGTCGGTAGTTCTAAATTTATTGGAGGCATATTGGCGCGGTAATTGTTTTTTTCTTTCGAAAGGGAATGCCTTAGTTGTTTTTGGGCCAGACACAAAAACAATTAATCGGTATATCAACTGGCATGGTATTGCTCATGAAACACTTCATATACTGATTCGTTATTATATAAAAAAAATTAGTGAAAAAAGATGGAACGAGATAAAAGAATTTATCAAGAAGAAAGTACTAGATAAAGATTACAAGGGTGGTCCGTCAAGATTTCAACTGGAAGAAATTTTCGTCCGGGCGTTTACGCCTATAATAATGAATGAGAACAACCCGGGTTATTGGGATTATTTAAAGAATAGATTTCCCTTATCGGAGCCGATTTATAAAATATTGAAAGAAAAACTAATAAAGGGTAGGGTTAAATTCAACCAAAAAATCCTTAATGAGATTTTAACCAAAATAGAAAATTAATATGGCAAAAAGAGTTTGTGCCGTAATAATTAAAGATAATAAGATTTTATTGATGCGTCGGATAAAAGAGGGGCAAGAATATTTTGTTTTTCCGGGCGGAGGAATTGAGGGAAATGAATCCGTAGAAGATGCTATAATCAGAGAAGTTAAAGAAGAATTATCTTTGGATGCCAAAATAGACAAACTGTTTTTTCAGATTGAAAATCGAGGGCAGGAGGAATTATATTTTTTAATCAAAGAATTCTCGGGAACTCTTGGATTAAGTGGTCCGGAAAAAGAACGAATGAATAAGAATAATCAATATTATCCAATTTGGTTAGATTTAAATAAGGTCTCGGATTTACCCAATCTATATCCCGAAGAAGCCAGACAAAAGGTTAAAGAATTAATTTAAAGCTATGGAAAATAATACAATAAAAATAAAAATAGGTATTTTAGTGGAAAATAAAGGGAAACTGCTTCTGATAAAAGAATTGAACAGTAAAGACGGCAAATATTATTGGAATATCGTTAAGGGCACATTTGAATCAGATAAAGATGATAATTTTCTGGAGAGCGCGATACGGGAATGCAGAGAAGAGGCAGGCATCGAAGTAAAAGTGACCAATTTATTAAACATCATGTATCTTAGCGAGAAAGCCAGAAATAAGTATGTAATCCAGTTTAATCTCATTGCATCTATTAAGAAAGGAGCGCTCAAATTAACCAAAAAAGATGAGCAGCGAAAAAGAAATGAAGATATAATCAAGCTGAAATTTTTTAGTAAAAATGATTTAAAGAAAATAAAAAAGAACGAATTTATGAATGAGCGAGCCCATTTAGCGGTTAAGGAGTGGTTAAAAAACATTAAGCACGAGCTGAGACTATTTAAATTCATATGATTATTAAATCAAAACAATTTATTTTAAGACCCTTTAAAAAAGGCGATGAATTTTCTTTGGCTAAAAATATCAATGATATAAAAGTTATTCGAAACACTCTTATACCGTTCTTTCCTTACACTCTAAAACATGCTAAAGATTGGGTTAAAAAGAATTTAAAAGAAGATAAAAAGAAAAAACCAAAAATGATTAATTTTGTTATTGATATTAACGAAGAAGTTGCTGGCTCGGTTTGGTTTGCGACCATAGAAGGATACATGGCAGAGATTGATTATTGGCTGGCAAGAAAATATTGGAATCAAGGAATAATGACAAAAGCAATAAAATTAGTAACGAAATTCGGATTTGAAAAGCTGAAATTTAAAAGAATTTACGGTTATGTTTTTCCATTCAATAAGCCGTCAATGAAGGTATTGAAAAAAGCAGGCTATAAATTTGAAGGAATTTTGAGGAAAAACACGAAAAAAGGAAATAGATTTATTGACGATTATCTTTTCGCGAAGATTAGATAGAATTTTAATTAAATAAATCAATTTGTTGTAGAAAACAACTAAATTAAAAATTAAAATTTATGAACTTAGAAAATATGAAAATTGATAATAAGACCAAGCAAGAAAATAAAAAAGAAGAGATGGATTCAGAGCGAGACCATATTATCGTTAAAGATCCTGTTAGTGATGATCTTTTATCCCAAATTAAAGAAAAAACAGATACTAATAGTCTTAGAATTCAGAGACTATTGGAGCTTCCCGATCTATCTAGAAAGGAAAATTCTCCGATTAAATTTGTTGCGGATAAAATTATCGAAATGCCAGAATTTCGAGATTTTGACATAATACAAATACCGGAGATTGTAAGCGCGAAAGATAACTTTGATCTCTTAAATACGCCTCTGGATCATCCCAGTCGTAAAGAAACCGATACTTATTACGTAAACAAGGATTACGTATTACGAACCCAAACAACCGTAATGTGGCCTTTTTATTTGCAAAGGCCGGAAGTTATAAAACAATTAGAAGAATCTGGAAAAATCGGTCTTTTAAGTTATGGCAAGGTTTATAGAAAAGACGAAATTGATAGGAGTCATTATCCTGTTTTTCATCAGGTGGATGGACTTTATTTATGTAGAACAAAAGATAAAGAAATGGGATTAAAAGACCTACAAAATGTTTTGGAAAATATTGCCAAAAATATTTATGGCGAGTCGGTAGAATATAGATTTTCAGAAGACACCTTTCCATTTACAGATCCCAGTATACAGGTTGAGATTAAAAGGGGAAATGATTGGGTAGAGGTACTTGGGGCGGGAGTTGTTCATAAAAAAGTTTTAAAGAACCTTAATATTGACCCATCTATTTATAATGGTTGGGCTTTTGGTCTTGGATTAGAGAGATTAGCCATGGCCAAAATGAATATACCAGATATAAGAATATTTTGGTCGGAAGACAAAAGAATTACCAGCCAATTCAAGGACATTGATAGCCAGTACAAAGAAGTCAGTAAATACCCAATGACATACAGGGACATATCTTTTATTATTGATAAAGATATTAGTTTAAACGACTATTATGAAATTGTCCGTGATTATGCCGAAAATTTAATAGAAGAAGTGAAATTATTGGATACATATGAAAATAAGGCTAAATTTGGTGAAGACAAAGCTAGTTATACTTTTAGAACAATATACCGTTCTCCGGAAAGAACATTAACGAATAAAGAAATTAACGAAATTCAAGAAAAAATCAGAAAAAAAACCCAACAGGATATTAATGCAGTTTTGCGATAATTTATTGAATTCGCCCCACTGCGTAAGTTGAGATACACGGGTAATACCTTGAAAATCAATTTGTTGCAGACGTCTTGAAACATCAGAAAATGCTTGACACTCGTTAAATATCTGATAAAATAAAATCATATGAAGAAAACAAAGTTTATTAACGTAACCTGGAAAGAAGGCAAATACTATATTGCCCAATGTCTTAATGTTGATATCTCCAGTTTTGGTAAAACTCGAAAAGAAGCCCTAAAAAATTTAGAAGAAGCTCTGGAATTGTATTTGGAAGATATTTCGAAACCCAAAATTAGCAAGGTAGAACAACCATCAATTAGCATTCAACAGCTAAGATATGCCTAAATTGTTAAATCCTCGCCACATCATAAAAGTCCTCGAAAAACGAGGATTTATTTTTATATCACAGAAAGGAAGTCACGTTAAATATCGAAAAATTACTAAAAATGAAATTTTAACTGTAATTATCCCAATTCATTCAAAAGAAATTCCCATCGGGACATTTAAGTCGATTTTAAGACAATCAAATTTAACAGAAGAAGATTTTAAAAAGAAATAAACGTTGATAAATCGGAACATTTAAAAACCAGCGGAATTTCGCTGGTTTTTGGTGTAATAAATACCCTTTTCAATCGTCATATATAGTAGGGAATAGCTATTGACAAAAATTAAAAAGTTCTATATATTTATCTATATAAAATATTAACTTTTATATGGAAACACCAATTAAAGTGAAAAAAGAAAAGATTTCTAATTTGTATGTCTTTTTTGGCCCTCCGGGAGCAGGAAAAAGTACCCAAGCTATTTTTTTGGAAAAAAGATTGGATTTTTTTTATATTTCTTGGGGCAGAATATGGAGAGAAATAAGATCCGGGATCGGGGAGTACTCTCATTATAAAAAGCAGGAGTTTGTTCAATTGTTAATTAAAGATCCCACTAGATACTTTCCCATTGGATTTATTAAAAATATTATAAAAAAAGAAATAAAAAGATTAATAAAAATTAACCCAAATCAAGATAAAAATATTATTTTAGATGGGTTTCCTAGGCGAATTCAAGAAGCCAAAGAATTATTAGATATTATTAAAGAGTGTAAATTACATTTAAAAGCGATTATTAGATTTAATGCTAGCTTAGATACAGTCAGAAAGAGAATCGGAAATAGACTCTATTGCCCCAAATGTCATAAATTTTACAATGAATTTATTCAGCCCCAAAAAAGAGGAATTTGTGATATTGATGGAAATAAATTAATTAAACGACCAGATGACGTCTTAGAAACAAATCAAGAAAGATATAACCAATACATAGAAGAATCTTTGAGCGCTTTTAAGTTTCTTATGCCTAAAAGTGATGCATTTTTTTATGTAAACGCTGATCAAGACAGTAATATGCTGTTTGCAGAAATAATGAATAAAATTTTTGGTCGTTTTAGAAGGCAATTCCAACTTTTTAAAAGAATCGGTAAGGCTGAAATACAAACTGACTTTGGAAAATTTATTATTTTAGGTTATCAAAATTCCATTGATTATTCCTATCATTTGGCCCTACTAAAAGGTAGAGTATCGGGGAAACGCAATGTTTTAACACGCATTCATTCCTCTTGTGTTACGGGCGATATCTTTTTCTCTAAAAAATGTGACTGCGGCGAGCAACTAAGGGAATCATTTAAGAGAGTAAATCAGAGAGGATCCGGAATTATTATCTATTTATTTCAAGAGGGTCGAGGAATTAATATTTTGAATAAGATTAAGGCATATAGACTGCAATCTTTTGGATTGGATACTTTTGAAGCCAATGAACAACTTGACTTTCCTTCAGATCTTAGAACCTATGAAGCTGTAAGAGATATTTTATTTGATTTGAAAGTGAAAAGCATAGACATTTTAACAAATAATCCTGATAAACTTTATCAGCTTCAAGATTATGGTATTATTATCGAAAATAGAATTCCATTAATAATTAGTCCAAATAAATTTGATGCCAACTATCTAGAATCTAAAAGACGCGAAGCAAAACACATTATTCCCCAACCCAAGGCCAAAAAGAGATTAAGAGGCAGACAAAACAATCATGAATTAGAAATCAAATTTTTATTCAATAAGAGGCAAATTAAGTTATTGAAGGAAAAAATTCTAGCTATTTCCGATACTTTTTATCAAGGCAGAAATTACGAAAAGACAACAATGCTTGATACACCTGACGGTCTTTTGGCTAAGGAGGATGCTCGTTTAAGAGTTCGTCAGATTAGTCGAGAGAAAGATTCGGATGACCAAAAAATAGAGTTTTCTTACAAGAGAAGAATAAAGGCTGATGGGGGAATAAAAAAAGAAGAAGAGATAGAGAGCGAATTTCAAACCGACATATTAAATTTAATAGCCATTCTTAGAAGAATGAATTATGTTCCTGTGAGCAGTTATGAAAGATTTAGAGAAACGTATGGGCATGGTAATTCTTTAAAAATTACTCTTGACGAATTTCCTTTTGGCTATATTTTAGAAATTGAAGGCGAAAAAAGAGAGATACAAATGTTTTATAAATGGCTTAAATTAAAACAATCGCAAAGCTATGCATTAAGTTGCGACGATGCATATGTTGATTTATGTAAAAAAGCACATATTATTCCAAAAGACCATATTTTGTTTAGTGATAAAGATATGCCGCAAATAAAGTAATAATCCATTGCCAGGAGTTTGACTTATTGACAAAAATATAGTTAAATATGTTATATATCTTTAACAATCAAAGGAGGGACCAATGAGGTACTTATTTACCCCAAAGCATTTTTCTGAACTACAATCATTAATAGCAGAGTTAAAGAAAGCGGCAAACGAATCCGTTAAAAGAGGATTTGAATCTGCTTCAGAGCAGGATGGACATCATGATGAGGGTTATCAATTGAGTCTTAGGGAAACTGCGGTAAATGACCGGCGGCTCAGGGATTTGGCGGAAATTTGTAGAAATGCAGAGGTTGTTGTGCCGGTTGAACAAAGCGAAACTGTCCGATTTGGCAATGGTGTTGAAATCATCTATCCTAATGGCGAGAAGCTGAGATATATTTTAGAGGGATATGTTCTAGATTCCTCTAAAAACTACATTTCTATCAATAGCCCCCTCGGTAGTGCTATTATAGGCGCCAAAAAGGGCGAAAAAAGAACCTTTTCTATTGAAGGAAGAACAATTACTGTGATCGTGGGAGAAATTTTTCCACCTTCTTATGTAGATGCACTTTATGATAAATGATGCCGCTATCTAATGCCAGGTGAATAACCTGGCATTTTTATTTTACATCCATCTTGGACAAATGGATATTTTTGCTGTATAATCTATTAAAATATGGGATTTGATTATATAAACAAATTTAGAGAAATAACTGGAATCAACGAACAAATTCTTTCTACTGTAGACCATGTTTATGCAAGTATTCCTATACGACTTATAGATTCCCATCATATCTTGTATAAAATGAGGGGCGTGAAAATACTTATTTGGGACGATATATACCCGAAAATAAAGAAATATCAAAGCGAATTGATAATAGATTCGGGTATTTTTGCGGCAAATAAGCCTGAATATTTTCTTTTTCCCCAAGACATGATTTGCGGATTATCTCAAGTTGCTATTCCAAACCTCGATAAGCAAAAAAGAGAGCTTGAAAATTGCCTTAATTTAACTTTGAAAAATTCAAAAGACAAAAAATCTTCTCTTATACAAACGTATCTTAAAAGATTCGATGATATCCTAAGTCTTTACAGAAAGGTTTTTTCCAAAGAAAAAAACAGCTCTAATTTTTATAAAAATCTTGTAGTGGAAATATATAAATTTTTAGGGTTTAAGGAAGTTGCCGATTTTTATAATAATTCGGCTCAAAGCTTTATGTCCTCCGGGATTATCGACAAATATCTGCCATGGCTATTGGAAGAAACAAAAAATGAAGTTTTTGGCTTAAAATATTTAGTAAAAAATTCTTCTCTATTTCCATCACCACATTTCAGGTATGTAAATAATTATAAAGGTGTTGATTTTTTTAAAACAGACGGCGATATGGAAGAGGTGATTAGATTGTTTAAAAATGGAAAATTATTGCCATCCAAAGAGGTGATGTATTGGGTTTTTGCAATATCTGAAATCAAGCATTTTGGAATGGATTTTGGATTTTTTTCTAAATTGGAAGAGTATTTTAAATCAAATCTTGGCATAGAAAATAGATTTTCAGAGCAACAACTGACCGTAGGCAAAGATGATGGAGTTTTTTATATCCAATTTGAAAAAGACACATCTTACAGATTAGTTTATATGAACGACAAAGTTAAAGCTCAAAGATTTTCTATTCCTAAAGAAAGCACCGATATCTCAACTATACCGTCCATTTATTTACACATAGGCAACAAATTTAAGGAATTTTATGAAAAATATAATAAGTCTGGGGAGATTTTTTATATAAAAATGGGAGAAATTTCAATATGAAAAAGATAACTTTTTTGAAAAAGTGGACAGAAAGTTTTGACGACATCAAGGCTAAAAAAATACTGGAAGATTATAGGATTAGATTTGGCAATGAATATAATGTTATATTTGAGCATTGCACAGCTTATGTAAACAAATTGATTAAAGATAAAAAATATAAGGCATTGATCCTAAAAACAAATTCAATAAATTTAGCCTTATTAAAAAATGACCGTATTTATATTTTTTTGCCCGAAATGAATCCAGTAGAATTCGACAAATTATATAGAGATACAATAGAATCTGGTATTAAGTTATCAATTAGAGATGTTTCTAGAGAATATTTGAATATAAATAATTTTTATTTATCCTCAAAATATAATTCCAAAGTTTTAGTTCATTCTTCTGAAGAGGCGATAATATCTACGCATAAAATATCAAAGACGAGAGGCAAGGAATATGATAACTTGAGAAATACCACAAATAGGATGGAAAGAATCCAAAATGTTCAATATTCTTCACCTTATATGGATAATTATAAAGAGATAAAAGGATTGTGCGAGAATTGGATTAAAACTCAAGGATTAAAATATGTTTCTGACAGGAGGGAAACGGATTTAGAATATGTAGGGTTTTTCCTTAAAAACATAGATGATGAGCGTTTTGTTTCGCGAACAGTTTATGTTAATGGAAATCTTTGTGGTCTTGCCTTAATAGAGATAGTTAGGCCTGGGTTTGGAGTATATATCATAAACAAATGTTTAAACGGATATGATATAGAGGGTAAAATATATGGAATATCCGGATTATCAAAATATTTATATTATAAAACCTGTAAAGAGCTGTCAGAAAAGGGTATAAATTTTTTAAATAATGGGTCTTTGGGAACAGAAAAAGGAACTAGGGAGGCTAAAATGAGTTTATACCCCCTAGAAACCTATTTAGAGTCTTATCAAATTGATTATGGGTTTTAAGGCGGAAAAGATGGCGGGGTGACCCGCCATTTTCTTTTCCTAATTTTGGGTTAGAATCTAAAAATGACCATCATTTCGATGGTCGTCTTATATTGATTTTATCATTACCAATGTTTTGGTTTTAGGCGATAAGATGTCTTTGAAAATTCGTTTTCCGTAATCTTTTTTGAGTAAAATTTTATAATTATTCTTTAAATAAAAACTTTTTGCCCAATTAGTTTGAGGAAATAGTTCAAGCATGGTAAATATACAGTTGTTTTTTGATGCTATTTTTTCTATTTCTTGAAGTAATCTTGTGCCCAAACCTGTTCTTTGTTTGTTGGGGTCTATGTGTAATATACTAAGCCAGCAGATTTTTTTATTTTTTATTTTCCAAGCCGCAAAACCAGCTATTTTTTTATTAAGTTCAATGACCAAAAAAGACCTTTTGGTTTTTCTCAGCATACGATTGAAATCCGTCACTTTGAATGGTTCGTAATCAGGCATGATTTTCTGATATGGTTTTTCGGCTCGATTTAACAATCGGCAGATTTTCAAAAATTCATTTCTTTTCGGTTTTCTGATAATTATTGTTTTTTTTGTCTGGTTTTTCATCGCTTTTATTTTACAATTTTCCTCAAATTTTGTAAACTAGAGTTATATGTATAAAATTCGGAAAGCGAAGAAAGAAGATATAAAAAATGCGGTTGCGAGTGCGATTATTACCTATCAAGGCAAATTGTTGTTATTGAGACGCGACTATAATCCAGGCATAAATGAACCGGGTAAGTGGCAGTTACCCGGCGGCGGCATTGAAGCAGGCGAGGGTTCCGATGACGCAATAAGAAGAGAACTTAAAGAAGAAGTTTCTATTGTTCCGGAGACCATTAATTTCTTGGGAGAACCACTACCTCGCACATATGTATATCACGCTCCATTGACTGAGAAAGAAAGTTGTCAGATAAAAAAGGGGAGCGAAGGAATGGATTTGAAATTTTTCTCCTTGTCCGAACTTTCAAGTATTCCAGTTACTCAAAAATTAAAAGAAGCGTTAAAAACACACAGAAAAATTTTTGAATCACTTATGATTTGAATTGATGCCTAAAAAACGACTATCATCTTGATGGTCGTTTTTTTATTTTTAAGCCTTTTATTTTATTTATTCTTTGGCCGATGTACCAGCCGAAATATGTTGAAAATTTATAATCTTTTTTAAGGCCATTGTTTTCTAAAAACCTCTTTGCCGCAATTGGCACATCGTTTACAAGCTCCCAAAATAATTTAGTTTTAGTTTCTTTTGACAATTTGAAAGTGTTCATAGCCGTCCAAATTAACGGTTTTAAATATTCCTTCGTTTGTATAAAAAGGGGATCGTCATTCGATACGATTTTTCGTTCTTGTTTTATTGTTTTTGCTATAAATTTATTTTCTTGTTTTTGTTCTTCTTTCATTGATTTTATTTTATAATTTTCCTTCAATTTTGTAAACTGAAAATATGAATAAGATGAGATACATAGGTAACAGATTTTTAGTTGACAACATAATTTTAAAGGTTCTATAATAAAACCATATGTCAAGACAATTTACAGCAGTATATAAAAAACACGGAAAATGGTATCTGGGATGGGTCGAAGAAATTCCCGGAGTTAATACTCAGGGCAAAACCCTTAAAGAAACAAAGGAAAATCTTAAAGAGGCTCTTTTATTAATTCTTGAGACGAATAAAATAATTACCAAAAAAGAAGCACCAAAAGGAAAGGTCATTATAGAGCCGATTTCTGTTTCTGTATAATGAAACGGAAAGATTTAATTAAGCATTTGATTAAAAACAACTGCATCTTTATTAGAGAGGGCGCTAAGCACAGCGTCTTTTTTAATCCTTTAACAAAAAGAGCTTCCACCGTTCCTCGTCATGATGAGATTGATAATTTTTTAGCCAAGAAAATTTGCCGAGATTTGGGCATAGAACAAATTAAGAAAAAATGATACCCGGGGGAAAATTAATTTACGAGGCTAAGCCTCATAAGATTATATAATTATATAGATAACATTCGGCACTTGACTTTTTGATTTGGAAGGAGTATACTAAAAATAGAAAATAATAGTACTTTTTGTACATTACAAATATACGGATTCCGTGTGGAGTCCTAAGATTCTAATAAAAAGCCCGCCTAAAGGCGAGGCCAAGGGAGGTGATTTAAGTGAAAAGCAGAATAATTCTGCTGGTGATGATTGTACTGGTTTGTGCGTTTCAATTTGCTTGTTTGGGATTGGTGGGACCAACTGATCCTGATAAGCCCGAGCCCATAAGGCAAGTGAGCGTAGAGGTTGTATACGAAAGGGTAGCGACAATTAACCATCCTGGGGGATGGCTAGTATTCTTAGCTTCTCGGTGTTTTACTCCTGATGGTTGGATTCCGAACAATCCGGGCGCGTGGACAGCAGTGGAAATGAGGGCTATTGATGAAAAAACCTATATTGTCAATTTATCCGTATGGACCACTTATGAAAATATTTTATGGGTTTCAGATTCAAAAATTCAGCCTCCAGGTGATATTGCCAAAAACATTTATGTGAACGGAGTTCTTTTGACCAAGAGTGAATACGGAGGGCCAGTGGGTTTATACGGGAGGGTTCGTTTTATTATCAAAAACGATGGTTCGATTATCGAACCATAAGGAACGCGACAAAAAATTAGCGTTCCTTTTTGTTTTTATTTGTGGTATAATTAAAATTACATTGATCTGATTTATTTTATGACAAACAAAGCTGGCAATAAACTAATCTTGTTTTCTTGGATTTTGTTTCCCGTTATTTTATTAGTGGGAAATTTTTTATTTTTCAATGATGCTGTGGCAATTGATACTGATTGTCCGTCAGCAATGCAAACAGTGCAAGGAATTGTTTTTCAGCCAACTATCTTTGGTCCGTCAGGAGGGGAAATCACTGTTTCTGATAATGGGGTGAATACGAACTTGCAAGCTGGAGTTTATGAAGTTTGCAATGATTGGGAATATGCTCCAGAATGCTTCACACAAGACTATTGCGCATATATGGCAGGAGAAATTATAGAATTTTCGTATTGGTATGATAGCGGTTCGCCAAGCGGGACTATTTATAATTTTTTAACTGAAACTGGCACAAGTGGTTGTTATGCTGTTGGGGGTGGGTGGCCATATAAATATAGATTTGGTGATGTGCTTACTGATTATCCTACAACTCCGGGCAATCACACTCTTTATTTAAAAGTTAAGGATTATGCTTCGCATTCTAATCCATCATATTCCTGCGTTAGGGAAGCGATATGGGAACACACATATACAATCCCTAGCTATCGCCAGGAAAATTGCTGCGATGGTCCTGGGTGGAATAATGCAACCGCATGCGGAGGTTGTTGCGGTCGTCCAGATACGAATTGCGTTGGTTATGATATCTCAACTCCTTATTACTGGCACAGAAGTAATGAGGTTTGGCAATGTCAATATGTTGATAATCAAAACAGTATCTATCATTTTGTCGAAAATTGCGAAGCCAAGGGAACGGGCTGGTCTTGCCAAAGCGGCTCTTGCGTTTATACACCTCCGGCAAATAATCCTCCAGACTATCCCACTATAGCCGCTCCTCCGCACAATACTTGGATAAATTACAATCCTACTTTTCAGGTTGGAGTAACTGATCCGGATGGGGATAATATTTGGGCCTATTTCTGGCTCAATGGTCACCCTACTCCGTATAACTGGGGCATCTGAATGTACGACTTGCGAGGTCGTACATTTATTTTTACTTATTGACAAGTCAATTATTAAGGAGTATAATGAAAATAGGAAAAAAGAGTACCTTTGTACCTTAATATGGTCCCGCAATGCGGGATAAAATCTAAATAAAGAAGGAGGTGATTTGAGTGAAAAAGCAGTTTATTCTGCTGTTCGGCGTTATGCTTGTCTGTTTGTTTTTTGCTGGTTGTTTGGGTGTAGTGGGACCCGATGATCCGACAATAAACACCCATAACACTTACGAGATAATGTATGTGAGAGTGCTCCCCATTCTTCGGCCCGACAAACCAGATCCGACCAATGATCTATTTTCAATTTTTAATCCCATATATGGTGGATTTAATTCTTCGGGAATAGTTCAGGTTGAATCTGATAAATGGACAGCTGAGGCTTGGCTTAAAGATGGTGGTCCATATTACATCTGGTTGATTGATCAGAAATTGGTAAATGTGAATGCTGGCGAAACGGTAGCAAGAGTAGCAGAAGATATTTATATGCGGTTGAAAGGCACCAATTCATGGATAAAACTTACTTTTATTGAATTGAATGCCTATGCTGGACAGGGTAAATGGGCGAAGTTCTTTCTAATCAAGGGGATCCAAAATCCGGGAGGAGAGTAAACATTATTGTTGCTCTCCTCTTTTTTATTGTTTTTTTGGGACGAGATGATATAATTAAATTATAAGATACGATATGAATAAATTTATGATAAAATTTTTAGGATTTAAAATTAATTTCTGTTATTTAATCATATTTCTGTTTGTAATTTTTGGAACATTAATTGCTTTTCAGGCTAGAGCTCATGATCTTTGGTGTTTTGGTGAGGCAGAATGCGATACCATCGGTTGTCCAAACCGTGTGAATTGCCCCGAGATACCGGGATATATTAATTACTGTAAATCCACCGACATGCAATGCGGTAGAGGTTTAGCGTGTGCAGAATACTACATAGAAGTATGCCAGTATGATCCAATTATTACCTATCGTCATGAAAACTGCTGCGATAACTGGGGATGGAATAATGAGAGAAGGTGTGGCGGTTGTTGCGGTGATGCGGAGAATTGCGTAGGCTATGACCCATCGGCTATCTATTACTGGCATAATCAAAATGAGGTCTGGCAATGCAGTTATGGTGACAATCAGAATAGCCAATATTGGTTTGTACAAGATTGTGGCACTGATGGTTGCGATGCCTGGGCTGTAACTGGGTGCAATGGGGGTTATATTCAAGAAAGCAGAACCTGCCACGACAGAGGATGTAGTGGTGGTTCGTGCTTTGACAATACCTCTACCGAAACAAGAGATAGCACCAACTGTGATGCTTCTGACACTTGTGTAGGCACCACTTATCGCGATTGGTATTGTTCGGGCGGGGCTTGTACTTACACTGATTATTCCGACGATTCCCGCTGTAATAATCCTCCCAATGTGCCTACTTGGGCTGCTCCTCCGCACAATGCTTGGATAAATTACAATCCCACTTTTCAGGTTAGAGTAACCGATCCGGACAACGATAGTGTGGCTGCCTATTTTTGGATCAATGGTCACCCTACTCCGTATAACTGGGGCATCTGAATGTACGACTTGCGAGGTCGTACATTTATTTTTACTTATTGACAAGTCAATTATTAAGGAGTATAATGAAAATAGAAAAAACGGACAGAAATAAATGGAAATTAGTTCCGATTTTATCGGAACGAAATTGATAGAAATTAATAGTATGTTTTGTACATTTACATAAGAGCCAGTTGGCTCTAAAATCTAAACAAGAAGGAGGTGATTTGAGTGAAAAAGCAGTTTATACTGCTGGTGATGATTGTGATGACGTGTGCATTTCAATTTGCCTGTTTTGGATTGGTGGGACCTACTGATCCTGATAAACCCGAAGAGACTAAAAGGTACGATTACAGATTAACTTACATCAGAACCGAAATTACTGATCCAAAAGGACATGACCCAAAGGTGCCCATGATTCGAAACGGTCTAAGCTCATCTTTCATGCCCCAATTCACGAAAATAGATGATTTCAAGTTTGTAGCAGAATTTTCCCTTCAAACCATTAGGCTTACTGATGGACCGCAAAGCGTTTACATTGTAGACTCGAAAAGATGGAAGAGCCAATTTGTTGAAGGCGGTGAAACCTGGGGTATCCCGCATAGCGTGGGGTATATAATCATCATAGAGAACTTGACCACTGGGCATGTAACGCAGCTGGCAAAGATTGTACCCAATACCTACTTCGCCAACTACTTGGCTACAAAAGCAGAAATGGCACAATTCTGGAACTTAGCAGACGGTTCAATCATTTCTCCCCCCAATTCAAATAGTAAATAGTAAGAGGAGTTATTAATTATTAATAATTCCTCATTTTTTTATTTTTGGCGTGGATATCTTGAAACATTAGAGGATTCTAAGATTCTAAAAAAGGGAAGAATCTTAATTCTTGAACTAAAAAACAGTCCTCGGCAATGAGGCTGTTTTTTATCTTTAAACCTCGGAATTTTTATTTTTCAACAATAAAAATTGTAGTCAGAGTAATTTCAGTGCCGTTTTTGATATTGTCGGAAACATTTGAAGCCACTGCCACGTTGATTTTATCCCCGACTTTCAGGTCGCTGAAATTTAAGGGAGTTTCTTCTGGATAGACGGGCGCTTTGCTGTCGGCCGGAATGTCCTTGGGGAATTTCAGTTTTACAATTTTTGTTGTATCATCGACCACTGCTTTAACACTTATTTTTTCTGGAGTTTTTGTTGTGTCAGCCAAGGGGATAGAGGCGTCAAGCGTCAGCGTTTTGCCATTTATTGCTTTAATCTCTGCTGAAAAGCCGTAGATTTCTTTGGCAATTTCAATATTTATTGCTCCGCCTCCCGTTGGGTTTGTGTTTAGCGTGGTTTTGCGCGGCAGAAGAACAAACTTTAAAACAGCAAAAACAATTATCACAATAATAATTATTACCAAAACTATTTTTGCTTTTTTCATATTTTTGTCTCGAATGTTAATTATTAATTTTTAACCACATTTTAATCATACAACAATAATAATTAATTATACAACAATAATTATAAAAAAACAAAAAAGATTGACAAACACATAATTATTTGCTATACTTAAAGTAGAAATCAATAGTACATTTTTGTACGTTAAAAATATAAGAGCCAGTTGGCTCTAAAATCTAAAATAAAAGCCCTCCTACGTCGCGTCTGACGCGACTACGGCAGGACAAGGGAGGTGATTTAAGTGAAACAGTTAATGCTGCTGTTCGGTATTGTTCTTGCCTGTTTGTTTTTTGCTGCTGGATGCGGTCGAGTAGGACCCACTGATCCGAAACCGCCGGAAGTACGCGAATACCGAGATGTGGTTATTGCGATTTATACTCGTAATCCAGAAAAGATTGTAACTCCTATTGGTGGCGACAAGGGAGTATTTATGCCGTATGAACTCTCCGACCCAGATGCCGTTTACCCACTTAATGAAGATGACAGACGGGTTTTTAACGGCATTCGATATGGCGTAGCTCCTCTTTCCAAAATCGCAGAAAATATTTATTCTGCAACGCTCAAGCACGTGCTTATTGATAAGAATGCAGCATTCTATCGACATGCAATTTATGTTTGTGATGTAAAGATAGGATCTGATTACGCTACGCCCACTTTTTCCGGCATCACAGTAGAAGGAGAATACGATACAGCAGTTCTTTATTCCAAGTACTGGTTCAGAATCAGATAAGGGTTAAGCAAAAATACGGCTTAACCCCCTTTTTATTTTTATTAGGGCATTTGACAACGTGATTTTAAAAAATCTATAATAAAACCATATGTCGAGACAATTTACGGCAGTATATAAAAAACACGGGAAATGGTATTTGGGATGGGTCGAAGAAATTCCCGGAGTAAATACTCAAGGCAAAACTCTTAAAGAAGTAAAAGAAAATCTTAAAGAGGCTCTTTTATTAATTCTTGAGACGAATAAAATAATTACCAAAAAAGAAGCACCAAAAGGAAAGGTCATTATAGAGCCGATTTCTGTTTCTGTATAATGAAGCGGAAAGACTTAATTAAGCATTTGATTAAAAACAACTGCATCTTTATTAGAGAAGGCGCTAAGCACAGCGTCTTTTTTAATCCTTTAACAAAAAGAGCTTCCACCATTCCTCGTCATGATGAGATTGATAATTTTTTAGCCAAGAAAATTTGCCGAGATTTGGGCATAGAACAAATTAAGAAAAAATGATGTTTAAAACACCCAAATTTTATTTGACAAATCAATTTATTAGGAGTATAATGAAAATAGAAAAAAACGGACAGAAATTAAGAGAAATTAGTTCCGATTTCATCGGAACGAAATTAATAGAAAATAATAGTACCTTTGAGTACATTACCAATATATCGGATTCCGTATGGAGTCCTAAGATTCTAAAAACAAGGGAGGTGATTAAGATGAAACGCAGATTTATTCTGCTGGTGATGATTGTGTTGATGGCATTTTTTGCTGCTGGATGCGGCAGACTGGGAGAAACCCCGACTGGACCAACCGATCCGACAAAGCCGCCGTTTGAAGAAAAACGGTTCACAGTGAAAGTAGAATACATCCGCGTGGATGTAAAGAGGCCGGATTTGATGGGGAGAGGAGCTTTTGTTACGATTTATGACAACAATCAGGGAAAATGGATAGTTTGCGAATTTTTGACAAGAAAGGACGACTATCATTTTGAAAAAACGTACTCGGGTATTCTCGAGACTGAAAGTTACAATAGTTGCTATTTTGTATATACCAAAGATGAAGCTCGTTGGGATGGAATAGATAGCAGTACTGCGATAGTCGGTGACATATTTATTTTCACTACACTTAGAGAAGACGGCTCTGTAATTTCTTCGCTGAAGCTGACCAATATCCTGCAAAACAATCTTCCCAGCAATCCCTACCAAGGTCCGAATGCCAGAATGGCAAAAGTCTGTATTCACCGCGACGGCACACTCACCAATGAATAGAGGAGTTGTGAAAACAACAGCTCCTCTTTTTTATTTTGTTTTTAATATATGATATAATTTAAGCGTATGCTCAAAACAGGACATAGTTTATTTAAATATGTTTTGCTGGGATTTGTATTTGTCTTGATTTTTCTGATTCCCAAATCCGCTTTGGCTTTGAAATGCTGCAGAGACAGAGAAGGAGATTTTGATATAAACCTGAGTTTCCCTGCCAATACTTATACACTTCACGTTGAGGGAACGCTTACCGGAGGAGAATGTAGTTGTCCGTGTGTTCTTGGAATGAATTGGGGCAGATTTGCCGAAGAAGACGGCGACCCATTAGCACCGGGTGATGGCGGGCTGTCTTATATTTTGGATTGGGGCGCAGAGACAGAGCTTTTTAATAAGGGACTCGGAGGAGAATGGGATTTAGGAACACCTGAGTCTCCGGTTGTCTGTACTATTCCAGAGGAATTATTTTACGAACGACATCAGCCTTATGTCTATAGTATTAATTTCGACATCGATCTTCGCGGCCGCAATTTCAAGTGCGGGGATTCAAAGAGTTTAGTTCTGCGCGCTCGGTATGAACAAGGAACAGGGAGATATTTTGAGGAGCAGTTTAATTTTACAATACCTTGCCGCCAGGAAAACTGCTGTGATAACGATGGATGGAATAACAAGACAAGATGTGGTGGTTGTTGCGGTCCAGCTGCTAATTGTGTTGGCTACGATGCTTCTGCCCATTATTACTGGCATAAAAGCAACGAGGTTTGGCAATGTCAGTGGCTAAATCTACAAGACAGCATTTTCCATTTTATCCAAGATTGCGGCAGTAATTATTGTGAGGGCTGGTATGTTTGTGGTTGTAGTGGCACCTCTATTCAGGAATGTAGAACTTGCCATAGCCGAGGCTGTAGAGAAGAATCCCGTTTTGATTATGCTGGCTGTTATGATGATACCTCTCCTGAAACAAGATTAAGTATTGATTGTGGTTCTGATTACTGGACAAACGAATATCGATGCATAGGCACAATGCAGCAGAGAAAGTATATATCAAGAGGTTGCAGCGGAGGGGGATGTTATTCCAATGAAATCTGGTATAACTGGTCAGAATGCGGCTCTGATTATTGGTCAGACAGTTATCAATGCAGTGGTTCGTGGCTTCAAAGATTATATTATTCCCGGGGCTGTTCAGGCGGTGCTTGCTATAATAATCCCAGTTGGCAGAATTGGCAGGATTGCGGAACTGACTACTGGACAAACAATTACCAATGTTCTGGCACAATGGCGCAAAGACAATACGTAAGCCAGGGATGTTCTGGCACTAGTTGTTACAGTACCCCCAGTT